>Ga0209777_10006005_pt1 | contig 13801 bp, 12 predicted proteins | sample FrelakmetHBP12HB_FD_187147 | JGI IMG/M metagenome (GOLD analysis project Ga0209777, IMG submission 187147) | Freshwater lake sediment microbial communities from the University of Notre Dame, USA, for methane emissions studies -HBP12 HB (SPAdes)... | ecosystem: Environmental > Aquatic >...
ATCAGAGCTAAGACAAAGCCAAATAGAACAAGCAGATATCTTTTTATAACAGGTTTCTCCGTGTAATAGACATAAAGACACAAAGTAAGCATCCAGAAAAAAGCGCTTAAGACATCTTTTCGTTCGGTAATCCAGACAACTGATTCCACATGCAAAGGATGAAGAGCAAAAAGAGCCGCAACAAAAGCGCTGCGCCAGATCGCCCCGGTCATGCGGTTGAAAAGCCAAAAGAGCAGCAGAGCGCTCAGGATATGCAGAATAAGATTGGTCAGATGATACGCGCCGGCATTCAGGCCATAGAGCTGATAATTGAGCATGAAAGACAGCCATAGGAGGGGAGTCCATAATTTATCTGTGGCTGTGAACGCCCAACGAAATCCGTCCATAGTGATTCCGGACTGGACATGACTATTTTCTGTGACATAAAGGTTATCGTCGAAATTGATGAAGTCGTATTGATTCACCTGCCAGAAAACAGCGAAGGTTACAACAATAAGAACGAGATAAACAATAAGTTTCTGTTTGTCGGGGCTGATATTTATTTTATTTAGCATAGCGACCTACCGCCGACGCTTTTACCACAAGTTAAGTTAGAGTTCAACCATTTGAGTGTTCCCCAAAAACTGTTCCACTTAAAAAGTTAGTTTTCTAGCCTCAAAATTCAGTGCAATCCTGTTATGCTTGCTTTTTATAATCATCTGAAAGAAAAAGGGGAAAATGGCAAAGTTATTGTTTGTAGATTATGCGACGATTGGTTCACGTTATCTTTGGTGTCTTGAAGTCCGGCAAAAAGTACGACCCAAATTATAAGCCGGCTTTCGCTTGACAAGAACGGTATCTACTACTTTTCAATTGTAAGCAGCCGTCAAAATTGACGATTGCTATTTGAATTAATTATACAGTATGCTTACTAAATCAGCGGCATAATCCTCTGGTATTTGCGGCTTCCAATAATTTACAATTCCCCAATTCACACGCTTTTCGCGCATCAGAACAGCCAAAATCTTTGTTGCCCAACATTAAATAAGTAAGCCCCCTGTTAAAATAGGCTTCTGCATAATCCGGTTTGATTTCGATCGCCCTGTCATAATCCTCAATCGCCTGCCTGTAATTGCCGAGGTCATGATAGGCATGACCCCTGTTATAATAGGCCAGTGCATAACCAGGGCTGATTTCGATTGCCCTGCCATAATCCTCAATCGCCTGCCTGTAATTGCCGAGGCTGTTATAGGCTACACCTCGGTTGTAGTAGGCATCTTCATAGCCCGGTTTGATTTCGATTGCCCTGCTATAATCCTCAATCGCCTGCCTGTAATTGCCGAGGCTGTTATAGGCAACACCCCGGTTATTATAAATGAGCCAATTATTATCAGTAACTTTCAAAGTATGATCAAACAATGTAATGTTATTCTGCCAGTACCCGACTTGTGTCCATGTAATAATTGAAAGGCACAAAATGATCAATGCAGATGACGCCAAAAGTATTTCTTTCCGGTGGTTCCATTTCTTCAAGAGATCCGGAACACCCCATGCCACCATGATGAATAACCCTGTCAGGGGAATATATGTGTATCTGTCCGCCATGGCCTGACCGCCAGCCTGCACTATACCAATGACAGGCACAAGCGTGCCTATGTACCACAGCCAACCTGTTGCCAGATAAGGGGATCTCTTAACCATTCTGAAAACTGCCACGGTGATGGCTATCAGCAGGAATACCGACCCCAAAACCTGCCAGGGAATCCACCCCCCATAAGGATAATAGATTGCAAGATTACTAGGCCAGATCATCTTTCCAATGTAAGCGATATAGGAAACGAAGGCATTACCAATACGAACAACCAGGGAAATCGTTTTAATAGATAAGACAGTTCCTATTTTTTGTGCGCCGACGTATGTTACGATACTTGAAAGGATTACCAGGACAAAAAGGGGAACTTTTTCCCAGAGTAGAGGATAGATCAATGACCATTTATATTCGGGATTGGCTGGTTTCTTTACTTCCAATGTTTCCTTCTGGATTTTGTGATCCGGTTTTATTGTTGAAACTCCAATTCCGAAAGCGGAGCGTAGCGGAATTGGATAAGTTGAACAATCCCGCGCAGCGGAGGGTTTAATACCCGTGATTTCCTGAAAACGCCGCAGGGGCCAGTAATCCAGAAGCAGCAATACAAAAGGGAGGGTTACCAGCATGGGTTTCGCCATCAGACCCAGGATGAAAAACAGAAGGACAAAGAAATATCTCCGAAATCCCCGATGTTCCACATAATAAATGTACGCTCCCATGGTGAGCATCCAGAAAAAAGTGGAAAGAACATCCTTGCGCTCTGTTATCCAGGCAACAGACTCCACATGGAGGGGATGTATCGCAAACAGACAGGCCACAAAGGCGCTTGGCCAGAGTGTCTTTGTCATCCGGCGGAATATAAGAAAAAGGAGGATGGTGTTCATAACATGGAAGAGAAGATTTGTCAGGTGATAACCGTGGGGATTGAGGCCAAAGATTTGATAGTCAAGCATTAATGACAACCATGTTACCGGATGCCAATGGCCGCTTTTCTTCACTAATTCAGAAGAAAAAGCTTTTCCTATACTGTTCCAATTCAGGCCGGATTGTACATAAGCATTTTCATACACGTAGATATTGTCATCAAAGTTGGTAAAACCGCAGTCCTTGAGGGACCAAAAGGTGATAACCGTGAGTATCGCCAGGGCCAGGCAAATCAAGACAGGATTCAAATTCTTATGTTGGGCTGCTTCCGAGCTTAACGTTCCTTGTGAAGTTGGCATTGTTTCTTCGTCCTCCGTTCAATCCAAATTCTGAAAACTTTTCCGAAGTGTTTACCACACATCAAGCTGGAGTTCAGCAGTTTTTATTATTTCCGATTATAATGTTATCTGCTTTGAGAAAATGAGAAAACAACATTTCAGGAAGTATGATTCAAATTTAATTTCTACATCTTAAGGAAGTGCAAAGTTTTGTCAGGATATTATTTCCCTTCCAATCCCTCAATAAACGCCAGAACATTTTTACCCAAAACGTTGTGGTTGTAACCGCCTTCCAAAATACCGAAACAGCCGCCATTGTTGCGCCGGGAGGCATCTCGCACCAGCTTGCCCATATATTTGTAGTCTTCGGTTTTTAAAAGGCCGCCCCAGTCGGCTTCATGATTATCAAAGCCTGCCGATACGGCAAGCATATCAACATCTGTTTGCGCCAAATCATTCTGCACATTTTTCAAATATTCATTACGATCAGATGCTGTGGGATTAAGTATCGTAACATATCCCTTGCCGCTCAGGATATTCACATTGCCGTCTCCGTAATGCAGGTCGAAATCCAGAATGAATGCTTTTCTAATTTTTCCTTCGCTTTTGAGTTTTTCCAGCGCGATGGCCATATTGTTAAAATAACAGAATCCCCAGGCGCTGCCCGAGGAAGCGTGATGGCCGGGCGGACGGATTACGGCAAAGCAGGGCTCGGCCAAGCCGATTTGCGCCGCTTTAATCGCCCCACCGGCGGCAAGCGCGGCAATGTCGTAAACACCTTCACGTTCGACTGACTTTACATGCTCGGAAGTGTGCACTCTGAGAATATCTTCTCTGGAAGCCGGAAGATGTGTGACAAAACTTACTTTGCCGCGCAGTGCCATTTCTACGGCCTGAATCCTTCCGGCAGCGGAAGCGGGGTCAGACGAATAAATTTCGTTATAATCTTCATGATAAACGACTTTCATTTAATCCTCCCTTCATCATGCAATTCAACTATACTAATGCCTATCGAATGTAAAGCATTAAGCGTATTTTTGCAGCCAAAATGCTCTTGACATACAAGACCGCGCATCCTGCACTTTCCCCTACAAGAAGGAAGTTCTTATCAAAACAACAATTCAAAGGAGGAAGCAACGATGACCGGAGTAGAGTTCATTTTACACAAGGGGGTACGGATACTTGATCTGGACATCAGAGGTTCGAAAGATGTCGATCAGAACATTGCGGCTTTTCGGTTGGCCCAGGAACTGGCGATAAAAGAGCCTCTAAAATCGTTAAGGCTTTTGACCGATGTCACCGAGGCCCATTACACCAGCGATGCGGTGAGTGTTCTGAAGGAATTTTCCAAATCGACAACGCCATACATGAAGGCCAGCGCCGTGGTGGGAGTCACTGGTGTCAAGTAGATAATCGTCCAGTCCCTGATCAAACTGACCGGCCGGGATATCAAATTATTCGATACCCGGGAGAATGCTAAAGAATGGCTGGCCGGGCATTAAGCAATAATCCCCCCCTTGTTTAGCTGTGATGTTTGCGTTTAGGAATTGCCGGCTGCTCCCGCGAAGGAATGCACACGCAAAAATCAAAATCTTTTTCATAAAAACCACCCTTCTTCATGCTTAAGTTAAAATTAGCTAACAGTTATTTAACAACAATATAATCCTTGATTGCGTCAAAGGTATTTATAATATCCGCCAGACCGGATAACCTATAAGGACGGATAAATACGGAAAACTAAACCTCTCAACTTTCAACTTGTAGCGGCCTCTCAGGATCTCAATAGGTTGGCTGATCTACTATAAAGTTCAGGCATCCGTCATCGAACTTTACCGAAACCATGACCCCTTCCAGAATATCTCCGGCGATCATGGTTTCCAGTTCACGCTTTAAGAAGCGTTTTAAGGAAAGTGTGCCGTAGGCCGGGTTGAAACCCTTGCGGTCGATGAACTCTAGAGGCTCTTCGGAAATGAAAATCATTGAAGGATTGGATTTTTCCGGAAAACGAGCTTCAGAGGCACAATCAAAGCCGAAAGTTTCGCGGATTTGATTGGTCAGGTATCTTTCGTAAGAACATTGGAATGATGTCCGCCCATGCTTTTTTAAAAAAAATGGTTGAACGTTCTAATGTGCACTGATTTGAATTGATCCAGTATTAATATCCATATTCAGGTTGCTAAGGGAAACAGTACGTAGAACCTGATTCAGGTTATCTTTACTATTGCCGAGTGCCATTTCTCTAGTGATGAAGGCTACACTGATATCCATGTTACTAACGTCTATGTTGACGAAGTCTGTGCCAATCGGAAGGTTAGTACCGGTGTAGCCGGCTTTAACAGTATCCACGTACAACGTTGTCTGCCCTACAATCGCCAGGTTCTTAACGGTCAGGTTCCTCATGCCCCAGTAACCGGCATTTGTGAAATCAGCTCCGAAATAGGTGGTTGCCGTAAAACCGTCAGCGTCGCCCCAGGACAGGGTGCCCAAGGTTAAAAAGGGAACTTTTAGGCCAAAGCCAAGGGTCGTCGCTTTGTTATTGTTTGCGGGATTATAGATGTCCAGATAACCGCTAACATCCATGTTCAAGCCATTCATGTAGATCGTTCCGAGAACATAATTGGTGCCGGAAAAATCCTTCTTATTGCCGAGCAACACGGTCGTATCCAGGGATGACATACCGACATTCAGGTTATCAATTCCCATGTGGACAGATTTTACGCCGCCGTCAACCGTCGCCACACTAATGACGACTAAACCGGATGCAGTCACGCCGATGATATTCGTGTTTTTTAAGCCCACATAACCGGCATTCGTGAAATCAGCTCCGAAAGAGTTGGCCGTTGTAAAACCGTCGCAGTCGCCCAAGGACAGCGTGGCGAGGCTAATGCGGTCAATCGTTACATCGAGGTTGGTACCAATGCCCAGATTACTGTCAGATTTGTACAGTGTAACATGGCTGTTCCCGTTAACTTTCACGTTCAGACCGTCCAAATGGATGGAACAGAGACAATTTATGCAACAGGTGGTTGAAACAGCCTCTGCTGACCCCAGGGTCACGTTCTTATCCCAGGAATCCAATCCTACTTCCTGCGATCCCAAGCCGATTGTGGCATATGATGTGTCTGCCCCATAACCGCCGTCCCTTCCCGCTTCAACTATCACCGGGAAGAAAGATGCAGCCGAAGCTACATAACGCAGGTCGCCGACAATCTTCAGGTTCTGCAGCCAATTATATCCGTAGTCGTCGTGGACGGAAAAAAGGCCGCCCTCGTTCATGGCTGGCTCTCCTTCGGCTGGTATCACAGTGCACACGGATTCATCTTCCCCATAACCGGGCTTATAATCGGGGCATCGAATCGTACCTATCTGCCCCGTCAGGGAGGCGTTCGTCCGGGCAAGTTCTAAATCATTTACCTTTAGAAATTCAGCAAAAGCCGGGGAAAGGAAGACAAAACACAAAACCGCAATGACCAGCAAGAAACATGACAGGAAGTTTTTTCTTATCCGCATTTTTATCTCCCCCGTCCGCACGGAATCCTTCTCCGCAGAGGCGGTGCTTAGGGTTGAGACCGGCCCAAGTTACGGATGCGTTCATCCGGTCAAGTTCGTTCTTATCGACCCTCCTGAGTCCCGTAAATACCGGGTATCAGGAGGAAAAAATAATACATGAAAATCTGTATATAACTAATGGATAAATGCTTAAATGTAAATACTACTTTAGGCTGATTTTAAACTGTTCCGCATGAAAAGTAGAAAATTATTCCTTTCGGCGTCATACTATTTAGTGGGAAGATAATTTTCACATTCAAACGGTGGACCTGAATGCCGTCAATGGCGACGGGGCCAACATCCTGACTGCCGAAGGTGACGTTTTCCATCCGGACGGTTCCGGCTATCGAGACTATGTCGTAATGTCTTTGCGAGGGAGAGTAACGACCAAAGCAATCTCGTGTCTAATCGACATAATAGAGATTGCCACGTTCACTGCCGTGAATTCGCAATGACAACTTAGGATTGCGACACAGTCTGCATCGGCAGGCTCAAAAAGATTGTAATAGGGGACCTCCTTCCGTCATGGTCTTATGTGATGCCTGTTGAAAAAAGTCACGGGATGGCATCTCTTAATGCATTTTGACCGAGGTGATGATGCCGCCCATTACGTTCGTATTCAACCCTCCATAATATAAATTAACCGAGGCATTCGCCCCCGCCAGCTCTGTCTCGTTGAGCTTCTCCATATCCGCAAAAGCCGGGGCAAGGGGAAAGAAGCACAGAACCGCAATTACTAACAGAAAACAAGTTAGGAAGTTTTTTTTCGCAATTTCCATCTCCTCTCCATCCGCAAGGAAACGGACGGCATACAAAACGATCGGAACCACGGATGGCGCTATGCAGGGAAATGTCAGAGCGATAGCCCAAACTCAACCGCATAGACCAAGCACACTTTCACGGTAGGGTCACGTTATAGCGCACTAATTCTGGTCCGGGGAGTCGCTCCGCCAAGCCGTGGAGGTGTTTCGGGTCGTCGAAGATCAGCGACGATCCCCCGAGGAAGCTCGCAAACGTGGTCTTGGCCTGTTGGCCGTCAACGATGACCCACCAGGTATCGCTCACTCCCCCGATGTAGGCCAGATGGGCCGAGTCCGGGCTCCAGACCGGCGAGACCAACATGCCATAGGCAGGGCCTTCTTCGCCGTCGCGCACGGCGATCCATACGCCTCCCTTATGCGCAAGATAGGCGACATGTTTATCGTCAGGGCTGAACAAAGGCGAGCTGACGTTGTTGTAGGCCTTACCCTCCTTTCCGTCCATCACGACCAGCCACTGCTCACCCTTTTGCGCCCGGAATCCCAAATGCTGGGAATCGGCGCTGAAGATCGGAACGTAAACCATGTCATAAGGCTCGCTCACCTTGCCGTCCAGAACCATGAATTGCTTCTTCCCGTCCCTGGCCGAATAGGTAAAATGTTTCGAATCAGGGCTAAAGCTGAAGAAGCTGACCTCGTTAAATGACCGCTCCTTGTTGCCGTCCACGATCATGGAAGAGAGCTTGTCTTTGATGGCCACGTAGACGATGCGACGCGAATCGGGGCTGAAGGTGGCATTGCTGACCATATCATGGGTGGCTCCTTTCTTCCCGTCCACGACCATGCGCCACTTTCCGTCTTCCACGACCATATAAGCCAGACGCCTGGAGTCGGGGCTGAATGCATAAACGCCTATTGCATCGCTTGAGCCCTCTTCCTTGCCGTCCACGACCATGAAATATTTGTTTTCCCGCTTGACCATGAAGGCATATCTCTTGGAGTCGGGGCTGAAGATGAAGCGCGACAACTCATCGTAAAGTGGGCTGAGTTTACCGTCCATGACCAGGACCAGCTTTTTATCTTTCATGGCAGCAATGTAGCCCAGACGAGCGGAGTCGGGGCTGAAAAGGACGCTATCCTTCACCACGCCCGAGTACCCCGGTTTCTCCTTGCCGTCCACGACCACGACAAACTCCTTTTTGTCATTCTGCGCGATATAGGCGAGGTGCTTAGAATCCGGGCTGAAGAAAAGGGCGGAGAGGGCCTGATAGGCGGTCCCTTCCTTTCCATCCCGAACGACGTGCCACTCGCCCTTGTTGACGGCCCGGTAGGCGACATGCGCACCGTCCGGGCTCAAAATCGGGGAGTCCTGGGAGATGCCGTCATAGGCCGCGCTCATCTGGCCGTCGAAAACCACGGCGAACTTCTTCTCCCAGCGGCTGAGGTAGGCCACGTGTTTCTGATCGGCACTGGACTTGACAGAAGCCTGATAAATCACCCACTCCTTGGGCGGTCCGGCGAAGGGAACGATTTCTTCCTTCATTTGTGCCTGCGCCGCGGAATGAAAAGGCGGTGCTAGTAGCATTACCCCCAATATCCATGCCGATAGACTGAAAAATCCCTGTTTCATTGTTTCTGTTTCCCCCTTTTACCCTTTGTAATTGTCCTATGCACAGGATGTGTCAGGCGGTATCCGTACATAGTATAGCTCATCCCAATTCTTTTTTTGTAGATGATGTTGGTGGAATTTGTCAAGGTGAATTTTTTGCTTTTATTGTTGGCGATGCATTACTTGGAGATCAGGCAGGTGAATTCCCAATCCGGACTCGTCTTGATCATACTCAAATTAAGGATTGGGATTGATCTGGATTGCGAGATGATGGACGTTAATACCGTCCAGTGCCAGCGGGCCGAAGTGTACTGGATTATTCCCGCTATCCGTACCGAAGATCACGTCCTCCACGCGGATGCTGCCTTCCATCGGAAGATTAAGCAGCAGTGTCGTAACGACCGGCGAAGTGCTGGTTCCGATATCAAGCTGTGCCGGACCGTCTGCGTTGCCGATCTTAAAAGGACCGCTGAACGTCCAGGGAGGTGTGGTGGGATCGGGGTCGAGAGGGCCCGTATTCGTGTGACCCAAGGGATATCTAGGATCACCCGTGGCCGAATCGGCGATGTGGATGCCGTTAAACTCCAGCGCATTGGTGGCATTGTAATTATAGTGGAAGCCAGTGCCAGTGCCAGAGGAGGAGCCGATGTCGATCTTTGCCTGGTAGTAAAAGTCCACCCCCCCGTGGGCCCCGATCAGCAAGTTGTTTTCGGTGCTCACGATGTCGCTGACTTCAATCGTTCCCAAATCATGCACGATATAATCCGTGATATAATTACGGCTATCAAGTACCGGATCATATCCAGGTGGGCCCACCAAATATAACGGATCATAACTATAAGCTCCCGAAGAATACTTCAAAAAGTGTAAGTTAGCACTGAACGCGAAGGTGATCGGGGAGGGGTCCTGTATGTCCACGTAGGTACGGCCGGCAGAATTACTCCCGACATCAATGGTGATAGGATTGCCCGACAGCGTCGAAATGGAATATGAACTGACGATATTTTGAAACTCGATCCTGTTTTTATAACCAAGAGGATCTAAAAGAATATCGTAATCGGTATCCTGAAGCCATATGGAACCAACATTGATCAGGGCGGTGCCGGAAACGCCTAACGACACTCCGGAGCCGGCACTGCAGGCGGCCAAGTCCCCATCGCCCAGAGCAGTCATTCCTGAAGCGGCCGGCGGTGACGACAAAAGCATGCATAAAACAACGAGACCTGTTCCCAAAGTTTTCATCGCGTCATTATAACTCATAAATTTTGAGACCGTAGCGAAATTACTTAAGTGAACCTGATCCCAATCACTTAAAAAACATGTGCTTGGCGGGGTTTTTAAGCCCCGCCAAGCATCAGGTAATTCCATTCAACGTTTCGATTACAGCATTAATTAGTGGGCCGAAATCGCTATGTTGAAGCTCGGTATGGCAACACTGATATTGGATATGCCAAATTCGCCAAGGTTCTGGTTAAGTATTCCCGCTCCTGCTCCATAATAAGCAGGAACAAAACCGAAAACACCAGGGAAAGGATTAGTAGTCCCATTTGCAACATAATCAACCGTTGCGCCGTTGGTGCTGTCAAGATAGATATCAGCGACAATGGCGTCAATCGTCAGGCCCGCCAACGATCCACTGAGATTAATAGCGACTAGAGAAGGACTAGATACACTTTCTCCGATATCAATGTTAAGAAGCAGCTCAGTTAACCCGACATGCATCGGTACCGGGAAGAAGGCGATGTTGATGAAACCGGCCTGCGTGAACTCGGTCCCTGTTGGGTCGAAAGAGTTAGGAATTTTAAAACCGTCTAAATCGCCCCAGGTCAAGGTGCCAAGACCCAGCGAAATATCCATTGCACTTACATCAATCGTTATACCGGACTGGCCGGTGACCGCGGAAAGATCCGCATCCGACATGGTGGCTGCCATTGAAACAAACGGAACAACCATCAATACTGCCAAAATTGCAAATATTTTCTTCATTTTTTTTCTCCTATTTCGTTAAATGGTTTAAGTAATCTGCCCATCCCGTCGTTATTGATTACCGACTGCAAGTTGGGCGCCTCCTGTGAGGACTCCTTCCTCACATCTCCCTACTTTTTGCCGTGCATCACCTCCTATTATTTAGTCTTTATCTTTTCGTCCTTTCCGCTTACGGAGAAAGGGACGATTATTTTAGTGTATGGTGGCACTGTCCCAGTGGAACGAGTAGCCCTTAGGGTTTCCGGTTCCGACTCCGGTGCTATCCAGGCACAGGTTAAAACCGGTATTATTCGCGGTAATCGTCGTCAGCGACGGCGATGAACCTGAATTCATACTGACCATGTCGTGGTTAAACGTCTCCGGACCGCCGCCATATGGCGGCTGCAGTATACCATTTTTATAGACCCCCGTGCCGGTTAAACTGCCAAAGCCGGCACTTAAATTATTGAAGTAGCCGCTGATGTCTCCACTCAGGTGATTTGTACCAATCTGTACATATTGCAGTTGACGACTCGACGAATCAACATTCGTGAACTTGGCCTTAATGTAAAGCCCATTAAAGACGAGATCGTTGCTGTTATCGCTGCTGTACGTTCCCAATGAGTTCTTGCCCGTCCCTCCTACACTTCTATCCTCCCAGTCCTGATCCCACCAACTGCCACCGTAATAGCCCATTTTGAGCGATTGGATTTCCGTGTAGGTGCTGAGGGTGATGCCATCGAAATTGAGCGTGGCGAGTCCGCTGCTATCTAGGGTAAATGAAGAGAAGCCGGCGCCGTTAACCGCCGCCATCTCCCCGTCGGAAAGCTCATGCATGCCGGCGCTGCAGAGCGACGGATTCAGAATACCCGCCCCTGCCAGGAAGATTAAACCTGTCAGGAAAATACCGATTTTTCGTGAAGCTGCTTTATGCATCCTTGAGCCTCCACCACACTATTCAGAACTGGTGCTAACATATCTACAAACTGCTGGAATGTAAATACCTCAGACGAGGTATTTCCCGCTTTTTGGGGAAATTATCTGCAAAAATACTCCTTTAGCATGAGCGTTGGAATATTAATACAGAACAGAATGCCGTATTATTCAAAAACGGTGTAGTTTATATATCGAAAACGGCGGGAATGTAAATACTACTTTAGTATGATTTTAGGCTTTTTCGGCGGCAGAAGGAGAAAATACACTTTAACACTTTAAGGAGTGTTCCTTCATACAGGCCGCTTTTTTGTCTTCACTTCATCATGGGTGACGATTTTCTAATTGCATAAACGAATAATTTCTGGTATAAAAATTGTTATTGTTACAGGGTTTTAAGTTATTCTTTTGTGATATGTATGGGAGGGCGGTTATGAATGCAGCGAGAGTGGCGGGTCGGTTTTACCGGCATTCCGGTATGGGGTTGATTTTCGCGGGTTTGTTTATGTTCGCCGGGGTTTTATCCGGTCTTGCCCCGGGATGGGAGCCAACGTCTGCCTTGGCTTCCGGAGGGGCCGATACGGCCATCACGCCGACGTCTATCCCCGATCTGGTGGAAAAGCTCAGCCCGACGGTTGTCAATATCTCAACGACCAAAGTAATCAAAAACCGCCTGCTAAATCGTGATTTCACGCAGAAGGGTCTGGGATCCGGTTTCATCATTTCTGAGGACGGCTATATCTTCACCAACAATCATGTCGTTGATAAGGCCAACAAGATTAAGGTGAAACTGGCTGACGGAAAGGAATACTACGCCGAGATCAAGGGCACGGACGCCAATACTGACCTGGCCCTCATTAAGATCACCGCGCCTGCCAAACTGCCGTATGCCCGCATGGGCGATTCCGATCGAGCCCGGATTGGCGAAGGGGTGATCGCCATCGGGAATCCTCTAGGTCTCGACCACACCGTCACGGCCGGAATCATCAGCGCCAAGGGCCGGGTGATCGGCGCCGGTTCCTATGACAATTTCATCCAGACGGACGCCTCAATCAATCCCGGAAACAGCGGCGGTCCCCTCTGCAATCTGGCCGGTGAGGTGGTGGGTATCAACACGGCCATCATCGCCCAGGCGCAGGGAATCGGCTTTGCCATCCCCATCAATATGGCCAAGGAAATCCTCGATGATCTGAAAACCAGCGGGAAAATAACCCGGGGCTGGCTGGGTGTGACCTGGCAGGAAATCACAGACGACATGCGGCAGAGCCTCAAGCTCAAGGATCGGACGGGCGCCCTGGTCGACAACGTTTTTGCGGGCGACGCAGCGGATAAGGCGGGAATCAAAATAGGGGACGTCATCCTGGGGATTGCCGGCAAACCGGCCAAAGATGGCCGTGAACTGTCGCGGATGGTGGCGACCCAGCATGTTGGCAGCAAAGTGGACATCAATATCCTCCGGGACGGAAAGGAAATGGCCATCCCCATCGTCATTGCGGAACGAAAAGACATGCAGGAACAGGCCTCAGTCAGCGGCGCGACTGAGCAGTTCGGCATGACGGCCCAGGAAGTGACGCCGGAGATTGCTAAGTATTTCGGGCTGCCGGAAAAAACCGGCGTCATCATCACGGACGTCAAGGCGGGGGGACCGGGCGACGAAGCCGGTTTGAAACCCCGAGACATCATCCTGAAAGTCAATAATATCGAAATTACCGGTTTAAATGAATATCAGGACGCCCTGACCGCGGGCAATCAGGGCGATGAGACCCTACTGATGCTGATCCGTCGCGGCAAAGCCAATTTCTTCGTCACCCTGAAGAAAGAATACACTAAGGAAGAGAAAAAATAGAAAACGACTAATGCGTCATTTCGGCATGACGCGTATATAAAATCATCAGCTTCCGAGCGACTGCTTGTAGCGGATGTAGAGAAGGGCCGCCTCGACGCGGTTGCGGATGCCTGTTTTTTCGAAGATGTTGCGGATATGCGTCTTGACGGTCTTGACGCTCAGGAAAAGTTTTCGGGCAATTTCTTCATTGGTCATGGTTTCGCTGACGAGTGCCATGACCTCCATTTCCCGACGCGAAATGGAGGTCATTTTGGCCAATTGATTGCTGGTGGGAGCTTTGAGCAGGTGCTTTTTATCGCTTTCCCGGAGGAGTTCATCGCAGACCAGGCTCATCAGGCCGGCGTTCAGCCATATCTCGCCCCGGGCGACGGT
>Ga0209777_10006006_pt1 | contig 13799 bp, 16 predicted proteins | sample FrelakmetHBP12HB_FD_187147 | JGI IMG/M metagenome (GOLD analysis project Ga0209777, IMG submission 187147) | Freshwater lake sediment microbial communities from the University of Notre Dame, USA, for methane emissions studies -HBP12 HB (SPAdes)... | ecosystem: Environmental > Aquatic >...
AAGATATTCAATCGCTGGATTTGCATAACCTGAACTACCAGGATCAGAGAAAGAACATCCTTGAGAACATTGCCTTATCGCTTGATATGCCGCCATCGTTCTTAACGGGCGATTCATTGTCTCAAGGTTTTGGTGAGGGTGAACAGGACGCTAAATTAATTGCGTCATACCTTGATCGCGTTCGTTTGGATATGAAGCCGATTTATGACTTTGTGGACATGATCGTGCAGCACGTTGCCTGGAGTCCTGATTATTTCGCAACCTTGCAAAGCAGATATAGCGAATTCGCTGGCATATCTTACGATGAGTGGTTTTCTCAATGTCGCCGTTCATTTACAACGTGCTGGCCAGAAGCATTGGAACCTACCAAGAAAGAACGCACCGATCACCAGAAGAACCAATATCAATCGGTTCTTGAGGTATACAACACCATCGGCGCTGAATGTACTGGCGAGAATAAGGCCAGGATGATGGAATGGATCATCGGCAATCTTAACGAGGCTGAAGATATATTCCCAAACAAACTCAGCCTGGATACCGACGAGATCGGATTACGTTCAGCGCTTGGCCTTGATGAGCCACCAGAAGATAACGACGAGACATCGCCACAGGTTCCCACTCCTCACGCTCACTGATGTCTAAGTATTATTCTCGCGTAAAGGATATTCTAAAAAAGGCGCTAGAGGGTAAACCTTCGCGCCTATTATTCGTCGAATTGTATTCTGCGCTTGAAAAGGCAGAACCGACGATTAATGTCAGAAAGAAACTAGAAACTATCTGGATTCGAGAAATTGAGGAAGAACATATCCTCAAAACAAATAAAGGCGTTACTTCATTTACTCTTGCCAGCATCAGACCACAGTTACGCGATGAGTTGGATCGGCGTATCATGGCATCGGCCAGTCTGATTAAACTAAATAAACAGCGGGCCGTCGAAACAACTATGCAGCGGTTTGAAGGCTGGATGTCATCATTACCGGCGGTCCCTGAAGTTCGACGTGAGCAGACTGATGGATTAGCCGATGAGGCCCGCAAGATCGTTAAGCCGCTTAGACAATTGCCATTTGAAGAACGGCGAGTTGCTATTGATCAGGGACACAAACTCATTGCTAACCTGAATCAGATCGTAGCGTATGATGGCGGCGCTATCGGCGCTTACTGGCATTCACACTGGCGCGAGTTAAATTACGATTATCGTGAAGATCACAAGGAATTGGACAAGGAATTCTTTTTGATTCAAGATTCACAAGCAATTCGTGATGGATTAGTCAAAAAGGGCGGCCATAAATACATTGAAGAACTGGAAGATCAGCCAGGCGAGGAAGTCTATTGTCGATGTTATTTCGAATACATTTATCGGCTAAATCGAGTGCCTGAAGAATGTTTAACCCAAAAGGGTAAGGAGACTATTCGTGCCGTTTAAGTCTGAAGAACAACGCAAGGCCATGTATGCGGCCGCCGCTGGCAAATCAACTTTAGGCATCCCAGAGGAAGTCGGAAAGAAATTCGTTTCTCATGGTGACGATGACGGCGAGGCAGCCCCAGCTTTACTGCCCGATATTACCGAACTCGATGTCATGCGCGGAATCCGCGATGAGGCTTTAGCCAGTCCCCAGCAATTCGGGGATGTTTGGTTATTTGCCATTCGCGTATCTGGAACGGGATATGCGGAACGTGCGTCCGGTGAAATTGGATTCAAATCCCCCTCCGATTATTTAACCAGTGAATTTATGACAAGGTGTCAGGGTCTTCCAGTTGTTTGGGAACACCCTGCTGAGTTATTACTCACAACAGATTCATTCCGCAATCAAATTGTTGGAACTAGCGTCTTACCATATATTCGTAGCGATGAAGTTTGGACTATTGCTAGAATATATGATAAAGAAGCTGCACAGCTTATGCAGGAAAACCAACTAAGTACCTCACCGGCTGTTAGTATCAGCAATGCCGCTACAAAAATCGGCGATGTACTCATAGAAGGCAATCCTGTGTATATTGACCATATCGCTATTTGCCAGCAGGGGGTATGGGATAAAAAGGGAAACCCAACTGGCGTTAGACTCGATTCCATGACTCATGAGGTAAATACGATGGATGAAGAAAAGAAAGAAGGCGAAGGTCTTCGGGAAACTCTTTCCAAATTGCTGGAAGAGCATACCGCACGGATCGACGCAAAGTTCGATGAAGTGCATAATCGCTTAGATGAAATGGGCGAGAAAAAAGACGATGATATGGATTCTTTGAAAGCCGACGAAAGTCTCGATCCTGAAGAAAAGGAAGAGGTTAAGGAGGAAATCGAAGAGGCTCATCATGTTGTTGAAGATGACGCCATGTGCGATAGCGCAGATGATGTCAAAGCCGATGACGACGACGATGAATCTAGTGACGAACCTAAAGAGGAAGAAAAAGTGAAAGATGATGCAAAAGGTGATGGCGCTCGCGCTGACTCCATGAAGATTGCACGTCTGGAGCGTGAACTGAAGGCTCTTCGCCGCGCAGTCGCCCAGCCGTCAGTCGGTGATCGTGAGGCTATTGCCAAGGCAATCTCTCGCGCCGATTCAATTTACATGGCTCTCGGTGAAACCAACGCAGTAGTTCATGTTCCTGGTGAATCTGAATTCAGCTTCCGCAAGCGTATCGCTTCTAAGCTGTCGCAGTATTCAAATCGCTTCAAAAATGTGGATGTTTCCCGAATCTCAGACTCTGCACTTTTTGCACCGATTGAAGATGCAATTTATGCAGATAGCATGGATTATGCGAAGGCTCCTCCTATTGCACCAGGCACTGTCCACATGATTGAAAAGAAAGGCCCAGGCGGCCGTTCAATCTTTGAACCTTCTTCTAACTCTGATCCTCACGGCTGGATGGATACCTTCTCGAATGGTGTTCAGTTCCGTGGCGGTTTCATCTCTAAGTGAGGATAAATCATGACCGTTTCATTTAATCCGTTCGTTATCACCAACGCGCAGGACAGCTTTAGCGTTCAGTCGCAAGGCTACTGGCAGGGTGATGTTCTAGCTGATCCAGCGCAGCGCTTTCAGATTGCTGCTGGTGTTGTAGCTTCAACCGAAACCCTCCCAATGTGGGGCGGTATCGCTATCTTTGAAGCCACTCCTCCTGCAAACTCTGCTCTGACTGGTCAGGCTTCAACTATCGGTCGCGCAACCGCAGCAACCAACCTTGCTGGTTTCTCAACCATCGCCGGTTCTTTCGCAGCGCCAACGACCCCACAGTCCACCGTTCCCCTTCAGGGTACTGGCGGCAGCTTCAACTTTGTACGCCTTGGTTCACTGAGCCGCATTGTTGTTAAGTGTTCATCAGATGTTATTGCTCTGGCTGGTTCAAACAATCCTCAGTTCTTCACTTGGGATTACACCAATCAGCAGTTGATTCCAGGCAATGGCACTGACCAGTTCAAGGCAACTCTGGTCGCAGTAAACGCAGGTAATTCTGCTACTGTTTCGTATGACGGCGTGACTGGGTTTGCTACCTGGAACACCACCGGCAATGCAGCCGTTATTCTCATCTAAGGAGTAAACCATGAGCAATATTACGACTGGCTTTGTAAACATTAATCCTTCGTTTACGCTGCCAGAAATCATCATTCAGTACCAACAACCTTCTGGTGCATTCCTTGCACTTCCAGGTGGTACGATCATGCCGCGCCTTGCACCGACTGACCTTGCTGTTTATATCAAGCGTTTGAACGTCAAGTCTTCATTTGTAGCTAACCAGAACGTAAGCAACCAGCTTCCTTCTTGCGCTATCGATGCAACCCAGATCAGTTCACCGACTTATCTGCTCCGCGCTCGCGCAATCTATGACCATCATGACATCGCATTTGCGGGTGTATGGGGTTTCAGCTTGCCAGAAGCACAGCGTCTTGCAATGCGTCAGGGTATCTTCCAGGGTCTTCGCCAGGGTCTTCTGTATGGCTTCAATAGCCAGAATACGGGCGAAGGTCTGCTGAACTCACCAGGAATCACCAGCACTACGCTTCCTCCTGATACGTTCGGCAACACCACCGTTGTTACTTATGACAATGGTCAGATGTCTCAGTACCTTGCACAGCAGATTGTCCAGGCCAAGACCCGTATGAATCAGCTTGGTCAGCCTGTTCGCGTTGCTCTGATTGGCCCACAGCGGGTTATCGGTCAATGGCAATACAGCATCGTCCAGTTGACTCAGTATCAGCGTCCAGGCGCTGGTGTAGCTTCTACCACTGGTGTTCTTGAAGACATCATTAAATGGTCAGGTGATACCATTGAATTTGGTTTCGATGACACTTTGATCGGTAAGGGCGATAATGGCACTGACGCCATTCTGATTGTCATTCCTGAAATCAAGGTTCCTTTCGTTGGCAGCCAGCCGAACACCAATGAGTTCGCAAAGCTCCAGCCTGGACTTGAAGCAACGACTTTGATGATCACCGACTTGGCAGCACCTAAAGAGATTCCTACCCCAATCGCGGGCGGCGCTCTTGATGTTGTTGCTGAAATGCGGGCAACCCCAGGTTGGGGTATTCGTTCGCAGGGTATCGTCAAGATCTCAATGGCTTATCAGTAAGCATTTGCAGGGGCCGGAGCGCTATTCGGCCCCTCCACTTTTCAACAGGGGTATTTAATATGGACTTATTCATAGCAAACGTAACGGAACAGAACAGAACCTTCCATTGGAGGGAGCTGGAAAATCCAAGAATTTTTAATCTCGATATTCCGGCTGGGACTCAGGCGCAGATCCTCCGCGACAAGTCACCGGAAATCGTCAATGATGTAATTGAGCATCATAAAATCTACGGAATTGTAGATGAGGCAGGAGCGAAGAATGCCACTCGCAATGGTCAAAAAGTCACGCTTGTTTATTCAACGAAGGGGTCTTTACCGCAAGAGATTTATGCTCTTGCTCAAGAAGTCAATGACGATATTGCGGCGCAGGAAGTCCAGGTTCAAAAGGAAAAAGCTGCCTATGCTTTTGCTAAAACTATTGAGCAGGATCAAACAGGAATGAGCGAAGGCGTTAAGGAAGTGGAATTAGAGATCATTGAAGATAAGCCAAAGGATCCGGCCAGGTCTGGTAAATCTCGAATTGATCAAAAATTCAGCGCCAAAATTAACAAGTAACCGATATGAGTTCACCCACTCTGATAGGCTATAACGATTTCCTTCGTAATATTGTTGGGATTAACACCGCTGTGTTGCCCGTCAATACGCCTGTCATTGAGTGGTCGTACAACATGGCAATAAATTTGTGTTCTGACATTCTTACGGTCATTCCAAATTCACCCAGCCAATTCTTGTACACGACTGCTGTTTATAACCTTGCAACTGATACTTTGCTGACATTTGCTCAGGATCAGCCAGGGTTGGAGTTTTTTCAGAAATATCAACAGCAGTATCAGTTACGCGCTTTTGTCCCAGGCGTTGTTCAGACGGCTAGTGATGAGTCAACCAGCACGGGGATGCTTGTCCCCGATGCTTTCAAAGGCTTAACTATCCAGAATCTTCAGAATCTGAAAACGCCTTATGGCCGAGAATATTTGGCTATTGCTCAATCCATTGGTTCTCTCAGCTTGCTGAATATCCAATGAAACTGGTATTTGGTGTCTGGAATGTACCTTACGGAACTGATCTAGCCGATACCGGAAAGATTGCTAACATCCTTGAGGATAAGTACCACATCATGGGTACTTTTCTTGATCGCAACAAAAAGATGGTTGCTAAGGAAGTTATGGAAGAATTACTGGGAAGGCTTCAGAGGCCAAGATCAGGCGGCGAAATGTCATTAGACGCTATCAGTACCGCCTTAAAGCAATCGATCTCTAATAGGGATTACAATGGGCTTCCTGGGGTTCCTACGAGGGCATCATTGATGGGTTTATCAACGCGATTCAAATCAGGAAAGCGTAGGGGCAAATCAAAGATTACCGGCGTACCTAGACCATCATTTATTGATTCAGGCTTATATCAATCATCAATCCGTGTGGTGCTGAAAGATGATTAATGCTGACTTGCAAGGAAATTTTCCTAATAACTCTTTAGCTGCCGTTCTCAATACGGGCCTTCGGGTTATTGATCAAGACCAGCATATTACGTTTGTCTTATATAATCGCGTTATTCTGCCTTACGATGGATATGTATTCTGGGTGGTCGATCCTGCTACAGCGCCTATAAGCGTAGCCGGATCATTGCATTACCAGACAGACCAAAAGCAGGAACTGGATAAAACGATGGCGTATCAAAACGTCATCTTTACTACGCAAACGGAAATATCAGATTTCAATGATCTTCAGCCTACGCAAATGTGGCTGGGTCAATATGATGATTTTGAGTTTGGCTTTTCAAGCCATGCTAATAGATACGAACAGGCTGGGCTTTGGCACTATATCGGTCAAGCAGTCTACCCAGAAATGCGGACGCAGATCCTTAATTCATACCAGGATCTTCCCGCTTCTCCGGTAGTCTCAAATTCGCTGCCGATATGGATTGCGTTAAATAATTACGCACCAGTCTACCCCTCATTTCTAGTACCAGAAAATCTGACACCGCCCTATATTGTCTGCGATATTCAGCAGGATGATACAACCATGTTGCAGCCCATAGCGTGGGCCGATGGTGACAATACATGGCAACTAATGCGTGACAAGGTTCGCCTTATCACCTACGGTCTACTAAATCGTGATGCTCAAAATTACTTGCAATATCTTATTGATTCATCTATGGACGGATCTTTTGGTATCATGCAATCAGGAATCACGGTAAAAGACGGCAAAAGGATTCAGTCTGAAATGAATGTTCTCGCAGAACAGAAAATGATTGAACTGGAAGTGTCTTACAATCAAACTGCCGTTTACGATACCGCTCTTCAATATATTGAAAGCGCTTTGCCCATCACTTTTTTACTGAATCCACACTAGGAGTTACTAAAATGCCCCAAGGTCCATTTCAAACTGTTTCACTCGGCAATGCCAACCATCGCGTTCTGAACATTACTGCCAATACTGTTGTTAAAGCATCTCCTGGCTTTGTTGTCAGCGCAAGCGTGGTTGTTGCCGGTTCCGCTGCTGGTACGATCAATGATGCAGCAACCGTTGCCGCAGCCGTAACCGCAAATATCATTGCAGACCTTTCTACGACCGCTGGTGTGACTATCATTAATTTTCCAACCACCGCTGGTATCGTTGTAAAGCCTGGATCTGGTCAAACTATCGCCATTTCTTACAATTAAGAGGCTGACATGGCTTACTATAACCAAATTGTGCAATTAAACGTCTCTCAGACGCTTGCACCAAAACCCAATACTTTGCAGCAGACTGCTGCAATTGTATCTATGGGTGGGACAACAGTCCCAGCCGGAACAACGCAATGGATATCATCACCATCTGATTTAGCTGCTTGGGCAATCCCTCATTATGATATTGCTTCCATTTCTTGGTCCACTGGATATGTAACCCTTAACACTGTTAATCCGCATGGTGTTCCAGTTGGGACTACCTCGCAGATTCAGGTATATAACACTACGTCATCTACAATCCCCAGCGGATATGATGGCGTATTTACTGCGACTGCAACCTCAACCACCCAGCTTAGTTATGCTTTAGCGGCTAATCCAGGGACTGCTACTATTCTTGGCCAGGTTGAAACTGGCTCACAGCTTTGGCTTGAAGCTGCTGATGAAGAATGGTGGGCGCAAGGTAATCTTGGAGTTGGTTATTACATTTATGAAACCGGCACTGCCGTCATTTCAAGTGTACTTTCATCGGTTCAAAACTACCTGAATGCCAATCCGCAGACCATTTACAATTGGCAGTTCCTGCCAGGAGTTGATGCAGATCATACGGATGCAAAAGCGTTCTTCCTGCTTAACAATAGCCTGACTTCACTGGTCAAGTTCTACCTTCCGGTGACGCTATCAACCTATGCTTCATGGGCTGTTGAAAGTACGCTTAGAAACGTATTTGCAATGATCCAAACGCCATCAGCCAATCTTGGTGTTGAAGCAACTGAAGTTGATTCAGTAGCCTTTATGCAGTACATGACGGCTTTTGTTCCATCTTCAACCAACAGACTACCTCCATCTCAATATACGTTCTTGAATGGTGTTACGGCTTACAGTCCGATCACTAATTCTCAGATCAATACTTATGTGAATGGGAATATCAACTTTGTCGCCACTGGCGCTGAAGGCGGTATTAGCAATACGATCTTGGTTGCCGGTAAGAACTTGGATGGTACGCCAGCTAACGTGGCTTACAGCATTGACTGGGTTCAGATCCAATCTAATCTGGCTATCTCAAACGAAGTTATCAATGGCAGCAATAACCCGCTGGCTCCGTTGTACTACAATCAAAACGGCATTGATAGGCTGCAACAAGTCGTTGCTGGTGTGGGTAATCTGGCTATTTCTTCAGGCTTATCGCTTGGGCAAGTTGTTCAGGTTGAGCTTGATCCGAACGTATTTGCAACCAATGTCGGCCTGGGTGTTTATAACGGAAACTTCGTGATTAACGCAGTTCCATTCAGCACCTACGTTAAGCTACAGCCTTCTGATTATGCCAATCAGATTTATCGTGGCTTGCAAGTTGCTTACACGCCGCAGTATGGCTTCCAGACCATCGTGTTCAATTTGAACGTCACTCAGTTTGCCTGATCGCCTAGGAGTAAAACATGGCTACCGCACCAAACCTTATCCCAGGCAACTTAAATCGGGTCCGAGCCTCGATTATCGTTCCTGGTAATGCAACGCTTAATATTCCGGCACAGTTCCAGGCTAAGGAGGGCATCATTGTTGCTCCCCAAACGCCTGTTGTGACCCAGATGCAGGGTATGACGACGATCATCAATTCTGAAGAACCTTATCAGTTGCTTCAGATCACGGTTTCCGTTATCAAATCTCTTGCTATCTCAGCGACCTATCTGGATGCCATCAGGAATAGTCCTATTCTTGGTGATATTACGGTCGTACCGGATACCACAACCATTCCTAAGTTCACCATTTTTAATGCAGCAATCTTGAACTGGAATCAAATCAGCATGGCGGGCCTTCAGCCTGACTTTACGCTGACGATTCAAGGTCAATACTCAATATCTAACGATCTTTGGTCGTTGCTGTAAAAAGAGTCGGATGGGATAGGGTAGCGCCCCGATAAGCCTGTTATCCCTGCGGGCTTCCCATTTGACACTACAGGGATTTATCAATAAGGGAGTTGATGATGAAAATTGACAGAAACATGAATATCGTTCTTCGTCTTTCCGATGAAGACGGTAATTCAATAATTGCTCACCACACGCCGCTGCCCACTTTGGTTTTTGAGACCCAGTGGAAATTGCTTCGTGAGGTTTACGATGATTTGGCATCGGCTAAAGTGCCATCACCCATTCTGATTAAACAGATCCTGATGGATGCGGCAACTAACCTTGGCCGTATCAGAGATGCTGAAGATCTTTTGGCTCAAGTTAGAGGGGCCACTCTGGTTTATACAAGCCAAGCAGAACTGCTAGATATGGCCGATTTGTCGGATGACATGAAAGATGAGATTGTAGCCAAGCTGCTTTTTTTTATTGTGTTTCGACGGCACGTCTTCCCGTCGAATCTCAAGGGGTGGCTTTTGAACATCCAGACAGCATTGGGCATGGAGCTTACCTCATCGACTGCTATGGACACATTCCCTTCTTCGACGATATCGACGCCGGTAGAACCTACTGGCAATACGGACATATCATTGGCGATATGATGGAAGCCATGCGGCTATTCCATTTTAAGGAATTTACCGACTGGCATGATGCACTAGAATTTAGGAGTCGATACAGTGGCGGATTTAACATCAGTTCTTGAGATCGACGTAAAAGATACTGCTTTTAAAGCATTACAGGCAGATCTTGATTCGTTCCTCAAGACAATGAAGGATCTTCAAGTCACTGGAACGGGCGGCAGAGCATTAACCGCTGGTGGTAGTGCTGCTGCTCAGACTGAGCAAAGAAAGTCTAGAGAACAGATGGATGCGTTCTCTAAGGCCATGAAATTGGCAACGGATAACACGACTAAATTCAGCATCGGATTAGCTAAGACAACCGCTAATATCGTCTTTGATTCTGGAAAGAAACTCACAACAGCTTTTACGTCCCTTACAAAATCCATTGTCGGTACGGGTGGGCTGTTGTCGGGTATCGCTGGCATGGCAACATTGGCCGGTATTCTCAAGGCATCTCAAACCACACAGCAACGGGCCTTTGTTGGATCTGCTCTTGGATTAAATCCAAATGATCTACCGAGGCTTCAGGCCACTTATGGTCAGTTGTTTGATGTTGGATCTGTCACGCAAACTCTAGCTACCGAACGTGAGCGCCCAGGATCTGTTCTCATGTCCCAGATGGGGTTGAGTCCTGATCAAGCTAAATCAGCGTCCATGACTGAACTTATGGATAAGTTCACCGAGATGATGCTGAAACTATCTACGCTTCCGTATGGTAAGACTGAGGAAATGCTAACGGCATTTGGACTGGCTGGTGCGATATCGCCGCTTGATATTGCGCGAGTTGGTCGAATTGGTGCTGGTGGAGTTGCTGGCATTCGTGAGGCGAATATTGGCGCACAAGCTGGAACCCAATTGAAAGATCCAGAGGCATGGAAACGCTTTGGCATGGCCCGTCAGTTAGGTGGCTTGCATCTTGAAACGGCCATGCAAAATATGCTAACGCCGCTTCTAAAACCGATTGATGATGTGTTCCATACGCTTTTCCAAAAAATGAGCAGTGGAGAGGGCGGCTTTACTTCTGTCATCGATCATGCAAAGTCAGCGCTTGAAAAATTCAATATCGGTTTAGAATCAGGAAATTGGAAACCGTTATGGGAACAGCTAAAGGCTGATTTCAAATCGGTATGGGAAGCAATCAAAGCATTTGCAGAGCCTATCTTTATTGACATAAAAGGGTGGGTAAAAGGCATCTTTGACGAATCCATGTCGAAATTTAACGAAAATATGGATATTTTCCGCAAAATGCTTATTGAATTCAGCGGTTCGACAGCAGCGACCTTGCTAGGAATTAGTCCTGTTGCGGCTTCTCAAACGCCTACGCCAACAGGCCCAGGATTTGGCGGCACATCTAATTTGTCAGGATTTCAAGGGGCGGGCCAGAAATGGAATGTTAGACCTGAATTGCTGATGGCTATGGCTCAAACGGAGTCGGGCTTTGATCCTGATATCATCAGCGGCAAGCGTAGATCAAAAAGAGGCGCTATTGGCTTGATGCAATTCATGCCAGGAACGGCCAAACAATACGGTATCGATCCCACAGACCCAGAGCAGTCAAAATATGGCGCTGCTCATTATATGCACGATCTTCTGACTATGTTCGGCGGCAGCGAGGAAGCTGCTATGGCTGGATATAATTGGGGTCAAGGTAATGTCATGGGTGTACGTAAAAAGTACGGCAAGGATTGGAAGGCCCATCTTCCCCGTGAGACGAGGGATTATCTGGCAAAGAATCGTGCCAATATGTCGATCGCGCAGAATCAATCAGAATCACTGCCAATGGATAGGAATGTTAAGGTCACAGTAAATAACTCGACCACAAATTCAGACGTTACTATGCAAGGCGCAAGAACTTATGGCGCACAGAGATAAGAATAGATGCGCTACTATAAAATCACATTCACCAACCCAAACGGAAAGCCCGTAGCAAATGGGGCTAATTTTCCGGCGTCCTTCTCATCACATCATGATGACGGAACATTCAATCCTGGGGCATTGGAAGTTGAATTTGAAATATCGAATGCTTTTGGGCATATTCTAGCGGCTCAGACACACATCAGAATTCATAATCCTACCCTTGAAATGATCCAGAATGCCCGTCAGTACAATGGATGCATTTGTACTATTGAGGCTGGATTCAAATCAGGGCTGCCTTTAGCTAATCCTAATTTGGCGGGTGTCGTTGGTTTTGGCGTGGTTCAAAACACGTTTGCCAATTGGATGGGAACGGATTTAGTACTCGATTTCCTGCTTTATGCATCGGCTGATTTTGGTTCGCCCGACCTTGCATACTCCGTAGACACTGGCGCTGGATCTCCTTTTCCTTATTCGTTCCAGTGGGGCAAAGGATATTCATCAAATTTGATAGACGCCCTCAAATCCACATTTGGTTATCAAGGGCTTACGGTTACAGGCTCATTAAACTCAAAACTAAACATTCAGCCAGATCCACCTATCAAAGATGTTAAATACAACTTCCAGACGTTTGCCTCATTTATCAATAAAATGAGCATTGGAATTGTAGATCCATCGGATTATCAAAAGGGAGGCCAGGGTGGTAATTTCCAAAAATATCCAGGCGTTTCCTTGTTCTATATTCCAGGTAGCAAACAGATTTTGGCCTATGATGGGACAGCGGCCGCCAGCAATAAAGCCATCAATCTTGCTCTTGAAGAATTTATAGGCCAACCAACTTGGCTCAACTCTTTAGGCGTCATGCAATCAGTTCATCCAATGAGAAGTGATGTCAGCCTTGGATTTGACATACAATACCCATCAAGTCTTCCGACATTAGCCAGCGCTCAGTACATTGGAGCGGGACGAAACCTTCTGGTAAACCCATCTCAAGGACCATTAAGGGTTCAGCAAGTGCGTCATGCGGGCCGATTTAGGGATACATCAGCAACAGGATGGGTGACTTATATTGATGCTGGCAGCGCATTTAGGGTCAATCCTAATGCCAACGAGCCACTCAGCGCAGATAGGGTGGGACAAGTAACCATAGGTGAACTTCAAACCATACAATGAATCCAGTTAGCTCTGCCTTTACATTAGCTTACGAAGTCTCTCCGATCATTTTTACGGGCGGGCTGGTTTCGTTTAGTCCTATTGGACTCCCGATGGTAGCAATTACACAGGCGCTAACAGATGCAAGATCGGTTAATCAGACTATTTTAAGCGGCGGCAATATCGCCCAGTTTAATCAGCCATTTTTCACTTGGAGACCGCTGCCAGGATCTACGCTATGGGAATCTGAGGTCGCTGAGTTTCCGTTCTATACCAATCAGATTGCGGCTAATGCACAAGTGCAAAGGCCCCTTAGAATCTCTATGCTGGGACATTGCCCTGCCACTGGGGAAACGCCCTTCTCATTGAAAATTGCCACTCTGATGGCCTTACAAGCGTTCATACAGAACCATATTAACGCTGGTGGCACTTTTACCGTATTGACGCCAAGCTATACTTATACCAACTGCCTTTTGACTAATTTCGTCGATGTCTCAACAGGTGAAACCAATCAGGCTCAGGTATCATGGCAATTAGATTTTATTCAGCCATTGTTGACGTTCCCCAGCACTAGCGGATTGTTGAATACGTTTACACAGACGATTGCTAATCAGGGGATACCATAATGACCACTTATAGCGTTCCTCTGACATATTCAAGAGCCATTCAGCTTCAGGTGACGCTTGATGGCGCTAATTATCAAGCCGTTATTGGGTGGAATCAATTTGGGCAACGTAGCTACATCACCATAAATGATCTCTATGGGAATCGTGTCCTAACGCTTCCTTTAATCGGCAGTTCAAAAAGTACCGTTTACAGTTACACCATTTCTGATCCATCAGGTGTACAGGCTGCCAAAACAGCAACATTAGCAACAAATACGCCAATTAACATTGTGGGCGGCTATTTCTCGACATCCACTATGTATTTTTATCCATCAGATCAGACCCTGGTGGTGACGCCATGACGAACTTCTCAGGCAAACTGCCGTGGGTTCAGAATATGGCTGGTGCTATGGACTGGCGTTATGGCGCACAATCTGAAG
>Ga0209777_10006008_pt1 | contig 13797 bp, 6 predicted proteins | sample FrelakmetHBP12HB_FD_187147 | JGI IMG/M metagenome (GOLD analysis project Ga0209777, IMG submission 187147) | Freshwater lake sediment microbial communities from the University of Notre Dame, USA, for methane emissions studies -HBP12 HB (SPAdes)... | ecosystem: Environmental > Aquatic >...
CCAGGCGCGATCACTGAAACGGCCCGGCGCTACGGGCGCGTGCTGCAGTGCGGCACTCAGCGCCGCTCCGACGGGGCGTTCCGCCGCATGTGCGAACTGGTGCGCAACGGGCGCATCGGCCAGGTGAAGACAGTCGAGGTGGGCGTAGGCTCCCGCCCCACGAAGCCGCAGCCCTGGGAACCAGAGCCGGTGCCGGAGGGCTTCGACTACGGCCTGTGGCTGGGACCCGCGCCGTGGGAACCCTACACGAAGGATCGGTGTCACTACAACTTCCGCTTCGTCCGCGCCTACTCCGGTGGCGATCTCACCAACATGGGCGCGCACTCCGTGGACCTCGCGCAGTGGGGTCTGGGCGCTGACGAGTCCGGCCCCATCGCGATCGAGGGGCGGGGCCAGTACCATCGCACGGGACTGTGGGACACTTTCTACAAGTTCCGCATCGAATACAAGTACGCCTGCGGCGCGACGCTTGTCTGCACCAGCGACCCGTATGGCGCTAAGTTCGTCGGGACGGAAGGCTGGATCAGCGCGGTCAACCAGGGCTGGCCGCCCGCGATGCTCAAGTCCGCGATCCGTCCGGGGGAGCTCCGCCTGCACGAATCGCACGGCGACCACATGCAGGATTTCGTCTGGGCCGTGCAGACACGAGGCCGGACGGCGGCCAGGGCGGAAGCGGGACACCGCACCGCGACGGTCTGCCACTTGGGGAACATCGCGCTGGAGCTGGAGCGGAATCTGCGCTGGGACCCGGCCAGGGAGGAATTCAGCGGGGATGCGAAGGCCAACCAAATGCGCTCGCGCCCCTACCGCGCGCCCTGGCGGTTGTGAGAGATGGGTGCTCCGGCGAGATCGGCGAACTGCCGACCCCGTTCGAACGGTTGCGCGGAATTCCAGAATCTTTTCATTTCCATTTCATGGAAATGGTGATAGTAGATGTATATTAAGGTGGGGGAGCGACAAAGCAAGCATTCAAGATCGCGCAGAAGAGGCTGTGGCACAGAAACACGCCGAAGCATGCCTCGGACGCCGCATAGCGCGCATTGGGGGTTCCAGGGCCAATAGCGCGTCTTGCGGAAAGGGGAGTCCGCGTTCATGACCGCGAGAGAATTGCACGCGTTGCTCATCTCTGAGGACCTGCGCAGAGAAGACCTTGCGCTGTTCCTGGGTGTGGATCCCACGAAACTGGCGGATTGGGAGCGTTCCGCACAACCGCTTTCCAGGGAGAATGAGCGGCGGATTCAGAAGGCCATGGCTGAATTTCGCGAGGCCCGCGCCAACCTGCAGGCGATCGGACTATGGAGGCAATCCGAGAAGGACAAGCCCATCGTTGCAGATAGAGCCCCGGCAAGCACGCTTGGCAGCGGCGACTTGAGCGGAGGCCAGCGTCCGGCTCCGCGCACAGTGGAAGCGGCTTCGAGAAAGCCACACGCGCCCAAGGAGGGCCCACTCATCACTCTGTGGGGAGCGCTGCGCTCCTCGTTTCTCTTCCTCACGCTTTAGTCCAGATCCGCAACACACCTGAACCCGATCGTGCCACAGCGATCCAGTCCGGGCCAGGTCATCAAGAACTTGGTGGCGAAGTTCGCCGGCCGCGGGCCGCCGTCCACATACCAGCCTGAGCCTTTGGCGGTAAACCACCCCCCGCCGCGCAGAATGCAGAACCGCGTACGGCCGTCGCTGCGCTCGCTGTTCGTCCACTGCCACACGTTGCCGCACATGTCGTAGCATCCGAACGGCGAGCGTCCCTTGGGGAACGCTTTGACCGGCGTGGTGCCCCCGCTCTCGCCGCCGTTGCAGCAGCCGGTCTCCATCCGCTCGCCCCAGGGGTACTTGCGGCCGTCGGCCCCTTGCGCCGCGTATTGCCATTCCTCCTCCGTGGGCAAGCGCTTGCCCGCCCACTTGGCGTAGGCCCGGGCGTCGTCGAGGTCCACGTAAACGACCGGATGGTCCTCCTTGCCTGGGGGCGGCTGCCCATCCAGCCAGTGTTTCAGGAAGTTCTCCGGGTGTTTCGGTTTGTACCCGCTGGCCTTTAGGAACTCGGCAAACTGCGCGTTGGTCGCCGGGGTTTCGTCCATCGCGAAACGTTTGGAAGCGACGGGGCGGCGGAAAACGCCGGTGGAAAACTGGTACGAGCTTCCGAGTTTGTGGCCCGCGGGCGGCCCGGACTCGTAGAATCCACACTCGCGTTGCCGCATCTCGATCTTCAACTCGAACGTTGCCGCTGGGATAGCCACCATGCCCTCCGGCACCCGCGGGCACGGCTGGGCGGCCGCCCCGGGAAGGAGCTGCGTCTCGCGGCGCGGTGTGCTGGCATCGAAAGCGGCCCGGCTGTTCAGAGACGACTGCTGCTCGAGAAACCGCTCGAGATCCGCACCCACATCCTGTTCCACGGCGGAGAGGAAGCAGCCGATGCCGCGGGGCGGGATTGCAGCGGAGAGGACCGCAGGGCCGCCCTCGATTCCAGGCCTGGTTTCGAGGCCGGCGATGAGGTCAAAGTAGTGCTGCCCTGCCTTGGCAGGGACCTTCAGCAGCGGGCCGCCCACGCTTTTCCCGCCGCGGTTAACGAGCGTCCAGAGCCGCAGGCCGCCGCCCTCCCAGAGCGAAGCATAAACATCCTGTTGTTCGGTAGGCACCAAAGGCGTCCAGCCCTCCCCGTTGAAAAGCGCGGTAAAGCGCCGCTGGATGGGCAACATGGCGCGGAGGATTGAACGGTCGCGCCGGCTCCAAGGAACCCACGAACCAAAGACGTTCTCCCAGACCATCATGCCGCTGCCGTTCATCCACGCGGCCTGCAGTTCGCCGCTGTGGTCGTAGTCCCAGCGTTTGATCTGGTGCTGCATGTGCCGCCGTTCGAGCCACTTGTGGCGCAGCACGCCCGGCACTGCGCTGTCGCCGAACCACTGCGCCCAGGAGGCGTGGTGAGTGCCCAGCCCCTCCAAGGGCACCGCCCCTTCGCCCTCGAGGATTACGCCGGGCCGTGCGGCGTCAAGTCTGGCGCGGAAGCCGGCGGCACTGTCCATGGTGTCAAGGAAAATGCCGTCCACGTCCAGCGCCCGCACCATTTCAGCCAGGGCCTCGAGGTCCGGCTTGCCTTCGCGGCGGGTGCCGGTGTCCCAGGGGTTGTAGTCTATGTATACCTTGACGCCGCGGTGTTGGAACTCATGCACCACTTCACGCAGGCCGGCCAGGCCGCCCGGCATGTCGCGGTAGAAATCGAACTGGTTGCGCTGGTCAACTCCGATGCGCGGGTAGGCTTGCCAAAGCACCACACTGTCGTACCCACCGAACTCCCGTTGTCCAAGCTCGAGGAAGGCCTCGACCGTATAGCGCCCGGCACGCCAATCGTAAAAGGTTTCATCGCACGTCATCAAGAAGCAGCAAGAATAGTTCGACGCCGCCCACGCGAACTCCTTGCGCTGGTACAAGGCATCGTCGTATCTCAGGCGGGTTTTGGTCTCTTCCCGCCACTTGGCCAGCGCCTCGCGGTATGCCGGCCACTGCGCCGGGTCAGAGGGGGCTGGGATGATGTTCTGCGAGGGGTCGAAGACTTTGGGTCCGTCTTCCCTCTGCCCGGCCCACGCCAGAAGACTCGCACAGCCTAGGCCAATAACGCTGAGGACAAAAGCATGTTTCAGCATGGCGGACCCTCGACACCGCAATCCGCTCGCTGGTGTCACCAGGGGTTCCCCGGGCGCCGGCGGACCGCGCGCTAGTCTGAACTATTCACCACAGAGGGCACAGAGAACACAGAGTGATGAAATGATTCCAGTTTTGCGCAGACCCAATCTGTCTCTGTTCTCTGTGCTCTCTGTGGTGAGAAGCCGGGCTAGTTGGCCCCGCTCGCGAAGGACATCACAATGGCCTCGTCCATAGTCCAATCGAACTTGAACTGCTTGCCATCGCCCAGCGCCTTGCCTGTGCGCTCGTCCGTAGCATCCTTCACGGCCTGGCGGAAGGACAGGCTCACGGGGATCTTGTCCTTCTTCAGTCCCACGGAATTTCCTCCGCCCTCTGAACCCGAAGTGATCTCCGGTTTATAGCAGAGGAACAGAATCGTACGATTGCCCTTGGACCAGTATGTGATTTCGTAGCCGTTCTCTTTATCGCCCGCGCCTTCCAGTTGCACCCAGCGCCCGCCGCCGGGGAGGGCTTTCTCGACGGGCTGCATGAACACCTGGCGCTTGGCCGCGGCCTCCTGGTACGGCTTGCCGCGGTAGGCGTTGTACCACTGTGGGGACAGGTTCAGCAGCACGGCCGTGCCCTGCCCGAACCTGTTAGCCTTGCCGGCCTCCAGCGCGCGCACGGCCTTGTTGAACCCGGAAGCATCCTTAATGCAGTTGTTCTTGCTCAGGAATTGCTCAAACGTCTTGTAGCTGAAGTGGGCGTCCTGATCCACTTCGGCCCAGAGATTGCCCCCTTGGAATAATTCGGCCGGGCCCATGTTCGGGTCGTGTTTCACGCCGAACATGTCGTCCAAGACTCCGCCGTTAGGCCGCCCTTTGCCATGCTGGTCCCAAAGTCCGGGCATATAGTCCGCCACCACGGCGCCACCCGCGCGGCAAAAGTCCTTGATCTGCCTGGCCTCCGCGTCCGAAAGGCACAGGCACGCGGGCAGGATCAGGACCTTGTAGTCTTTGGGGATTCCGTTCTGGATGACATCCGCATAACTGACGTAGTTATACTGCAAGCCCTCATCCCGCAGCATGTTCTCCCAGGCGTTGCGGCCGAGGTGCGAGGCGCCGATTGAGCCGTCGCTGTTGCGATTGATCCACGTCTTGCCGTGAGCCTGGGCATCCAGAATCCAGCCCAGTTGAATAGACGCGTGGCTGTAGTAGATCGCCACGCCGTCGTGAATCCATTCCGCGCCGGTCATGAGCGGCCCGATCTTCTTCCCTGCTTCGAGGTAGTGCGGCGCGACCTGCGCGTGCCAGGGCCTCGGAGTCTTGTCATCGAACCACTTCTCCACCCAGCCGATCAGGCCTCTGTTGCCGTGCGCCAGGTTGTACCAAACCTGCCAGATGGTGTCCTCAGCGCTCCGGAAGAAGTGCGTGGTCACTATCGGCAAGCCGTTCTTCGGGTTGAAGGATCGGATAATGGCCCCCTCGCCATAACTTTCCATGTATTGGATTTTGCGCATATACTTGGCCACGTCATAGCCGCCGAAGGCATTGGCGCCTTGCCCGCCTTCGTAACCGCAGGGCGTGTCCGGATCCACGGTATTGGAGAACTCGACCAGATCCCCCAGGAAGTTGTTCCAATACGAGTCGTTGAAGGTCCACTGGTCCATAAGTTGGCTGGCATCGAATGTCTTGATCTTCAGCTCCGGCAACTTGGGCAGAATATCGTTGTAGGTGATCCAGCCGCTGCGCTGCGGGACGTTGCCTTCTCCGTAGATCTCCTTCAACCACGCGGGATAGGCGGACCCATCGTCGGTGACACACCACATGCAGGGATGGACAAAATGGCCCCAGCTTATCTCATCATCCATCGCGTACCCCAAGCGCAAGGGTGAGGCTTTCCAACAAGTGGCGTTGCGGCGTATGATCTCTTCGAGCCGCGCCTTCATGGCGCTGTTGACCGGCTTCACCCGCACGCCATTGCTGTGAATCTGGTTCAAGTAGCCCTTATGCTTGTTGCCGTCCCACATGTGAAGATCGCCTTTGCCGGCGTAGTGATCGGCGTAAAAGCGCAGGTTGAACTTGGTGATCCAAGGCAGGTACCCAGCGTTGTTGTGGTCAACAAACGCGCCGTTGTAGCCGTTCTTCTGGCAGAACTCGCCGGCCGCATCGTCAAACCCGATGGACCACTGGTAGTACCAGGGCATGTACACCCACGATGGCCAGGCTTTGAGTGCCCAGTCCTTGTCCTGTTTGACGCGCTTGAAGTCCTTCGAAGTCTTGACGTACTTCTCGTACGGGTCGTCTCCCTGCTCCGCCGCTTGAGCTGCAAGTGCAGCCGCCAGGCACAGGAGCAGTACGAATGCTGCGACAGCGGAAACATGCTTGAACACGGCGCCCTCTCCTTTCATCAACGCACGCGAGGCCGCGGGTACCGGGCCTGAGCGCTGATCGTTTCATATCTCAATACACTGTTGAATCGCAGTCGTTCGCGAATTCAGCCACTTCGCTGCGCAGCTTCGGCATTCATCGTTCATCGTTCATCGTTTCTTCTAGTCCCAAGGCGTTGCCCTCGGAATCCCAGATCGTCACGAAGCGCGGGCTGCCCCCTTCGCGGCGCGGCGTCCCGACCTTGACACCTTTGGCCTGCAAGGCCTTGAGCGTCTCATCCAGGTCCTTTGTCAGGAAATTGGGGATCGGGCCGAAGCCGACATCCTTCCCTCCCGCCTCCGTGGGGTGGAGGTCAAGCCGGCAGCCCATGGCGTCATGACGCAATGAGGCGTATCTGTCCGGGACGACGAAGCTCGGCGTGAAGCCAAGAATCTCCGTGTACCATTTGACGGCGCGGCTGAGGTCCGTCGCGTACATCATCACATGCGAGAATTGGTAAAGCATCACGCCTCCTTCTGTCTGGGCTGCCTTTCTTTACAGGAGATAGCCGGAATGGGAATGGAACCCAGCGGTTTTTCCCACTTTCTTTGCGACTTTATTCGGCGCAGCCGGGTTCAGATGAAGACTTTGCCACAGAGAGCACCGAGAACACAGAGAGGAATACACGATTCCCTCTCTTTTTCCTCTGATGCCTCTGTGGCAAACCCGGTTTGTGCGCTACAGCCAGGGCGCAGTTGCAGTGGTCCGTCCCCCAGTGATCGAAACTGGATGGCTTGCGCTTGCCTGCCGGAGATGGAAGGGCTATGGTTGTCCTCGCGCTACTCCTGTTGACGGAGGTGGGTCCATGCTGCGTGTATTGGTTCCCGCTTGCTGCTTGGTCGCTCTTCTCCCCATGTTCCTTTTCGCTGAGGAACCGGATCAGATCTACAAGGAGGGCCTGGCCAAGCTGCGCGAGGCGCAGTTCGACCACGCCGCTCTCGTGCCAGCCACGAGGCTCCTGGCCCAGGCAGCCTCGCAGTATGAAGCCAATGGTGACGAGGCCAAGGCCGCCGTGGTGAACTCCGCCCTTTATTGGGCAAAGAAGAAGTTCACGCTTGCCGATGCGGAAGCCCTCAAAGATGACAAACATGTCGTGCAGGCGCTAGAAACGGCTGCCAAGCCGGTGGACCCCAGCAACGCGCAAAAGTGGTTTGAGCGCGCCGCTGAGTTCGCCAAGGGCCACGCCGGCGATCCGCTGCTGGCGGCAATCAGGTACTTCGAGGTCGGCGACCGTTTCAAGGACACTGACGCAGGCCGCCAGGCCATCGCGCTCTGTTTGAAGGCCATGCAACAGGTTGGAGAAAAGGCGAAGCTGGCGGAGTACAAGCCGGCTCCCACGGACGGGAAGGTGTTCGTCAAATCCGAGCCGCCCGGGGCGGCGATATGCCTGGTGACGGCAGGCCGTGAGGCCATGGACACGAAGAAGCAGACGCCCGCTGTCGTTGAACTGCCGCTGGGACGACAGACGGTTGGGCTGTGGCTGAAGGGCTACAAGCCTGCGTACCTCCCGGTTGACGTTGACGGGAAAGAGATCGCGAAGCCGGAAGCCGTCAAGCTCGAAGTTGCGACTGTGGCCATAGACGTACTCTTCGAGGAGGGCTGGCAGGTCTTCGTTGACGGGCAGCGCGCCAGGAGCGCCGGCGGCAAATCCAGCTTAACACCGTGTACGGTCGAACTGCCCCTGGGCGGGCATGAGATCGGATTGGCCAAGGAAGGTTTCAGGGACATAAGACAGAAAGTCGAGGTAACCCAGGACGGCGTCAAAGAAGGCGGCGGGCCGGCGCGCAGCAGCCTTGAGGTCAAGGCCAAGCCGGAGAAGGGCGCGGGCACGCTGGCCAAGGACGCCGCGAGGGCGCTCAACCTGCTGCCACTGCTTGATACCCAGAAGGACACGCTGCGTGGGAACTGGAAGGTTGCGCCAGGGGGATTGGTTTCAGACGGGACGCCACTGGCCTTCATCGAGATTCCATATCGCCCGCCCGAGGAATACGATTTCCGCGTTTCATTCACGAAGGTGCAAGGGGGCGATGGGGTAGCGCTGACCCTCACGAAATCAGGCCGCATGTTTCGCTGGGCCATGGGCGGCTTTGGCAATACGCTTATGTATTTTGAGCTCGTCCGGGGGCAGACAGGCGATGTGAACCCCACCAGAGTCAGGGCGGGCATCCCCACGGGGCAGCTTTACACGGCCTGCGTGCAAGTCCGTAATGATGGCCTCAAGGCGTTTGTGAACGGGAACTGCGTTTCTCAGTGGAAGACGGATTACACGGACATGAGCCATGGTAATGACGCCTGGGGCTTGCGCGACCCGACGATCCTGGGACTGTTGACTAACGCAACCGTGTTCGTCTTCCACAGCATTGAAGTAATAGAGGTGAGCGGGACGGGGAAGAAGACGAGGTGAGGAAGGGCTCGTGGCGTTCCAGTTCACCTGAACAACCCCACGCCCCAAGTCTCCGGCTCGAAGCGGGCCTCGCTGGGGAGATCATATACCATGGCCGCGCCGTTCCGGCCCCAATGGAACCGGGCAACGTTCCGCTGCCCGGCCGGATCGCTAAAGTTGAGCGAGAGGTCCAGGCCGATGCGTTCCACGTCCTTCTCGAGGCCGATGGCAGAGCGCGGAATCGCCGCCTCAAGGCGGTAGCCGGCATCGGTTGTCTTCACCGCAACCTGCACGTCTTTCAGCTCTTCGACTTTGTCCATCCAGACTTCGCCGGATGGCGAGCGGAAAGGCACGCGCTGCGCGCCTTGGGCCGCTTTGGGGCGGAAGGCCACGGCGACGGTCTTGGCGCCATTGGGGGCGAACAGGATGCGGACATCTTTTGCTCCGAGCTGGCGTTTGCCCGGCGACGGTCCGAGCCAGACATCCGCGCAATCGCCGGTCTTGAAGAGCGTCGAGATGTCGCCGCCGGAATTCTTCCAGGGCGAGTCGTCTTTCACGTCGAACCCGACATAGAGGAACTTGTCGTCGTAGAGGAGGCGGGCACTCCCCTGGGCATTGGCTTTGAAGAGCAGCGTAGCGGCGGGCGCTTGTGCGAATTCCGAGAGGTCTCCGTCAATCGCAACCGGGCCGGCGGCGCGTTTGATCTCCAGTGTTCGTATCGTCTCAACAGTCCGCGCAGCAACTCGCTTTTGCGCCGCGGCCAGGCCCTCCGCCGTCAGCTCGAACTCGCCCTCGAAGCGCACGAGCTTCTGTTCCGTTCCGAGCACCTCGAAGATATGGATCGCATCGCTCGCGGCCATCAAGTACACCTTGCCGCTCTTGGGATGGCGGAAGACGCGCGTGTTGAACAACTCGACCCAGACCGTGTAAGCCGAGGGTTCCGGCCCGCGCGAAACGTCTTCGAGCAGCGTGTCCACATACAGGCCGTGCTCCACGTCCCAGACGTGCACCAGGCTGTTCTCGTCCGTCCAGAAAAGGTACTCGCCAATGCTGCCTGCCGCGCCGGTCGGGCAATAGTGCTCGCCGGCAGCCGCGAATCCGGAGGTCCGCTGGCCGGCGTGCCAGAGCGGCTGGCCTGTTCTCTCCTCATACTTGGTGAGCTGTGCGAACTCCCAGTCGTGGCCGTGCCCGACGCCGGGAAGCCCCGCGGCATTGTAGCCGCCGTTGAAGGCATACACGGCGCCGTTCGCAGCGAAGGCGGTTCTGGCGCCGCCGGCTCCGTGGGCAAGGCCGTTCTGACGCGGCAGGCCCACGTGCCGCGCCTGCTCCCAGCGGTAGACTGGCGCGCCGTTCTTCCACTCGGCAACGGGAATCTTCCATACGCCGCCCGCTTCGTCGTCGGACCAGTCGTGCATGTAGAGGTTGAAGTCCTCGTCGAAATAGCAGCCCCATCCCTGTTGGGGGCCGCTGCCGGTGATCGGATACGCAGGCTTGTCCGTGACCTGCCATTCGTCCGGCTGTTTCCGGCCATCGCCGTTCAGGTCAGACCACGTGCCCTTCAGGCCAGTCTTCTTCGTGTGATAGGCCGGCTCGTGGTCGCCATCGGGGAGTTTGCTCACCCACCCGCCATACACGGCCGCGACGCCGCGCGCGCCATCAGCGTTGAGCTCTACGATGGCGCCGGAGCCGCTGCACCACCAGGTCTTGCCCTCCTTGTGCCGGATGCGCGGCCACCACTTGGCGGGCACGCCCGACTGGCCGTACGCGTTGATCCAGTAGCGGTCCACTTCCCACTTGCCGGTGTCGTAATTCACGAGGTAGCGGATGATGTCGGTATGCGTGTCGCCGTAGACGTGTTCCGGCTGTTCATCATCCACGCCGAACATGCCGCTGTAGTAGTACGGGCCGTGGAACTCGCGTTCGAGCTTGCCGTCGAGCGACCAGCGCGTGAAGCGTCTGGGTGCGGCATGCTCGGCGACGAACAGCTTGCCGTTTCCCGTGACGCACAGGCCGGCCGGACTGCGGAAGCTCTGCGGCTCCATCTTGCCGCTCAGCGGCCGGCCGCCCAGCCTGCCGAGCGCGAGGGTCTCCTTGCCTTCCGCGTTGATGAAGACAACCTGGTGGCGCGGCGCTCCGACCGTGGCCACCAAGCCGTCCTTTGTCGCGTCGAGGTCCCAAATCTCGCCGCCCGCATCGCCCAGCGTGCGCGCGACGCCGCCGTTGTCATCCAGCGCGACGATCTTGCTGCCGCTGCCGGCGAGCAGGCTGCCGCGAGCATCAAAGGCCACGCCGGAGGCCTTCTCGAGGGGCCAGGCGGCAAGCTGCCGCCCAGTCTTCGCATCCGCGACAAAGAGCTTGTTCTGCGCGGGCGCGGTCAGGTAGAGCTTGCCATCCCGCACGGCAATATCAGTCACGACCCGCTCGCCTTGGCAGTACTCACCGAACATGGGCTGCGGCCCGGGCGCGGCGCCATACAGCCGTTTGTTGCCGGTCGCTGCCTCCACTCGCCAGATCATAGGCCGGTTAAGTGTGCCGTTGTACTGGGCTTGCCCTTCGGGCGCTGCCATCGCCGAGGCGCAGGCGACGTAGATGAATTCGCCATCGCTGGCGACCGCCATCTGGCTCGCCTTCATCCACCAATCCAGATGCGCCTTCCAGCGGACCTCGCCGTCCTGCGACATGCGGATGAGTCCGCCTTCGCCCTCCTCAACCGCCCACAGCACGACAATGTCGGAAGCGGGCTCGGCCGAGACCGGGCAGACGTCCATCACGTCGCCCCAGACTCCGCCCCAACTGCCCTTGCCGTCCGCGGTGCGGTAGGGCGGATTGCCGCTCTGGCCCACGCTGCTCACATAGCGCAGGGAAAGCCGCGGAGCGAGGATGCCGTGGTAGCGGTACTTGCCCGGCTTCGCCCAGCGGCCGTACAGGTCGCGGCCGTCCCAGATGACCGGCTGCTCGGATGGCCCTGCGCAGATGAGCTGCCGAACCGTCAGGTTGCTGGTGTCGTAGACGTTGACGCTCATCCGGCCGGGCTGGGGCGGCGTGAGTGGAATCCTGGCCGCGGCAAGCGGCTGCTTATCCTCGCGTGGCAGCACGCTGATGTCCGGGCGCCACAGCGTGGTTGTGGCCACGAGCACGCGCCCGTTGCCGTTGTCCGCGATGTAGACGCCATTTGCGTCGGCCGCGATCGCCCAGGGACGAGAGAGCCGCGTCAGCGACGCTCCGGCCTCGGTGCGCGAGCCGAGGCGTGCCAGCAACCTCCCCGTCTTCGCCTCAAGCTGATCAACGATGTTCCCGAGCGTATCGCAGACATAGAGGTATTCGGAGGCCGCAGCCAGGCGCCGCACGCCCTTGTAGACCGGCTCAGCCGACCATTCCGCCTTCAGGCCATCGCGCGAGAAACGGGAGACCTGCGTCGCTGTTGCCGCGAAGACAGCGTCGGGCGAAACGGCCAGGCCGGTCACGCCCGGCAAGCCGGTTCGCCAGGCGGCAACCGCTGCGTGCTTGTCCAGCAGTGGCCTCTTCCAGATCGTGCCGGACTTCGGGTCGGCGAGGAGCATGTCCTTGTCCAACACGGCGGCCTGGCCCGCCTCCCGGACCTCCGGCAGCGCCAAGTCGTAGGCCAGATGCTGCGGGCCGCGGCAGAAGACGCTCACGCCCTTAGATTCGCGGCCGACATAGACGGTGCACTCCGGTCCCGGCACGAGTGTCAGGGCGCTTTTCCCGTGCAGCGGTCCGCGCGCTTCCAACAACTGGCCGCTCGGCTGCGCCTTCGGAATGGTGAGCGGGTGCTGCACGTCATCGTTGCCTTGCGCGGTCCAGGCGATGCCTTCGAGGGCAGCGCCGGCGCTGCTCATATCCTCGATGAGGACGGCGCCGATGCGTCTCGTGTACACGAAATGGGTGCCGCTCCACTCGGCCTCAAGCACCCCGCCCCGGCCCGCGAAGAAATAGCGGTCGCCGCAACCAACCATCTGCGCGGCCATGCGGATCTCGGGCGCCGGCGAGCCGCAGTCGCCGGGCGCCGCGGCGCCATGCAGATCTGTCCGCCGCAGGCCGCCCTCGTAGCCGAAGATATAGTGGAAGCCATCAACGATGCAGCCGCTGAGCGCATCGCCGGCGCGCTCACCCTTGGCGTTGTAGCGCCCGCTGAAATCAACCACGCCGCAATGCACAATGCTGAACGTGCCGTCTGGCTCCGCCTGAATCGTGTTCCTCCAGGGCCACGCGGTGCCCTTCGGCAGGTTGAGGCCGAGCAGCGTCGCCAGTTGGCCGGAGGCGGGATCGCACGCGGCCACTGTGTAACGCAGCTTGTCCACTTCCGACTGGCCGAAGATGACCTTTCCCGCAGCATCCAGCGTGGGGGAGAGCGCCCAGTGGCCGGGGCCAGCCGCGAGCCGTTCAACCGGGAGCTTCGTTGCATCCTCGCCACGAACGACGATGCGGAAGAGCATACTGCGGCGAGTCTGGGGGTTGATCCCGATGGCAAAGACGTAGTCCCCCGCTCGCACCATCAAAGAGCGGATGGTCGCGCCTTCGGCTTGGGGCAGGGCCAGGACGGCGAGGCAAATGCCATCCTGGCTACAAACTGGAATGCCCTCGGCCGACCCGGCCAGGTAGAGCCGCCCGCGTTCATCCGCCGCGATGCCGGTGTAGAAAGCATAGGGCACGGGCCGTTCGCTCAGAGCGCTGGTGTTGCCGAGGACGCCGACGACTTTAAGCTGCTCAGGTTCCTGTGCGCGGCAGGGCAGGACCATGAAGAGGAGGACCAGCAAACCGGCGAGGGCTGCAACCTTCCTGTTCGGCATGCTGCCTGCCATAAGAAATCCTTTCGGAGGCCCTCAAGGCTGAGAGCAACCTGGGCACTATACTGCGTTTCCAGGCGCAGCCAAAGCACTCTACAGCCGCGAACACGCCGTTCTCAACCGCCCGGACGTTTGACGCCTTCGTTCGTTCAGCATAGTCTCGGGGCGTCGCTGCATTGGCTTTGGAGTCAACACGCGCCGCGCCTTGAGAAGGCTCTTTCGCACGAGGGCCAACACAAAGGGGCCATCAACTCATGAGACAACTCATCTTCTACAGTCTGACCGAAGCGGAACTGGACAATCCGCGGTTGCTGAAACGCGGCCTTGCGGACGTGGCGGCGCGCGGCTTCGACAGCGTGTACCTGGAGTACCGCAACGTCCGCTCTGGTTGCACCACGCCGCGTTTCCAGAAGGCGGTGCAAGTCTTCTGCCAGAAGGCGCGCGCACGCGGGTTGAACGTGGTCGTGGACGCCTCGTACAACCGCCTGGCCGAGACGATCAGGACGGAGGCGCCTGAGGTATTCAGCGACTCATTGGTGCCGCAGCGGCTGAATACCTCAGG
>Ga0209777_10006009_pt1 | contig 13796 bp, 10 predicted proteins | sample FrelakmetHBP12HB_FD_187147 | JGI IMG/M metagenome (GOLD analysis project Ga0209777, IMG submission 187147) | Freshwater lake sediment microbial communities from the University of Notre Dame, USA, for methane emissions studies -HBP12 HB (SPAdes)... | ecosystem: Environmental > Aquatic >...
TACCCCGCCCCACACTATCAGAAATACGAAAGCTAGTCGACCTAGCCCCGACTCCGAGAAATAAAGCCCTTATATCGCTCATGGCTGATACAGGCTTTAGAAGATGTGAAATAGCTAGCATTCAGCTTGGAGATATTCGCTGGGATACACGAACAGTAAAAATAATGGGCAAAGGAGCAAAAGAACGGATAGGCAAGTTTAGCGACACCACTGAGCACTATTTAGAGGAATATATCTCTTGCTACACACCAAACGGCAACATCTGGGGAATCAACTATTACGGTATTGGCATGGTATTCCGTAGGCTTAAGAGGAAGACAGGCATTACCTGCAATCCACACAGCTTCCGTCGGACATGGGCTATAGAGAGCATAAAGCAGGGAGTTAATCTTCTCGATGTTCAGGTGCTCGGTGGTTGGGAAGACCTAGAAATGGTGAAGCGGTACGCCAGAGAAGTCAACTCGGAGGACGCAATATCACGATACAAGCCATTAATGCAAAGCTTCCAGGCATAGTCAGGTCGTTATCCAGAGTGCATTCGTGTAGAGAATTGAAAAAGCGGGTGCGCGCCCCGCTTTTTCACAGAAGTAACAACATAGATGGAGGACAACCATGCTGAGAACTTCTATTGATAAGAATACTAGCACAAAGGTTCGCATTTGTCAAGGTCGAAAAAGGCCAACGAGGACCGCGCACGCCCCGCCAGAGCTGACTTCTCTCTTCTGTCGTTGTCGGGAGTACCCGGCCGACATCATCTCCCAGGGACACGAAACCAAGATTGTGTACAAGCTCGACTGGGGCAGGTGTCCGCGCCACGCTGCCTACCAACTGTGGAATACAATCTGTGAATATCCTGAGACCATTCCCTGGTTCCTGCTGTGGGAAGGCAAGAGACACCAGTATGAAGGCTACTACAATCGCGTTCTCAGAGGTATACGCGACTGGCTTTGGCTAGCGCAACCGCGTGGCAGATTGTTCGTAATCACGCCCATGTCCGATGTCGGTGGTAAGATGATGAATACAGAAGAGCTCGTCGGTTTAGTCAAGGCCTCGGCGCAGTGCAGGGTGAAAGGGCAAAGATTCGGCAGGCCGAAAGACCCCGGAGGGGATGTTTTACGAAATATCGCAAAGGGGATTTACAACTATTCGTTAGGGCTTGTCCCGCAGCATTGTCTTTCTGAGGATGATTTGCTCCTCTTGGTTCGTCTTTCTGAAATCTCGTTTAGCCCGCGAGACTTAGCCAGGATAGCCAAGTACAAGTGTTACAAGGGAATAACATGGGAGACTGCTAAGTCTGAGCTGAAAGCAGCCCTCGACCTAGACAAACGTTTACTGAAGCTTGCCACGGCCGCCAGTTGGGAACCGTGCGACGGCTCAGATGACACCCTAGCACAAGCATCAAAGGGTATTTGGGGCTGCCAGGACGCAGCGCACCTCAATCAGTGGGAGTTGTCCTACTACGTCCCAACAATCAAGGTGCCGCATTCTCTCGCGCGTTGGCTGGCAGGGCGCCTTCCGCGTAATCCTGAGCGGGATGAATCGGCCAACAAGATATGGCGCGAGGTCAAGGAGGCGACTGAGGGCTACGAGCTCGCAGCCCGAGAGCTTGTGCGAGCCCAACGCGAGTTATCAAATGCCGTATTAATAACGGTACAGAACCAGCAAGACGTGATTGCCAACTACCTCGACAGGAAAGAAGAGGTGTCGTGCGAGGAGCGTGAACTCAAGCAGAAGCTGGTGGGTGTGCTGGGTGGTGAAGTACAACATGTAATACCTGTAGAGCCTGATAGCGAGAACCATATCGTTCTCGCTGAATCGCAGCTATAAGTCAGAGCGAAAATCATAGGTCAAGCGCGCCTTTTCTGGGAGATTGCCCAGAAGCCCCAGGATTGAAGACAGGGGTGGTTCTGAGGCAGAGCATACATATTACTATAGCGGTAAGAGACATGCTTGTAGATGACCTGGTTTTCAATCTAGTTGAATCGCTGCCGTCAGCGATATCTTGCAGTTGCACAGTCTATTCTTGCTTGTCCCAGGCTGCAACCAACCTGGTGAAGTCGTCAAAGGTAGCCAACAAAGCATCCTTCTTAGATTTGCCAGCATCACTTCCGGGAAAAACGAGAGGGAACGAATTAAGGATATGTGAGAAGTCATCGCGTGATAGCCCATACAGGTGTGCGACAAGTACATCAATCTCATCGCGTAGCACTTGCCTTTCGCCCTCAGTGGTTGCTCCTTTTGATTTGTCCCATGTCTCGTTCATAACTTCTTGCCACAACTCGGCAAATTCTTGGCATGTACAAGTGAGGCGGGCAGCGCGGAATACGATAGCATCAAAATAGGGGTTGCCCCGAACAAGCCTCGGCATAGGAAGTTGATAGATTATGTAGAAGCTAAGATTGGTGCCTATCTGCAAACGCAGAGTGAAATCAAAAACAAAGGAGTTCATAATTGCGACTAAGTAACAGAGATGAGGACATCCCAGCAACTGGACACCGTGTTCGTTCCACATTGTCGTAACAGCCAAGTTATCCCAGCAGAATGTCCCCGGCGGTATGATGCAAGCAATCATAGTGCGAATGTCAGTCGACCTTGCCTGTCTGCGATTGACTACTCGATATAAGTCGGCTCCTATACGGCCCTGAGTTGATGAATGCTGTAAAAGCTTTGCCCGAGCGGAGCTTATATCGATCCAATACTGATTCTCTCTATAACGAAAGTCATACTGATTGACCATTTTGCCTTCATGTAAGGGTGCCCCGACACCATGCTCGTTCAACATAACCATATCAGTAGTGTTATCAATTTCGCGAGTGAATCTGATATTCCACTTGTTTGGCATCAGAGTTCCAATGCTTGGACGGTCTCCATATATTTTCTCTAACACATTGACATCCCGCTGATTCTGGAATTCCATGACGCTAAGGCTGAGAGGGCTGAACCGCTTCAGCGAATTGTGCTGCACATAAATCAGGTTGGCTGGGTTGTTCAAGAATGTGGCCAATTCCTTTGGCGCCACCGCCACGCGCGGGTTGAAACGGAAAGTTGCCCGAAAACCCTCGCTCTGCGTTCCTTTTTGTGCACCTAGCAATGTAAACTTGACGCGATGGTCAACGTGAGGGAAGAAGAATCTCTCGTTACTGAAGCTGAATAGATACTGTATTTGTCCTTCTCTCAATAGCATTTCACGTAGCTGTTGCGTTCCCAAATCGGTATATATGCCCGACGGAATCACATACCCTAGCCTACCTTTATGGTTCAATAGACCATAGCCACGTTCCAAGAAGAGTTTGTGAGTCGCGGTATCGCCTTGTCCCTGGTGTATGTAGTCCGTTGAACTATGCAAACAAGCCGCGGCTTCTTCAATCTTAGCCCTTTGCGCCTGCCAGGCAACTTGGCGAGATGGGTCTTCTTCATTCAAATCTGCTATGCGCCTATCTGCCTGTGAGCGCGTTAATCTATTTTCTATGTCGGGGTCGAATTGAGCGTAAAACTCACGCAGGTCTGGTTTCAATATCTCCCAGGGCGGGTTCCCCACCACTACATCAAAACCTGCAGAATCTTCCCCATACTTGCCTTGCCCATCCAAGAAAACCTCAGGAAATTCAACTGCCCAGTTGAAAGGTTTATGTGAGTTCACGTCTTCGAAATGTTCAGACAATTCTTTTTCTAATACGGAGTTGACGAGCCCTGCGATTTGCCCGATATCCTTCAGGATTTTTGCGTGGTCACTTGTTCCGTTTTTATTAGCCAACAGAAGGCGCAACCGACGAATTTCGGCTAAGTCATTGGCGTGGTCGCCATACCGGGAATCACTAGCTCCTGCACCAATTAAAGAGTTCCCCACCTTGACATTCTGATTGAGGATGAGAGGGAGCCGTTTCTCCATCCTATGCTGGTCTGCCATAGCGCGCATAATGAGGTTCACAGTGGCAATCTCGGCTGCCTGGGGGTCTAGGTCTACCCCATATAGATGGGTTTGCAAGATAATACGCGGGTAGTCTCGCAAGCGTTCAAGTTCTGTCGTCAAGGGAGTTAATTCAATTTTCAGGTCGAACGGCTTGGTTACACCTTTCGTAACAAGTTCCTGATAAAGTTTCTCGCATTCTTCTTCGAGACGTCTTATTTCCCTGCGATAGAAATTTGCCAGTACCTCATATCCATATATTAGAAATGAGCCGCTACCACATGCAGGGTCAAGAACGCGTAGTTTGTTTATATCGGAGCCAGTCTTTGGCTTCTCATTTGGGAGCAATTCACCGTCGGGCTGACCGTTGGCTGTGCCATAGAGATAACGTCCCAGTGAGTTGTCCACTAAATAGCGTACAATGGCTGGCGGTGTATAATAGCTACCTTGTTTTTTGCGAGTTTCCAGATTGTCTACAGTTGTTACATCGCCATTCTTCTGGGCGAGTGTTTTGCCAAGATACTGCTCGTAGGTATTGCCCATAATATCGGCAGACATGGCACGGTAGCGCGCCTCGTAGAGTTTCTGGATAAGCCCGCTTAAGACTTCATCACTGAACACGACCTCATCAGTCAAATCTGGAGCAAACAGAGCAGAGTTATGGTCTTCGTCAAAACGCCTGTATAGTTGCCTGACCATCTGGCCAAGCGTATAAGTATACGGGTTAGACTTGCGTAATTCGTAGAGACTGTATAACGTACCAGCCGGAGCGACCAAATGGTCTTCAGCAAAACGTACTACTACCAATCTATCGAGTATTCGCTGCACTACCGACCGCAATGCCACAAGGTTAATACGCCCATCAGGTGCGATAGCCCACTTATTAGATTCAGGGCGAGCAATAATGTCTTTTGCCAATTTCTCACGCCACTCGTTTATGAAGTTCAGGTAGTCAATATCTACATCTTCGCGATAACGCTGATTGCTCAAAGCATCAAGTGACCCTTTGCACACGTTTTCATAGGATAACTGCCACAGGAGGTCAAACTGCTCCAGAAAAGCTCCTGGCGTTGAGAAGGACAGAACTAACCAGTCACGTCGCGCATTGAAAAGACGCAACTTCTCGAAGTTGGTTAATATTGCCCATGTGCCGTTGTTCTCGAAAGCGTAGTTAATTGCTTGCTGCTCTTCTTTGGTGCGGTCAGTTGCCATACCTGGTAAGCTTAACTGTCCGGGCGCTAGGGCATTCATCCTCTGCGCCAGTTCAAAATCCTCTATCATGCCAAATCGCTTCGCTTCAACGAAAATAACTCCGGCCTTTTCTGGGATAAGGATCATGTCAGGACGCCCTGCTTGCATATTATGCTCGTATTTGTAGCGAGCCGGGTCTTTTATAGGCCAGCCCAGTGCCTCCAGAAATGGGTCAAGGAACTGGTGAACAACGGAAGCCTCAGTCATGCTCTTACGGTCTTCGTTGGACATTGAGGCATATTTGTCTATAAGGTTACGTATTATGTCGCGGCCACGATCCTGGCCTTCAGTAGAAGTCACAGAGTATCCTCCTGTGGCTGGAGTCGAAAATATGTGCGGCACTATAATATCGTAGACTGCGCCTAAAGGAAAGCCCTTCTTAGACCTCCATGCTCTCCTGCCGCACTCATTCCGTTTTTAAGCAGTAGCTGTTGTAGCTTGCTGGGATAGCTAACCGACTGCCCCGCTACACCCGAGTGACATTTCCATCATGCCGTGAGCGGTTTGCGACCTGGCGTGACCTGGCTAGGAACCGACGCTTTGAAGCTAGGGCGAGGCTGATAAGTCTTTCAATCAATGTACCCTAACATTTTGACTACATCGGTCTTCACGTGGCAGTACATAGACCTATGGCCATGAAGCATCACGGTTTTAACTAAGTTCGCCTATTCAAGGTCCTAAAAATGAGAATGGTTAGACACATAGGTGGGTGTAAGGCTGCATCCACTATTCGCCAGAAAATACAAGGCTGAAATAGAGCACGCCTGTCGGCTCTAGCTTCTTGCACTGTTTGCATGTCCAGTGTTTTCAGAGCCTGATATGAAGCATCAAATTCAAGGAACCATGACCAAGCAAGTAATACCAGTACTAATACGAAGAATGCGACCACTCCGCTCAGAGTGAACGCGTAGCTAAGAGCGGCTAAACCGATAGCCGTGGCGGGACCAAGCCAAGACTTACCAAACCATTGTCCAAACTGTTTGAGATGAACACTCTCATGAACCATAACATAGTCTTTCAGGTTTTCATTCTGAAGAACCAATTCATTGACGATGATGATTCTGTCCGCCGTAGTCTGAGCCACACGGGACTTGCTGGAGAATACGACGACTTCTTGTTGCCGTCCATCCAGAAACGTGATAGTTCGGACTTCCTTGAATCTAGCTCCTATCCAAGGCAGATGATTCTTAGCTTTTTTTAAGGATTTATCATCCACATTGTACTCCGAGGAGATGCACGCATGAAATTACGTCATGTTCCGCTGGGGAGTAGACCTGCGATGGCCAGGGACTTTCACTGTCTTATACTTCCCACCTGGTTTCCTTCTGCTGTGAGGCGGAACTGGCACAATCTTCTTTCCTCCAAGAGTCTTGGCCATTTGTCCTCCTTACTGCTCGTCGGTCGCTTCTTGTGCCATTATACAAATCGCGGTAGAATGTCGCAAGAAATGCGCCCCTAAGCGTCTTTCTAGTCCGCAAATTGACAACCATCCTATGAGACGTTACTTTAGGCAAAAGGATAGAGAGGGTAGAGTTATGGAAGAATCTGCAAAACAAAAGTTGGCGAATGAGGACGAAGAGTCATGGCATGCCGCTAAGAGTATGGCAAGGAGACATCCCTTTTTCATATCCGTTTGCAGTTTCTCAGTGGCGATAGTAGGGGTATCTGTTTGGATTTTCATAGTTTGGCGTGGGGCTGGATTTTGGACATGGCACGACGTTTGTGTGAATTTCGCCATGTTCTTCCTAGTGTGGGGGGCGGGTGTGGGTATTCTTGACAAGTTCGCTTTTAGGAAAGGTGAGCTCATTGAGCTATTAAAACTAGATAATGTAAGCGTAGTGCGTCTCGCAAAAATAGCACTGGAAAGGGATTTGGCAAGAATAAGTATCATTTTCCTTTTGGCTGGTCTCTGTGCGGAAGGAGCGGAATTCATTCTTCCGAAGTTTGGCGTGAGCTGAGAGAGTGCAAAGTGTCATAGTACGCTTCGGCTTGGCGACATCTACAACCAAACAACGTAGCGCGCCAGGATTGGTTTCCTGCGCTGTCCCGCGTAAAGCTTGACTAAATTTGCACGTCCCCAGGGGAATTGCTGCTTACCGTCGCCTGGCTAGGAAGCGAGGGTTTGAAGCTCCAGTTAGCACCCTTGAGAAATCGTATACACCCGTCTATATACTATTTCTACCCCTCATAGATGCATCTTTGGAAGCGTAATTCTCAATTATATCTTGGTGGTATCATATCGTATCGTTCACGGTTCGTTCAAGGTCATATCTGTTACGCTGTCATCACTGATAACCGTTACACGACCAGCAAGCTTTACGTTTGGGTGGTATCATCGTTTCGTTCACGGCAACGTAGTTTCGTTCATGCAGATATCATCGTTCAGTCCGCGCCATCATGTTCGTTCAATTCGTGCCATCATTATCGTTCACGCCAACGTACTGTCCCCAGCTGAAATTGTGCTCGATATTTACTACAAACTATATCATATTGTTACGTTCAGAATGGCATCATATTGTTACGTTCACGTGGTATCATCCGTTACGTTCGCAGTGGTGTCATGTTTTACGTTCAAAGTGGCACTGTTGTCCTGGCAGACATTTATCTCAAGCGTAGTAGCACGCACCTGTGACTTATTTATCTCAATATGGTTCGATATTTTGTTTATTTCTCATCACTGAGCTACCAACCTGCTATACTCCTATAAACTCGATATGAGAGCATATACCCCTGTAAACTCAAACTCCTACCCTATAAGCTCGCCGCAAGCTTGCTGTAAGCTCCTGCAAACTCATAGGTAGAGAGTACAAAGACAATTCTTTTCTTGTGCTCATCTTGTGCTCAGATGTATACGCTATCGTGTTTGCAGGACTGGTTGCGTTTCACAGCTTTTTGTGGCATTATAGAAATCGCAGTAGAATATCGCAACTGGATGAGAGATAATGCAAGCCATCTTAGAGCCTGTTAGTGGGACTGGTGAGAACAACCTTGAGCGAGCCAGGCTGGAAATCGAAAGGGTACTGGCTTTCAGAGGCTCTGTGACCAGTGTGAAGGCTAAGGGTACAAGAATCATTGTGGAGTTTGAGATAAACCCCAAATGGGACTTGCCTCAAGCGGAAAAGGAAAGCTATCTAAGGGAATGGATACCGGCAAAGGTGAAGGTGGTTTTCAAGGTATATAGTCTATCTTTAAGAAGCAGCGAAAGGCGTAAGAGTTAGTAGTGCAGCATCCCGAAAGAGTCACAATTTAAAGCAATTGCAGCCGCACATGTAGCGGATTGAGAAGGGAGTACGAATGCCTGTAGGCAACGAAACGGCTTTACAAACAGTAGCTTGTGGAACGAATTGGGACTTGGCAGTAGGCATCGCCGCCATTGTTATTGCAGTCGTATCATTAGTGTTTTTATTAAAACAGACGAACCTTTTAAGAAAACAGATATTTGGCGAGGTATACACTAGAGCTCAAATCAGAGAACTTCAGTTCTACATTCCTGCAAAGTGTAGACATGCAGCAGTAGGGTTCGAGAACCAGCAGAAAGACACCGAAGAAGTGTACTTTAAGAATGGAAAACAGGTACAAATCAAGAGAGGCGTAAAGTCAGAAGTACATATTCGCTTTTTCTGGGATGCTCCACAGAATCTAAGATTCTTTACCTGTGGATTTCTCGATAACTACAAAAAACAAACATATTCAGGAATACCAGTGTTACTTGATTATAATATACCTTTTGTCGAGAAAGAAGTCAGCAAATTACCCAGAGGCGTGTACAGAGATTGGGCTGGTCATTGGCACGTAGAGTTTGGTTTCGATAGATATGTGGCAGAAAATGACTGTTTTGTTGTCTGCTTTACCGTTGAAGGCAGCACAATTGGCAAGTTTCCACTCCATTTTGAGGTTGGAACTAGAGAGGCTAAATACACCTACACAGAGGTCTTATGGGTTGAGGTGGTTAGCGAGTCTGAGACATTGGGAGAAAGGGGACTAGTGATGGAAGAGAAGGATAAGAAAGAGGAGATGCTAAAGGATATACTCAACGAACTCAAAGAGATGAACAGAGAGACATCTCGGCGGTGGCGTAATGGGGTAGCGGTACAGATACTTATATTCGGCGGTTCTGTTGGGTTAGGGTTAGCTGGCTCAGGTGCAACATTGTGGTTTCAAGGCAACAGTAACGGTCAAGGGTTATTTATTACTGGTCTAATTATCGCAGTTTTAAGTATATGCTTTGGACTGCCTCTCTATAGAAGAAAGGGGTCGAAAGATAACTCACAACAGCGCCCATAGTCTGCCAAACACCATGCTACCCTGCTGCTGGTATTAGTAGTAGCCATTACAGTTGGTACAGACTATCGGAACTCTGTCTCAACCGCTAGCCCTGCGAACCGACTGCTCTGTCAAACCCGGTTGACATTTCACTCATGCCCGATAGATTTGCGACCTAGCGTTGCCTGGCTGTCCCCAATGGCAACACTTGTCGAATTACAAGTATTATCATGCTGAAAATCACGTTCGATTTTTGCTAAATTTACTAAAAACTGTATCATACCTTTGCGTTCACAGTGGTATCATACCTTCTCGTTCACAGTGGTATTAATCATCGCGTTCAAAATGGTATCATTCGTCACGTTCACAGTGGTATCATACCGTTTCGTTCAAAGTGGCAGGTGTCCTGGCAGACATCTATCTCAAGCTGAGTAGCACCGCACCTATGGCCTGTCTCCGATTCTCGTTCAACATCATACTCCTGTCTGCCTCCCATTACTGAGCTACCAACCTTTTTGTGCTCACTGTACACTCGCTATAAAGACATACGCCCAGGGTATTGAGTGTGTGCGAGATAAAGAATAGAGGTATGAGAGCGATAGGATAGCGTGGTAAGACTGCCATCAACATGATGACCATTTGTTCATAGGCTGGGTATATAACTGCTTATTCTGCAGTTCTTGGCGCCAGCGTACTCTCATAACGAAGCTAAATATGTCCCCTTTGTCACTATTGTATAAAAAAGAGTTCGATTGTGACTACAGGGACATTTTTGATCGTGCTCACGATTGCGGAGATGCGCACTACTACAAAGCTAGAAAAGCTGTTCCAAAAGGCTCGTTTTGAGATTAGATAGATGGTGCGAGGGCGGGATTTGCAAAATAGTCCCCTGGCCTACACAAAGTGGCCGAATGTTGCATAGAAGCAGACGTGTCAATCATGAGTGGCAAGCCAGGACAAGGTAATTTTATTGTTATTAGCCATCTTGCTATAATGGGAATCAAGAGAATGTCATCATGGATAAAGAAGAAGAGCTAGCCTGTGCTCAGTGTTTCCTGCAATGGTACAACCAACAGCATGGAACAACATACAACGAGCCGTTAAGAGCAGACGAACTATTTCCTGAACTTAACAGTGGTAATTGGGATTTCATTGCCATTCCGAAAAATAATGATGACGAGCAAAGGCTGGCGCTGGAAGTGAAAGGAGTAATTCGGCCCAACATACGAATACAAGTTAGGCAATGGCAAATAGTATTTAGGCAAGTGTCTCGGAACCTCCAGAATACCCTCAACGGAACATTTCATTTCTCTACGGATGTCAAACTGAATCCGCCAGAAAGTGAGAAGTATAGGGTTCTGAACATCAACCACGCTAAGCAGCCTCAGTTTGTGAATGTACTCACAGACATCATAGGGAAGGCAGTTGTGGACATGAACCAGTTTGACCAAATAGATTTAGGCCCCCAAATACTGGCTGCATTCCCTTCGTGGCCGGTTCAATATAGAAGAAACAGTCCTGTTGCTTGTCCGTTCTGCCTAATGAAGTCAAACAACAAAGGAAATTCTGTCCACCTACTCCCCATCGATGCTTTCTGGGAAGAAGCAGCCATTATGGAAGCTCTTGAAAACTTGGATATGGCTAGACAACTGGGATTAGCTCGGAGCAAAGGTTTCCAGCGGACAGTCCTATTATTAGATTTACCTTCTTTATTCTCTTGGGACCCACAAACAGTAAGGCAGTGGCTCATCGATACTAACTTCAGTGCAGCCTATGTAAGTAGTGTATATCTAATTCAGGTATCTGGCTCTAAGGTGGCCGAGGTTTGGTCTGCAAGTCAGCCTCCCACCAAAGCAAGGGATGCCATCGTGTGATGTCAAGGTAAAAACCTAACATGACTACTTCTAGCGATATCTTGGATAAAGCCGATAACAAATGCCCGTATTGCGGCTTTGTCTTTAACCCTATTCCGCAACGCAAAAAGAAATGTCCTTCTTGCGGTCAGTTTGTTTACGTTAGGAGACGTCCTAATTCGAATAAAAAGGAACTGGTAACAACAGAAGTTGCCAAGCTTATCGACAAGGAATGGGAAGAAATTGACAAAGAAAGGGCTTTTCGTTCGCTGCTACAGAGATTCAACGCGAGTGAGCTAGAATATAAGACAATAGAACGTGAATTAACAAAAAAATTCAGTTCGATTCCAAAGCAAGGAGATGTAGTTTGGACGCTGCTTAACAACCGGCTTTTTGACGCCATGAAAAGGAAGGACTGGAGCCAGATGGAAGTTCTATATTTTGAACAGGCTCTGCTTCTTAATGATGAAGGCAAAGATTGCTTCGCATCCTTGCGGGAATCAAAGCGGTGCAGTCTGAGAAGTTTTCAATCTCAAGGCGTCGTTCATAAAGTCCAAATTTCGGCAGCTGGCGATTCTTCGTGTGATAAATGTAAAGCCCTAAACGGCAAAGTGCTGACAATCGAACAAGCATTGGAGGATATGCCCATCCCTGTGCGAGACTGTGATAATGCCTACAAATATTGCCGATGCCTCTATTTGCCAGTCATTGAATGATAGCGCACTACTAATTGGATTTTACCTTCAGCCTCCATCAACATAACGTACAAGCTGCTTTGAAAGACGCTAGGACTGGATTCCGACGTGGTTCCGAGCCCGGGATACATCTAAGTACCCCTATGCTCTGCCTAGCACAAGGTCGCAGCGCCTAGCGATTTTCTGTGGTGCCCCAGGTCTGCCGCCCTAAAGCCCGATTCAGATGATTCGTTGGATTTATTTTTCAAATTTTCAATCCAAGTTTGTATTATTTCTCATTTACGTTCAGGTATATCAAGTCAGAAAATGAAGCTATAAATACTAAAACTAATTAGTTCTACTTATTTGTCAATTGCTATTGACAATGAAACCTGGATATATGATTCTTATTGAAGAGCATCTAATTCTTGGAAAATGAAAGGGGGAAGCTAATGGAAACTAAGGTTGTTAAGCAAAAAGTTAAGCAAAACCGAAAATTAAAACGAGCGGGTGATGAGATTCGAACTCACGACTCTCTGCTTGGGAAGCAGATACTCTACCACTGAGTTACACCCGCAAGCGCGATTTAATTATAGGCAGCAAGACGAAACCTTGTCAACCCGTAGGGGCACAGCGGGCTGTGCCCCTACTCCCTCACCTGGAGGGAGGGGGAAACGTTTCACCCTCACCCAATCTCTCCTGTAAGGGTAGACGACTCAAATTCTCCTACACCAATCCCGCGTCTGCGCTCAAGCCGCCACAGACATACAGGCACTGCCCGGTGATATACGAAGCCTCGTCGCTGGCTAAAAACAGTACGGCATTGGCTATATCCTCAGGAACCCCGATGCGGCGTAGTGGAATCCTCTTCTGCAAACGCTGCCGTACCTCTGGGCCTACATCATGGTCGGCCATGGGGGTATCGATAACCCCCGGCCCCACAGCGTTGACATTGACGTTATGCGGGCCCAGTTCCACGGCCAGCCCCTGGGTGAACCCGACCACCCCCGCTTTACTCGCCCCGTAGTGAGCATAGTAGGTGCTCCCCCGAAGCGCCAGAATCGAGACGATATTTATGATTTTGCCGTACTTGCGTTCCTTCATGTGAGAGACCACTGCGCGGCAGCACAGGAAAACGCCCTTCAGATTGACAGTATGCACCCTGTCCCATATATCCTCTGTCATGTCGGCCACTTTAGATACCAGGCTTATCCCTGCATTGTTCACAAGTATGTCAACCCTGCCGAATTTCGCGATTACTTGCTTCACCGCAGCCTCCACCTCCGCCGCCCTGGTGACATCAACCTTAATAGCTAACGCCGTGCCGCCAGACCTCTCTATCTCCTGGGCAGTCTTCCTGGCCTCGTCCAGGTTGGCATCGAAAATGGCTACTTTGGCGCCCTCATCAGCGAGGCGCAGGCAGATGCCCTGTCCGATGCCCTGTGCACCGCCGGTCACAATGGCTACCTTCCCATCAATTCGCTTCTCGCACATCTTTACACTTCCTTCATCGTTGCTAAAGCCCCAACTCGTCGGCTATCCCCTTCATCGCCTCAAGCCCGATGCCGACAAACTCCTCCAGGTCAAGCCCGATCACACTGCAAAAGGCTATTTGCTCACGGCCAGCTCCGGCAGCGAAGCGTCTATCGCCGAAGTGCTCCATCAGCGACTCGACAGTCAACCCCACCAGCTTCCTGTCCGGTCGGACCAATGCAGCTGCCGTGATCAGCCCGGTCAACGGGTCAGTGCAGAGCAGCGCGCTATCCAGCAGGGTTACGCATGGTATGTCGTTAGTCCAGTTGTGGCACATTATAGCATGGCATATCTCCGGCGAGGCACCCAGTTCCA
>Ga0209777_10006010_pt1 | contig 13795 bp, 11 predicted proteins | sample FrelakmetHBP12HB_FD_187147 | JGI IMG/M metagenome (GOLD analysis project Ga0209777, IMG submission 187147) | Freshwater lake sediment microbial communities from the University of Notre Dame, USA, for methane emissions studies -HBP12 HB (SPAdes)... | ecosystem: Environmental > Aquatic >...
CAATCCTTTGTAAATAGCCGTGGCTATTTACGGCAGGATCGCTCCTTGCATCTGTCAGAGCTGCATCTAGTGCCACTTTACCTCACATAACGCAAACCCATACCTGTAAAGAGCCTCTGGCTATTTGCTTCGGGGGCGATCTTTGCATCTGCCCCAGCTGCATCAAGAGGAGCCCCCCGTACATACCCGTGAACACATACGAGCTGTAAAGTAATAATTTGACTTTTAATTTTTTTTATGTAGTATAATTATAGTAAAGGCAAGAGAGTTAATTATGGTTAATTATCGCGGCCATTTATTTCAAAAAGAAAATATGTTTGTTTCTTCAGAAGAGGCAAAACAAATAATTTCAGCGCAGCTAGCCAGTTTAAATGAAAAATTAAAGGCTGTGCCTCAAGAACTTGACTATTTTCGCAACTGGCTTTCTCAAAAAGAGGGGCAAACTTTTTGTCAAAGCTTTGTTCAGGCCATGCGCAGCATCAACGAGCTTTTGGGTAAAACCGAAGTGGCTCCCGATGCAAAATCAATAGAGGCCTGGAGCCAGTTGCTTCATGATCTTTCCAAATTGCGTGTCATTGGCATGGCCATCGATGATGGCAAAGAGGCCGGCCTTGGATTTTTCAGAAGGTTTTGGCACCAAGTCTTTGGCAGAAAAAAGGAAAAAGATCCACTTGTTTGGAAAAAATTTGATCTTTTTTGCCGCCATCTCATTGCGGCAAGAAAAAATTGGATTACGCATTTGCTCCAAGAAGAGGGCTTTTTTGAACAAGACAAATCCTCTCATCTTGCCGAACGTATTCATCGACTTGGAAAAATGGCCATTCATAGCGGTGCCATTTGCCCTCACGGAATAAAAGGAGGGCATATTCAGGGAGCAAATCTCGAATATTTTGCAGTCCATGCCGACCCTGAAAGTCATGAGCCTGTTTTAGAGCGCGGCAAGATTATCATTGCCCCCGATGGCTATTTAGTTGAAAAAACAGGGAAGGTCTTCGAAGATTTTCATCTTCTTCTTCAATCAATCGGAGTCACCTCATCGATCAAAAACCAAGAAAGGAGTCTTGTTCAAAAAACAGCTTCGGCTCTTATGCAAGAGGCAAAAAGCGTTGATCGGAATGAGATCGGCCGCTTTTTTGAAAAGCTCAAAAATGCTCGCACGCTCCTCCAAGAAAGCCTTTTGCGTCTTGCCTATGTTTTGAATCAAAAAGGGGCAAATCAGTTTGAGCTTTTTATAGAAAATGAAAACCCTCCTCCTCTTTTTACCGCCACTCCCTGTGTGATCGAAGGGCCAAAACTGGTGCGAGGAGGCGATAGCCTTTTTGAAAGTTTCGAAGCTTTAAAGGGCCATTTTAATCTTGGAGAGTCGCTCTTTTCGATTTTAAACCGCGCCCAAATCATTGGCCAGGGCATGGCCATGAACCATTTTCGAGAATTTGCCAAAATTATTGAAGAAGAAGGTGCTCCGAAAAATGAGGAGCAAGTTGCAGAGCAATTTCTCCTCTTAAAACAAAAAAAGGCCCACCACCACTGCTTTACCATCCTTGAAAAGATGAGCCTTCATTCCTTCTTGCTTTATGTAGCAGGGCATACCCCAATGACTCTCACAGTAGATGTTGAGAGGGGCTTTATTGAGCTTGTAGGGGACACAGAGCCTCGTCTCTTTTTGAATTTCGAAGCGATAAAAAAAGAGCTTGGCCTTATCGAAACAGCCGCACATAAGTTAAAAAAGATCAGTCGCGAAAAACTTGAAAGTTTTGACTTCTTTTTGAGAGGAGTCAATTCCATCGAAGGTCTTGTAACTATGTGTCAGGCCATTATTGCCAGCCAGGCCAAACAAACAAGCCACTATCTTTTGTGGAGAGAAAAAAGAAGTGGTGTTTACTTTCTTTCCATCTTATCTGGAAAAAATCTTAAAAATTACCCTCTTGATGAGACATCGAAGCCTGGATTTTTGCAGATCAATTTCGAAGATACTCACATAGAATCTATCTTGATGGACCACTTCGAGGAGTGGCTGCAAAAGGAAAGCGTTGCAACTCCATTGAAGAAAGCTGAAGTGTACAGCCTCTTAAAGCAAAAAGAAAAAAGGCAAGTTTTGGAAAAGCCTGCTTTGCCATATGTGAGAATTCGAAAACGGTTTTCCTCCAATTTCTTCCAAAATCCCGTTTCGAAAAGACATGCAAAAGAGCAGCTACAAAACCAAATTGCCCTTTTTGCAAGTCATGCGGATGGCTCATTTGAATTTTTTCAAGAAACAAAAGATGGGCCTTTACACCTCATTGTGGCAAAGGATGGAAAAATTTTGAGCTTTTCAATCACGGTTGATCCTGAGGGCAACTTCATCTTAGAAGATGAGCAAAAAAAGAAAAAATGGCTTTTGAAAAGTCCAGATGAAATTTTTGGCTGCATAGCTATTTTACCCAACCCTATCGTGAAAAAAGAGCTCCATCCGCTTTTGATGGAAAAGCAAAAGCTTCTTGAAATGGGCTCCTATTATGATTTTGAAGAGGCGGGCCGCCAAATCAATGAATTTGAAAACTATGCTCACTTCTTTGCCGAACAGGGAAAGATGGGGCTTTCGGCACATGGTGGCTTTATCATCTATCCCGACAGTCAAAAGATGGGCTGCTTGATGGTGGAGGTCATCGCAGGACCATCGCTGACTCGACGATTTCAGATTGATCTGGCAAAAAAGCCTGGGTTTTTTGCAGTTCTTGAGATAGACGAAAACGGCCTCATGCATGAATTTGGAGTCTATAAGACCTTTCAAGAGCTTCAACAAAAATTAGGGTTGAAATTCAGGCTGTCAGAGCTTCAAAAGCTGCATGCACTTCTGGGCGGAGAGGCTCTTTTTGAACATGAATGGATTCAGGTTTGCTCCTCTCAAGAAGAGGCGCTAGTCCTTCTTCGAAAGAGTCTTTTGCCAGTAGAGGCACTTGTCGATGGTGTGTGGGCCATTCGTCCGATGCATCCATCAGATGCTCATCTTATAAACGATCTTTTAGTGATTTCGACACTTGCTGAATCTGAGCAGGCTGCTGCTTTGAAAATCGTTGAAAGGCTGATGCGAAAGCACCACTCTAAAAGAGCGCCAGACCACTTTTTTATCCAAGCTCTGATGCATGGAAAAACTGGCCTTTTGATGAAAGAATACTCGGCACGGGCTGTGATAGACGAAAAAAGAGTCGTATTAGAATACAAAGGAAAAGAGCACGATCTCAAAAGCCTTCTAAAAGCTATCCAAAGGGAAGAAAAAAGAGAAGAAGAACTCTGGTGCCCGATCAAGACTCTTGCGAAATTAGACGAGCAGAAAAAGGCCTTTATTGAGGCAGAATTGCACAAAATTCAAACGAGCGAGTGCTTTTTACATTCCGAAGATCGGCTGCTTGGCCATCTCAAAAGGCAACAAAAGCCTGTCTGGGGCCTCTCCCAAATTTCTGAAGCAGATAAAAACACCCTCTATATAAAAGAGCCGCCAAAAGAGACTTTATGTGACGCCTATCTTCTCACCGTGGCCTATTCAGATAAAAAGGTGGCTCACTTCAGGCTCGATGTGCACATGGCACTGCAGCTTGAAAAAGGAAAACTCAAAGGCTCACCCTTTTATGTTCTGACAGATCAAAAGGGAAAATCGGAGAGTTTTCAAAATTACGAAGAGCTTCTCAAGGCAGTCAATGCTTTGTGCTCGTAGCTTTTTCGATGATGACGAGAAGGCTACCCTTTTTTATTGAAAGAGAGGGCGACTCAATTTCGGCAACATTCGAAAGAGAAAAAAAGCGCGCACTGATGGTTTTATGCGTCAGTTCCCACTGAAACCCTTTTGTCGTAACGCCCTTACAAGCGGCTCCAAGAGGAATGAATGAAACCATCTGACCTTTTTGTACTGGCAGAACAACCGTTCCTTTCACAGCAAAAATAAGCTCTTTTTCTGACTCTAAAAATACCGTTTGAGGATATTCAAGGGCCAGGAATAGGTTAGAAACAAGGTGGTCACTTCGCCCTTCTTGAGCTCCCCACACAGTGATTTTCTTGGCTCCCAATTTCAAACAGGCCTTGATAGCTCCCTGAAGGTCTGGGAAATTTTTTTCTCGCTTATAGACCTTTTTTTTCACCTGCCGATATTGGGCCAAATGGTGCTCTTGGAGGGAGTCAAAGTCGCCTACAATAAGGTCTGGGGTAAATTGAATTTTCGCAAGGTGGGCAAGACCTCCGTCACAGGCAACGACAAAGTCAAAAGCAGAAAGGGCTTTTTTGAGAGCGGAGTAGTTGTCGATTTTTCCAGCGGCGACGATGCCAAAGCATGCAAGAGGGCAGTTTTTACTCATCTGCGGCCAAGAAGACTTGAACTTCCACCGAGTAACCTCGACTAGAACCTGAATCTAGCGCGTCTACCAATTCCGCCATGGCCGCAAAGCCAAAAAATAACGCCAAAATGGTATCAACAATAACCTTTTCGCTAAAGAAAATTGCTCAAAAGGTCAGCAAAATGAATAATGAACATTTTATATAGAAAGGATGAAGATGAAAAAAACGCTCTTGGTTCTCGCCGCTTTTGTCCTATCAACGCTGCCCGCCCACTTCTTTGGCCAGGAGTCGGTGACCTGGGCCTTTCGCGATTACAGCATTGCCTTTCCAGCAAACTGGGAGCCCATTCCTGATAAATATATTGAGGAGCTTGGAGCCATTCAGGCAAACCTTCGCTGCTGGTTTATCTTAGAACAAGAAAAGCTCGGCGCTGCTGGATTTGTTTTGAAACTAGAAAAGGAAAAGGGATTGCCCAACTTCAATTCTCTTTCTTTAAAACTTTCGAAGAAAAAAGGATTAAAAAAATCCCCCAATGAACTCAATCTTCCAACATTCAGCAACTTGCGCCTTTTGAAGAAAGGGCTCATTGAGCTCAATGGCAAAAAGACTCCCATTTTCCTTCTTGCTTGTGACACAAAAGGGGGAGAGATGGACCTTCTCTTTTTCCTCATCTCCACGAAAAAAGCCCCCTACTTGGTCGGTTTTTTTGCCCATGAAGAGGTCTTTGCCGACCTAGTGCCCACATTCCAAAAGATTGCGGCAAGTTTTAAGGCGGGTTAAGGACACAATGGCTGTTCAAACACCCTAAGGCCTCTTTCGATGGATCAGTTGAATCCTCGATGTAGAGGCTTACGGCCGTGTGACGAGAGGGACATAGGTATTGAGGAAAGAATAGAGCTCTTTCGCAGCCGGATCTTTTGTCTTGTCAGGATGGATGTGGAGAGAAAGTTGCCTAAAGAGCTTTAACAATGCAATTGTGTCATTGACATGAAAAGCTTCTAAAAGGAGTGGCTCTATTGTATCTTTTGGAATATTGCCTGTTCCTCCAGCTCCTTGCAGCCGATTGTAGAGATCCAAGATATTTCGCAAATAAGTAGCATATTGTGTGGAGAGAGTGTTGATGAAGCTTTCCTCGATTGTAAGTTTCTCAGTTTTTCGAACCGGTTTCTCCTCTAACGGTTCAGGTGGCTTCGCAAACTTTTGAGCTGAGGGTGGTTGAACTTTCGGCTGTAAAGCATTTACATTTTCCAGCAGTTTTTTCAATACGACGGTAGCCTGATTAAGATCATTATCTAGCTTGGTTAAATCGTCTAGAATTTTTTTAAATTTAACCTGTCCATCTCCAAATTTAGGCAATTTTGCAATTCTGATTCCTACGACGCTAGGCGGCATTATTTTCTCATATTGTGTTTGCAGCTCGTGGATTTTTTTTTCAAGTTGCTTTTGCTCCTCCTGATATTTTTTTTGAGTTGGTAAATTTTTTAATTTACTACTAATTTCAGTAATTACATGGGAAGCATCAAACAATTTTTCACCACATGAGGAAAGAGGAGAGGCTATTTGTGTCAGCAAAGTGAGTTCATCTGGATCAATTTGAGGATCTGCTTCTTTTAATTTGGTGAGCACTTTTCCGGCGGTTGCCAAGAGAACATTAGATTCGCGTAAAAGTCTTTCTGGTTCTGAACCTTTGAGTATTGTTGGAAAAGAGGCGAACCAATCGAAAAAGAGTTTCATTTTAGCGTCAAAAAGAAGAGGTTTTGGATTATCTTCGGCCAATTGCTGAAATTGACGCTGCAAGTTTAAAGCCAAAGGCGTTGTTTTTTTATCCAATTCTTCCGGGTAATGTCGTAATGTAATCACGATTGTTTCTTGATCAAGTTTTTTAAATTCAGGCATAGAAAAAAAGCTAAAAAGATCGTTAGCTTCATTTCTTTGAGCATCCGTAAGCTTTTCGTTGAACTTTTTTGCCAATTGATCAATATCATTTTTATTTGTTGTCTTTGCCAGAATAGCTATGAACGTATTGTGAAGCTCGCTGAGTTTGTTAAATCTCTCTTCCAGCCATTTTGGAGGATTTTTCACACACCTCAGCTCATGTGGCTGAGCACAAATTCCAACAAAAGCCATCAAGAATGGATCTGGAGGAGGTTCTGGAGCAGATGGTTTGCGGCTAAAAATTCCGAAAAATGTTTTTTTCGTTTTTTCTTGTATGGGTTTTTGTGCCGGTTGTTGGTTTTTTTGAATAAATGCCCTACACTTATCAAGAGCTGCTTTATGAGTATCGCGTTGATTATCAGGTACTTTGAGGCCTTTAAGAAATGTTTCAATATCCTTTTCCAAAATTTTCTCATCGTGTGTTAATAATTGAACTTTTCCTTCTTTATAAGCAATTTTGTGACCGAATTTTATGCCAGAATCTTTGCCGATGGCATCGTTTAACAGTTTCATTTTATCAATTGATTTTAAACTTTCATAGTAAGCAGGAGTTACATTTGGCATGCTCATAAAAAGAGACCTCCGAAAAAGCCATTTTACCTCCTATATAATAAAAAATTTAGTTTACCGCAAGAGCTCGCGTCTTTTCCTTCTGCTAGATGATGAACTGAAGTGATTTGAAACTCTTTCAATGAAGAATTGAACGAACTTCCAAACTTGGCGCTTACTGCGCGCGCGGTATTGACTTAGAAAAACGAATCGGGCGGCCTCTCAATCAGCTCTTTTGTAAACTGATAGGCCTTTCCAGCATAATCTGAGACCATTTTATGCGTATCAGAGTTTAGTGAAGGAGCCTGATAGTTAAACACTGACGAGAGCAATTTGTCCGGATGGAAAAGGAGGGCCGCTTTTCTTGAAAATTGCACCTTATCTTTTGCAGGTTCGCTAAAATGGCGAGCAATGTGCGTTAAAATTTCTTCTGCTCGAGCCGTTGTGATACTTTGAGGAAGCGCACTCCAAACCTCATCAAGAGTCAGTTGAGGATCAATGGCGTTCATTTTGTCGTAACTTTCGAAGATCAGTTTTTGGATATACAAAAAGACTTCTGCTTGGCGTGATGTCTTTTCAGCTTCCATGAGGAAATGGGGCTCTATTTGATGCCCAAAATTTCCCATTTCTATGGCAAATCTTTCAGAAGCTTCAAGAGTTGAGATTTTTTGGATGGTCCCCAATTCATTTTGTAGGTTGCCTTGTTGGGCTAAAAGTGCCTTTATTTCATTCTCGAAATCAGCCACTTCTTTTTGTATTTGAATGACTCCATCATACAGTGGTTTTATTTGGTTATAGAAATTTTGAAAATGAGGAGCAACATCTCCTACCACCTCCTGATCCCAATTTTTTGATGTTGCTTCAAGAATTTGGCTATCGAGTTCCAAATCTCTCTTATTTAAATCCAGATACGTGTGGCTAAATTGATTGCCTTTTTCTCTTCTTACAAGAAGCGACTTTAATGATGCGTCGAGCGCACTTAATTTATGCCCTGTGGAATCTATGATATCCAAAGCATCTCGCACGCATCCCCATGATCCAAGATACGCTTGGTTTTCCGCAATCAGGTCGAGATCGCCGATTTTGGCAAACAGTGTATAAAAGAAATTGTCTTTCTGATTTTTTAAGCTGGGATCACTAGAATAGGAATAAATTTGATTAAATATTTTTTCTAAATTCGCCTTTTTGGGAAACTGAAAGTTGAGGGGAATTCTCCCAGAATCGGCCGCAGCAAAACCTCTTACGAAATCTTGTGCCTGATTACACAGGATAGCGTAAAAAGCCACTCTGGCCTTTTCTAAACCGGCGCCTGGCTGATACAGAGTGTTGACATCTTTTAAAAACTGAGCAAACCGTTCATCAAATAATGCTCGTTGAAACCCTTTTTTAGATTCTGCTTCGAAAATAGTTTTCAGCTTTGGGCCTTCATTTTCCCAAAAGTCACCATATAATGCCGGAGGGAAATAACACAGTGAAAAATACTCATTTTGAGAGCCTTCCTCTCGATACATGACTCCAGGCCAGTTCAAAAATTCAAGGAGCTCAATCAACTCAATTTGCTTATTTTTTGATAGATCACTTCTGAAGTTGTTGCGATAGGCTAATATTTTGTTAATAAATTGCTGCATCCAAGGTGGAGTGTTCTTTTGGGATAGGATTGAAGTTTCCGTTTCATAAAATCTATAGGAGACTTTCACGATTTTTGGAAATGTGGTGGGCATTCTTGGGTAATTTTCTCCGTGATGCCTGCTCCCCAAGCAGTCATCTCGTGGACATAATCAGCGGCATTTTTTTTGACGAGGCAATAGATCAGAACAGGCATGATGCCAAAGCCTGTAAGGCAGATCGTGATGCAAATGATGATTTTTTTCCAAGACCAGCTCTGCCATTCAGCATCAATCTGGGCAATTTTTTTATAATTTTGAGAAGCCAAAACGAGGGCTTTTTTGTCCGCTAATTTCAGCCTATTCCATTCAGCTCCATTTGTTTTATTCCATTGGTCCTGAACCTGTTTGAAGAAATCGAGGCAGCTTTGTTCTATTTTCCAAGTAGCGCTTTCGTGAAATGAAAACGTGTATTTTCTGCCGACTGGATCATGTCCATATTGCACGCTGAAGCTCTTTTCAGGATTTGCGGCATTATAGGCCTCGTTAAACGATCGTGCCGCTGTAAAAAAATCTATCTCTTGGTTTGCCATAGAACCCTAACATATTTTTATAAGATCAATTATGAGAATTAAAAATGCTTTTGCCGATGGCCGGACTTGAACCGACACCCAGTTGCCTAGAGTAGATTTTGAGTCTACCGCGTATACCAATTCCGCCACATCGGCAAAAAGAAGAGCCATTATAAGAGCAAAGCGGCTTTTTCTCAATTATTTAACGCCGTAAATAGCGCTGGGCCTGATCCCAGGTCAAATTAACTGGCAAATTGAGAGTGCGATCAAAGCGAACCTGGAGGCAGATGTATGGATAGGAATGGCGATTGTCGAAATTGCGCCCCTCATTGGCTTTATAGATTTTGATCATGATCTCTTTATTGTACCAGGGCTGTATGGAGACGCCCTGCGCTTTTTCAAAGCGGCGTAATTTCTGCCACTCATCTGTTTTTTGATAGCGAGCGTTTTTCTTGTAAAAGTCTTCAATGATCTTGCAAGCGGCCTCAGGATGGCTTTCAAGCCCTTTAATATAAAAATCGCAAGCGGCTCCTATCATATGCTTGGAGCCACTATTTTGGGTCGATTGATCCGAGTAGCGATTGTGATCTGGGCAGCGATGGCCACTTGTGATGATGACCTGTTTTTTGGTCACCTCTTGAATGTGGTTTAAAAGTTCGATTAAAATGGGGTAGACGAACTCCTCTTTGCCTCGGTAGGGCAGACTGTGCTTGTCAGAGCCGCCACAGTCAGAAATCCGATCCTCACTTTTCTCTTTTGCATGCACGATGATGGGAGGGTGGAGCGAACTGCCACGACAGCGAAAATACTCTTTTGTGATGGGTTGAATGGATCCTTTTATCTGGCTGTTCCAGGGATATGTTGGGGAAGGACTGTCTTTGAGGGCCAAATCTGGAAGCCTTTTTTCTCCATCTAGGCGGAAAACATATTCTCCCTGGACATCGACAGGTTCATTGTCGCAAGAGGTAAACAAAACTAAAATCAGCCAAACGAAATAGCGCATAATGGCTGTCATTTTACTCCATCCTCTGGTATTATTTTAAAGGCAAATATATGGATATTATCCAATCTTTCGACCTTTTTTTATTTGACCTCGATGGGCTTCTCATTAAAAGTGAAGAATTGCACTGGCTTGCCTATATCGAAATGTGTGCCAGACGTGGCTACACGCTTCAGATTGATTTTTTAGACTACTACCGGATCGCCCAAACAGCCTCTGACGCCCCGCAGAAATTCATCTACGGCCAATTTCCTGCTCTGCAACAAGAAGAGCCCAATTGGTCGGTATTATATGAGGAAAAGAAAAAGGCCTACAACGAGATACTCCACAACAATCCTCCGCCACTTCTTGATGGTGTTGCACTCTTTTTGCAAAAACTCGCGGGTGCGAAAAAAAAGATGGCGGTCGTCACCCACACTGCAAGACCTTTTGTCGACTTTATTCGGTCTAAAAATCCAGAACTGAATCTGATTCCAAACTGGTTTTGTCGAGAAGATTATAAAAATGGAAAACCTGCCCCAGACGGCTGGCTGAAGGCCATAGGCACTCTTGCAAAAAGTGGGGATCGCATCATTGGTTTTGAAGACTCTTTGCGTGGGCTTCACTCACTTCTAGCGGCAAAAGTGACCCCTGTTATCGTCAACTCAGTCGATGATCAGGTTGTGCAAAAGGGCCACTCACTTGGCTGCCATACTGCCGCATCCTTTCATGATTTACTTATAGATAACAGAAACTAAGAAAAGCCCCTTTGCAGGAGCTGCTTTGGGAGCTTTTTTTCTGTCTTGAGCTGCAAAAATATCATCAATGGAATCAAGAGGGATTTTTCCCCGTCCCACTTCGATAATGGTGCCGACAATATTTCTTACCATCTTATACAAAAATCCATCGCCTTCGAATTCAAACACGGCGCCATTTGTAGTTTTCACAAGATCGAGCCGGTAGATGGTCTTAAATGGATTTCTTTTGGCGGCGCCAAGCAAACATTCGTTGGCAAAGGAGCAAAAATTGTGTTTGCCGACAAATTTTTTGCACGACTCCTCCATGAGATGATAGTTCAGGCGGTAGGGCACATGAGTTATGTAGAGCCGATCAAAAGGCAAAACAGACTGACTGTTGCAAATTTTATAGTGATAGACTTTTCGTTTGGCGCTTCGTTGAGCGTGGAATGTGTTTGCTTCTAATGTAACATCTAAGATTCGGATATCAAGTGGTAGCATTCCATTGAGGGCTCTCAATATCTTGTGGGGATCTTTTTCCTTCTCTGTTCGAAAATGGGCCACTTGACCGAGGGCATGAACTCCAGCATCAGTTCTCGATGATCCAACAAGAGAAATCTTCTCATCGAAAAGAATGGCTAAATTCTTTTGGATCGCCTCTTGGATGGTACTTGAATTTTTTTGCACCTGCCAACCAGCATAATTGGTGCCATCATAGGCGATGATCAGTTTATATGTGTGCATCAACTCACACGCAGGACGATTTTGCCTCGAGTGTGACCTTCTTCAATCATCTCGTGGGCTTTTACGGCATCCTTGAGTTCGAGCTCTAAAATTTCAGGAGGATGAACCGCTCCCTTTACAACCAAATCCGCAATTGTTTCCAGCTGGCCGCCTCGTCCTTCACAGAAGACAAAAGCTGCATGGAGGTCTTTTGAGGCCATTTTGGCAACTTGAGGGTCGACTATGCTGATGAGATAGCCTCTCTTTTTCACTAAAAGGGCTGACTGCTGGAGAGTGGTGCCACCAACTAAATCAAAGACCAAATCAATCCCATTGGGGAATAAAGATAAGATCTTTTTAACAGGGTTTTCTTTTGTGTAGTCGATGGCAAGATCGGCCCCCAAACTTTTGACGTAGCTGTGATTGACCGTGCGCGCCGAAGTGATCACTTTGGCCCCTTTCATCTTGGCAAATTGGATTGCCATGCTGCCCACACCACCAGAGCCGCCAGTAATAAAAATGGTCTCTTTGCCGCTGAGCTTCGCTGTATCGAAAAGGGCTTGCCAGGCAGTAAGAGAGGGGATACAAAGGCCGGCTGCCTGTGCAAAAGAAATCTGTTTTGGCTTCAGTGCGAGCGCTTTTTCTTTAGCTGGGCAAAATTCAGCATAGGTGCCCCACTGGATAGTGTCGGGACGCAAATCGCCAAACACCTCGTCGCCGACTTTAAATTTTTTACATTTTTTCCCACACTCTGCAACCACTCCTGCAAAGTCCCAGCCACTCACAATAGGAAATTGTTGAGGCAAGGCGCCTTGAAAGTAGCCGTGGCGTATTTTGTAGTCAACAGGGTTGACACCAGCGTAGCGAACAGCAATGAGATATTCATCATCGGCAATTTTTGGTGGATCGATTTCTCCTATTTGGAGGACGGATGGAGGACCGAATTGGTTATAAAAACAGGCTTTCATGACACCTCGGGATTTTTTGAACAACTACTTCTATTGGCGGCAAAGGACTCTACTTGACTCCTTGCAAAGTCAAAAGCATAGCTTTGCACCGGCGCATGGCTTGAATTAATGAGCGTAAATTTTGCAATTTCAGGTGGAGCAAACCAGCGGAATGGAAAGACAGCACCGAGGCCACGGCTAATGTACAAAAACTTCCCAAAATAGTTTTTCAGGCCACTTTTGAACTGCTTATTCAAGATAGGAGTGATCCGTTTCCAGATGAAAGGAAGGTTGACCTGGCCTCCATGGGTGTGGCCAGCCAGCGCAAGATCAAAGGGGTAGTTTTTTAAGTAGGGAAAACAATCAGGATTATGGGCCATCACAATCGTGGGAAAGCTTCCATCCTGCTTTGCAAAGGCCTCTTGAGGTGAAAAGTGAGCTGCCATGATATCGCCAAGCCCCGTGATGTTGAGTTGGGCTCTAGCCGTTCCAATTCGTACAGTCTCATTTTCAAGAAGAGTCCAGCCTGCCTTTTCAAAAAGCGCTCTCAGTTCAGGGTGGGCAGGGATCGGTTTTGTGACTTGCTGCTCTTTTCCCCGGCTTTTTGAAGAAATGAGCTTAAAAAGCCCCTGGAGCAGAGGAGGAACATGCTCTTCCATAATACAAAATTTTCCGTTGCTTCCTAAAGAGACATATTGAGAGTAGTCATGATTTCCTAAGATGGCATAGCAGCCCAGTGGGCAGGAAAAGGAGGAGAGAAACTGAAAAAGCGCTTCTTTATCGCCCAGTTCTGCATAGGAGATGAGATCGCCTGTGAAGAGGATGAGGTGGGGATTGAGTTTGGCGGTTTTTTTAAGAATCCTCTTTAAAAAGGCGGGGCTTGAATAAGAAGAAAAATGGAGATCAGTCAGATGAACAATGGAGAGGCCATTCAGCTCGTGAGGCAGTCGTGCGACCGGAATGATATGTTCAGAGGAAAAAAGCAGATTCGGTTCAATGAAGCGAGGCCAGATCCCGACAATGGAGGCGATACAGAAAACATCCCATAGCCGCTCGAGAAAATGGGGGGAATTTTTAAATCGATAATGGAGCGACACTTTTTAACTCCAAAAAAGTAAGAAGTATGATGACGTTTCGAGAGAAAATCTTCAATAAAAATAACGTTTAAAAAGCAGAGCGTAAAGTGAGGAAATCCGCTTCAAAAATGTGTTGTGGAGAAGAAATAGTCACCATTCACGCTACCATACTAAAAAATTATGGTGTGGAAAAAAAATAGCGTGAATGCTTACTAAATAAAAAAGTAACTTTTCGCGACTATGTTGGCGAAGCGCCTCTTGGTGCAGCTGTGGCAGATACGAGAGCTTTAAAGTAGATGCCAAGGCTCCATCGGAGGAGCGAGCTATAAATAGTCGTGAACAGTTACATAAAAAAAAAGGCGGCAAAA
>Ga0209777_10006011_pt1 | contig 13791 bp, 15 predicted proteins | sample FrelakmetHBP12HB_FD_187147 | JGI IMG/M metagenome (GOLD analysis project Ga0209777, IMG submission 187147) | Freshwater lake sediment microbial communities from the University of Notre Dame, USA, for methane emissions studies -HBP12 HB (SPAdes)... | ecosystem: Environmental > Aquatic >...
CCGATCTCCGATGTTCTCCACGAACACGGCCTTCATAGACGCGATATCGGAAGACGATGTCGACACGGCGTCCAAATAGAGGCGGTTATGATGACAACGGCAGCAGCGCATCCGAAAAGGAAATACATGATCAACGCCGGGGAGCCGGTGGGCATAGTGGCCGCGCAGAGCCTGGGCGAGCCTGGCACGCAGATGACGATGCGTGCGTTCCACTACGCGGGCGTCGCTGAGCAGGTGCCGACCGGCCTGCCCAGGATGATAGAGCTGGTGGATTTGAGGAAGAGGCCCAAAAAGCCCATCATAGACATCTACCTGAAGCCGGATTTCAGGAAGGACAGGAAAAAGGCGGAGGACATCGCCTTCAGGATAGAGATGGTGACAGTTTCGGATGTGTGCGACATAAGGGAGGACCTTGAGCACAGGAGGATACTGCTCAGGTTCAACGAGAACGCGGCAAAGACGTTCGGGGTCAAGATGGACGACCTGCTGAAGGCCATAAGCAAGAGGAAGATACGCGTAAAGGGAAACATCATCATGATAAAGTTCGAGGGCAAGGAGTCCAAAAAACCGTTAAAGGCAGCAAGGAAGATGCTTGAAAGGCTGAAAGACGCGATAGTGAAGGGCATAGACGGCATAACGATGGCAGTCGTCGTGGAGGACAAGGGCGAATACTACGTCAGGGCGAAAGGCGACAACATAGAGGGCGTGCTTGACCTAGAGACCGTTGACCCGAGCCACATCTATACGAACAACGTAAAGGAGATTGAAAGGATTTACGGCATAGAGGCAGCGCGCAACGCAATCATAAAAGAGCTGAAGCAGGTGCTTGACATGCAGGGACTTTACGTTGACGTGAGGCACATCATGCTGCTTGCGGACGCGATGTCCAGCGAGGGAAAGATAATAAACGTCGGAAGGAGGGGCCTTGCAGGCGGAAAGGAGAGCGTGCTGGCAAAAGCCGCTTTCGAGGAGACGATACGGCACCTGACCGATGCGGCGTCAAAAGGCAGCATAGACCCGCTGAAGGGAGTTACGGAAAACATAATCGCGGGAAAGACCGTGCCGCTCGGGACCGGGAACGTGCTCTTGGAGTTCAAGTTCTCCAAGGGAAACAAATAAAAACACTATGCGGAGAGACTAAAAGACTGTCAATGTGATGATTATGGCAAGGAAAAAGGATGTTGAAGAGAAGAAGGCCGACCTCGAGGAAAAGGAAGCGAAGGAGGAAGAGGCGGCAGAGGAAGTCCAGGAAACGAAGAAGAAGACGAAAAAGGCGGCAATCAGGAAAAGGGAGAAGAAGGAGAAGATAAGCCCGCTTGAGAAGGAGATTCGCCTGCTTATTGAGAGCGGAAAGATAGGATTCGGGACCCGCAAGGGCCTTGCGTCCGTGCTCCTGGGCAAGGCGAAGGGAATCATATTCGCAGCCAACATACCCCGCGAGACGGTTGAGGACATAACGTATTACTCCTCTTTGGAGAAGGGTCTGGCGCAGCTGCCTTTCGCAGGCACGTCCATTGAGCTAGGGAAGCTGTGCGGAAAGCCTTACCCGGTTTCGGTCATCGCCATATACGAATTCGGCGAGACAAGCAAGGAAAAGCTCGAGAAGCTGACAAAAGGATAGTGCATCATGGAACTTAATCCTGACGTTCTAGAGTACTTCAATGTCTTTGAGTCTTTTACCGGCGTCATGCCCCTTGACATGATAGAGTCAAGAGGTGCGCTGTTCTTCATCGTCCCTTCTGACAAGATTGGCCTTGTCTTGGCTAACCACGGCAGGAAGATAGAGAGCCTCAAGCTGAAAGTGGACAGGAACATCTACGTTGTCGCGGATTCCCCGGACCCCGAGGCGTTCCTGAAGAACCTTTTCAACAACGTGCGGATTCTTGAGACTACGGACGAGAACATCATGGGCGAGACGATACTGTATATCATAGTGGACGAGAAGGACAAGAGCAAGGCTCTGGGCAAGAACAAGGCACGGTTGGACGGGGCGCGCGAGCTTATGAAGCGCAAGTTCAACATTTCGCTGTTCCTGAAGACAAGGCTCCCGCCGCCTATGTGAGGCTGTTCTTTCAGCTATAGCATTTTCTGAACAAAGAAAGGAACGGCTCTGCACTGGGTTTTAAATGTTTCTTTTCATAGTTAAACATGGCTGTTCAGCAAAGAAAGCTGGCGTTTGCACCAAGGACGGATAAGGGTGCCGGCGAAATCCGCAAGGAGATAGGCTGCTTCTACGACCGTGACCCAACGCTGCAGACCGCATTTGACAGCTACAACCTCAGGTGCAAGGCGATTAAGGACATAAGCTGCTTAATATTTGGGATATTGTGCATGCACATCTTCAACAGGTTCAGGAAGGACGACGGCAACGGGCCCTTGAAGATATACAAGCCAAGGAAAATCATGGCAAGGGCCATCCGCGAGATGGGCGGTGTGGCATTCACGGATTACAAGAAGGGGACGCAAACCGCGCGGTTCCTCATATATGCGGTAGGGGAGATTATGGAGCTTGTCAGGACAGGACGTTCAGGCAAGTGCCGCAAAAGCATCCTTGGCCGCATGGACGACAATGGCAATACTCTCAGGAGGATGACTGCATTCACCGGAGAGGAACAGGAAAGCATCAAAAAGTCGCTGGACGAGGATTTCTTCTCCAAGATAACGAAATGACGGCTATTGCGAAAGGAACCGTTCGCAGAAGAGCTTTTCCGCCTTCTTCTTGTCAATGCCGCGCGCCATGAGGTAGCCTATCGTTTCCTTCGGCATTCCCTGTATTGAGGACTTGTGCGCCGCATCAACGTCGCCGTTCAGCAGCACCAGCTTGGGGCAAAAGCTTGCCTTCGCCTTTTTGCCTATCTTTATGCCGTTCATTGAGACCTTTCCGGAGCTGCCTGCAGAGCCCTTTTCCATAGTCAGTTTGGCGTCCAGCCTGATTTGTGACCGGATTATTGAGTTGAACGTGACATTTGACCTTCCTTTTCCCTTGTGGATTACGCTTAGGTTGATTTGCTGGGGCTTCCTGTTCCTGGACGTTATCAGCATGTCCAAATCCCCGCCTTCCGCAATCTCAAGGGCTATGTCGGCGTCTCCTTCCTCCAGCGCGATGTTTTCCGTGGCTTTGGACGACACCGTTTTGCGGATTTCCATCATGCCTCGCCCCTTGCCTTTATGCCAATTAACCTTTCAAGCTCCCTCCTGTATTCAACAGGCAGGGACAGCGTGAACGGCTTGGCGAAACCTACAACCATGCTGGCCTTTGCCTCGTCCTTTGGGATGCCCCTTGCCATAAGATACTCAATCGCATCCTGGCTGAAGACAAACGTGGAAGTTTCGTGGCTTGACCACGAATCATTTGAACCGTCAATCACGAGCGGGCTGCTGGTTGCAGAGCTTTCAGCGTCCAGCAGCATGGACTCGCATTCGCCGAAGGCTGAGCAGCCATTTCCCTCAATGGAGGTCGTGCTTGAGTAGTCAGCCCTCCCGCCGTTGCCTGCAAGGGACTTGCTTTTCACGTTGGCGCTGCACCCTTTTCCCTTCATCAGTATCTGGTCGACGACCCTGGTCGCCTGGCCCTTTGACGCTGCTATGAAGGTTGAGACGTCGGCCTTTGCGCCGTCGCCCTCCAGAACCATTGACAGTGTCTTGTGGTTGCTGCTGCCCCCGAAGCTGCCGTCCATCCACCTTATGTACGCACCCTTCTTGAGCACGGCCCTCTTGAAGCCCTTTGTGGCAACGTTCGGGCTCCAGTTCTGCATGCTGGCCATCTCCAGCTTTGCGTTTTTGCCGACCATTATCTCCGTTATGCTCTTGTGGTCCGAGTATTCCCTGTATATGGGGGCTACGCAGCCTTCCATGAACTTGACGTCCGTATCATCTTCGCAGACGATGAGCGCCCTTGGAATCTGGGAAAACCCGCCCTTGTCTATTATGAAAACAACGTTTATCTGGAACGGGATTCTCACGCCTTTCGGAACGTAAACAAAAACGCCGCCGTCCCAGAACGCCGTGTTGTACGCCGCGTATGCATTCTCCCTGTAGTCAACTATTTTTGACAGGTATTTTTTCACGATGTTTCCGTTTTCCCTTACTGCGTCCACCAACGGCTTGACGACCATGCCCTTGCCGAAGCCTTCCGGGACCGGGTTCATGTACACCTTGTCGTTGACCTGGGAGATGCCGAGCATGTAGTCCTTTTCAGTTTCCCTGACGCCCATCCTTTCAAGCAGCCTTTTTGTCTCGTCCCTGCTAGCTGACGGCACGGCCTCTGGCCTGAACAGCGTTCCGCCTATTTCCGTGTAATGGCTGAATGCCTTTAGCCGCAAGTCAGTGAGCCAGTCCGGTTCGCCGTTGGAAGTGCTCCTGTGCTCTATGCCTTTTTCCATTGTGGCTATTGGGTTGGGTTAAATATTTAAACCCTAATGTTCAATAGTTAAACATGTTGGACAAAAAGGACAACCTGATATTGGGCATGCTGGGCAGGAACGCAAGGATGCCGATGACGGAAATGGCGAAAAGGCTAGGCATAAGCAACACTGCGACAAAGAAAAGGATTGGGCGCCTTGAGAAGAACGGCATAATACGCGGGTACAGGGCAGACATCGACTTCGGGACAATCGGCAAAAGCGACTTCATGATAATGGCAAACGTACCTTCGGGAAAATCCTCCTCCATGGAAAAAATACTTGTGGAAAGCGACATAGCGCTGTTCAAGGCCAACAACTTCGAGAGGACGATGTACTACGCGTTCGTTGGCGAGGACATGAAGGAAGCCGTCATGGACAGGCTGAAAAAGGCCGGCCTGGAGTGCCTTGCTGTCAAGGTCTCAAGGGTGGTCTGATGCTGAAGATTGACAAGTTAAGCGTCTCTTCCGGAACTAAAAAGATAATTGACAATGCAAGCCATTCTTTCGGCAAGGGGATTTATGCCGTGATGGGACCGAACGGCTCGGGAAAGTCGACGCTTGCAAAGGCGATGATGGGCATGGCGGAATACTCTGGCAGCGTGTCATTGGACGGCAAGAGGCTTGACAAATTAAAGGTGGATGAAAGGGCCCGCAACGGCGTTTTCATGCTGTTCCAGCACACCCCGCACCTGCCGGGCATAAGCCTGCTTGACATAGCAAAGGCAGTTTTCAAGGACAAGACGCTGATGGAGACAATGGACATGCTTGAGAACGCGGCAGAAAAGGTTGGCCTGAAACCAGAACAGCTGAGCAAGCCGATTGACAGGACCTGGTCTGGCGGGGAGCTGAAGAAGGCGGAAGTAATCCAGATGCTTTTGCTCAAGCCGAAGGTTGTCATATCAGATGAGATTGATGCTGGCGTTGACGTTGACTCGCTTGAAAGGATAATAAAGGCGATAAAGGAAAGCGGGGCTGAAACCGTCATATTCATTTCGCACATACCCGCAACCGTTGAAAGGATAAAGCCGGACGGCATTGTTGTCTTGAAGCACGGCAAGGTTGTTGCTGAAGGCGGGAAAGAACTGCTGAAAAGGATAGAGAAAGAGGGCTATGAGGGGTTCTGAGGATTCCTAATACCTGGCCTTCAGGAACTCTAGCAGCCCGTCCTGAAGGCGCTTTTTTCCGTCCCAGACGACAATGTTGCGGCCCGGCGGAAACTCCGAAGGGTTTTCTTCGCGGAATGTTATTGCGCGCACGCCCTCGGGCAGCGCCTCCATCATGCGGCCGTCGATTCCGCCGCTCTTCAGCGAGAAGTTGTCTCCCCAGACCTCAATGCTGCCTGCGTCCAGGGACGCGTTGCGTATCCTCAGGGCCTGCTCAAGATGCTCCATGACGTATTTGACTGCAGTTGCCTTGGATATTCCCTTTATCGCAAAATCAACCGCAAAGACGCCGGCAACGTGAGGATCCACCGGAATCCCCTTTGACGAAAACAGCTCTTCCGCCCTTTTGACGATATGCATGCGGAGGTCGCGGGTCTTGGATATGCCAGGCACTTTTTTCTCAAGCTCAACCGCCTTTGCAGCAGGAATGTCATAGCCGTTGACCACTTCAAAGGTTATCTGCGGCCCCCTGTCCTCGACCATTATGGCGAAAGGGTCGCCGTTGCTAATCTCCCTGAAATTTGGGATGGGCATCACCGGGAAAGGCCTTAGGCCAAATTCCGAGACAAGCTGGATTATCGCCTTTCTCCATTCCCTCTTCATTGCATAGCTCATGTCATACATGCTGTAGAACGGAGAATCGAGCAGCTCTCCGCCCTTGCCGAATCCCCAGACCTCTGCCCCGCTGCAATGGCCGATGATTACATTATTACGGAGATTGGGCTCAATGTGCGAGGTTATCCTTGAGTGTATGTTGGAAACGCCCTGGCCGGAGATGAGGAAAAGGAAAATCCCCTCCTTAAGGATGGACTCAAGCTCATGGACCATGCCTGGGGACGCATTGGTGTAAATTTCCGCCATCGTCTCGTCAACGTCGGAAATGACAAGCTTGACATTGCTGTTCCAGGCTATCTTGGAGGTCATCATTCTTCCTCTTTGGCGTCTTTCATCTGTTCTCCCCTTTTGCGGGCAGGCGCAATGAGCTTCTCAAGCTCCGCGTCCTCCACTTTCTTGAATAAAGGGACGACGTCCTTTACTGAAGCGGGCTTTTTTCCGATGTCGCTCCACGAGAAATTTGAAAATCCGAAGCTGTCCAGCGCCTTCTGCGCCGAAAACGGGATGAACGGCGAAAGCATGATACTGATTCCGACCACCCCTACGGAAACGGTGGCTAGTGTCACGTCCCTGTCCGCAGGCTGCTGCTTCCACGGCTCCCTGTCGCTGATGTACTTGTTGAATTCAGTTGAAATCGCCATTATCTTGTCCAAGGCAAGCTTGAAGTCAAATGCCTCAAGGTCCTTCTGTATCCCGGCCTTTGCGCTGTCCAGCTTTTTCAGCATGGCGGCGTCCGGCTCAACGGATGGAACGTTGGAGTCGCACGACTTCTTCAGCAGGCTTTCCACGCGGAAAACAAAGTTGCCGTAGTTGGCAATCAGCTCGTTGTTGGCCTTTGCCTTGAATTCCTGCAGCGAGAAGTCCGCGTCCACGAGCGAGTAAGGCGTTATTGACGTCATGTAATAGCGCAGGTAATCCGGAGGGAAAACAGAAAGATATTCCTCAAGGGTGATGTACCAGCCCCTGCTCTTGCTGAATTTCTTGCCTTCAAGCGTAAGATGGCCCCTTGTAGGCATGGCGTAAGGCATGGCATAGCCGTCCTTTGTTCCGGAAAGCATCGCAGGCCAGAAAAGATAATGATGATAGAGGATGTCCTTGCCTATGAAATGGACAAGCCGCGTGTCATTGCCTTTCCAGTATTTTTGCCAGTCCTTTGTCAATGCAACCGTTGAGGCGATGTAGCCTATGGGCGCGTCAAACCAGACGTAGAACACAAGGTCCTTTTCCCCAGGAATCGGGACGCCCCATTTGAGGTTCCTGCTTATGTCCCAGTCTATCAGCTCGTTTATCCAGTTCAGGACATATGCCGTTACCTCCTTCTGGAAGCGCGGATTGCCCTCAATGTAGGATTTCAGCTCGTCCTTGAACGCGCTGAGCTTGAAGAAATAATGCTCCGACTCCTTGAGTATTGGCGCAAGCCCGCAGATTGCGCAGTGCGGGTTCTTCAGGTCCTGCGGCCCGAACGTCCTTCCGCAGCTCTCGCACTGGTCCCCGTACTGGTCCTCGGCGCCGCAGAAGGGGCAGGTGCCACGCACATACCTGTCAGGAAGGTACATCTTGTCCTTTTCGCAGTAGAACTGCTTGACAGGCCTCTTGAATATGAAGCCATTTTTCATATTTTTATTAAAGATGTCCTGCGTGATTTCCGTGTTTTCCTTGCTTTCGGTATGGTAGAAAATGTCAAACGAAAACCCAAGGGACGCGAATTCCCTTTTGTCCTTGTCGTGATAATACTTGACAAATTCCGAAGGGGTTTTTTTCTCCTTGGTTGCATTGACCTCTATCGGCGTGCCATGCTCGTCAGTCGCGCAGATGTAGAGCGCGTCGTTGCCAATCAGTCGGTTAAACCTCGCGCAGATGTCGCCGGGTAGGTAGGTGCTCCTGATATGGCCCAAATGGAGCGGCCCGTTTGCATAAGGCAATGCGGCGGTTATGAGCGTTTTCAATGTTGACACCTTAGATGGAATTAGGGGGAAGGCTTTAATAATTTGACCTTAGGGGCTCGCTTTCCAATCATTCCCTTTTCGCAGTCAATTCCCTTGTGCCGTCAGAGCACACTGCCTCGTACATCTGGTTGTAGCCTATGGCGTCGTAGTAAACGCTGAAGGGGAATACGGGCGGATGGCCATAGTATAGAAACGAGAAGGTGTCTCCCCCAAGTATCGCCTCGTTTGTGCCGTCATCCACGAAGACTATCACATGGTCGGGCCGCTGGACGCCGAAGTTCACATTGGCCTCGTTGCTCGCATTGCCGGCGGTTCCCGAAACCTCGACCGGCACCCACTCGCCGTCGTAGAACTCAACCCACCTGTGGCCCATGTACTGTTCGGGGTTTCTTTCCACTACGTATCCTTTGACGAACCTGGCCGGGATGCCGCCTGCGCGCAGCACCGATATGTAAAGGTCGGAAAGCTCGTCGCATTTTCCATAGCCGCTGTGCAGCGTTTCTATCGGCGAGCGCGAGTAATTGTACCCTTCGGGGTTGATGTAATACACTGTGTTGTTCTTGAGCCATGTGAACAGCGCCATTGCGACGGTCCAGGTGTCATCGCTCCCTGTTTCGCTTTTAATCCGCTGCGCTATCGACCTTATCTCCGGGTCGTAAGGGTCAATCAGCGTCTCCCCGTTCTTGTTCGTTTCGCTTCCCAGGTAATTGGGCTGCATTGACGCGGCGTCCTGGATGCCTATCTCTTTCCGGCTGTAGAGCTGCATGGTCCCTGTCCCGTTCATGCTCATGTAGATGTGGCCTGAAACTGAGGAATAGCTCCCTTTGGAGTTGTTGAGCGTCCATTTCAGCATCCGGTTGCCTGCCTGGTATATTACGCTGTATTCTGAAAGCGAGCCGTCAGCCTCAGGATAGATGTCGTATGATGCGCCTTCGGGATATGACATGAAGAACTGCACCTCCGCGCGGTTGATGGTTCCGCTGAACCCGTATTTCAGCACATAGTTGGTTGAAGTATTGACGGAGTAGTAAAGGCAGTCCCTGGCGATTGTGGCATTCCAGGCATAGGAATTCCCGCCAAGAAGGGTAAAGTTGGCGACAGTCGCGTTTTTGCGGCCTGGCTTTAAGACAACAATACTATATATGCCTTCAGGCACTTCGCTGAGGTTATATTTTCCGTTTGCGTCTGTTATTGCACTATAGTTTGATTCGTTTCCTATGAGCATGACAGAGGCGTTTTCCAAGGGAACGCTGTTAAGGCCCGTTATCGTGCCGCTGAGGCTGCCTGACAAGCTTATGAGGAAGAACTTCCAGTAGTCGGGATATCCGCCAATGATGGCAAAGTCGGCAAGTGACTGGTTAGCGTACCCTTCTTTCCGGACAACGATGGTATAGATGCCTTCGGGCACCCCGCTGATGTTGTACTTTCCGTCTGCATCGGTAAGGGCGCTGTAGCTGGAGGCATTCCCTGCCATTGTTATTGAGACGTTTTCCAACGGGGCGTTGTTTATGTCCACGACCGTGCCAAAAAGCCCGCCAATCGTGCTTATCTGCGGCATAGTCCAGTTGTCCTCATTGGTTGAGGTGTTTTCCTCTGGTCCCATGAAGCCGTTCAGGCCGCAGCAGCCGGCTGCAAAGATAATAGCAAAAAGGATTACGATAACAGGGATTTCGTGCATATCCTATTATCCCGCGGTGGTTTAAAATATGCTTGCATCGGGGCTTTGCTAGCCATTTTTAACCTCTTTGTCTCACAACGGAAGCATGCTGGAAAAGATGCTGCAAAGGAACTCCCTTCCCAAAAAAACAAGCTTCACCAAAGAAAAGGCCGAAACCGAGAGGCCGGCGCTTGGCAGAAAGGGACGGGAAAAGCTGGATTCGTTGCTGAGGAAGGCCGCAAGGGCTGGAAACGATAGCGAGATAACTAGGCTCCTGAAGGCCGGGGCAAGGGTGGAAGCGAAGAGCAAGGCGAACAAGCAGGGGACGGAAGGCAGGAGGCCGCTGATGTATGCCGCAAGGCACGGCCATCTGGGCGCATGCAGGCTTCTTATTGAAAACGGGGCGAAGATTGACGCAAAGGACAACGAGCTCACGACCGCGCTCATGTTCGCAGCGGAGGAAGGGCGCACGGACGCATGCGCGCTACTGATTGAGAACGGTGCAGACATGGAGTTGCACGACATAAGCGGCTGCACGCCGCTGATGCGCGCAGCGTATGCAGGGAACGCGGGCATGTGCAGGTTCCTGATTGGGAAAGGCGCAAATGTCAACGCAAGGGACGGGGAATGGGTGACGTCCCTGCATCACGCCGCATGGAACGGGCACACGGAGGCGTGCGCCGTCCTTGTCAAGAACGGGGCGAAGATCGATGCAAGGGACAGCGCTGCCAAGACCGCGCTATTTTATGCAACAGAGCAAAAGCATAATGATACAGAAGCGTTGCTCAGGGTTGTGCCGCTCATCGGAACTGACGGCATCGCGTTCGCCAAGGAATTCTTCGGGTGCATCGGGGGATAACATGAGGGAAAAGAGTCTGCCAAAAATAAATGGCGAGTCCTTGCCAAAGGCCAACCTTATTACAAAAAAGGATGCGGCTGAAAGAGACAAGTTGAGCAAGGAACGGCTGAACTGGGCGCTTCTGGTTGCCGCAAGGAACGGCTGGACATACGATGTGAAGGACTTGATGAAAAGCGGCGCGGATTTGGAGGCGAGGGACAGCATTGGCATGACTCCGCTGATGTGGGCGGCATCCAAAGACCGATTCCATATCTGCATCATGCTTATTGAGATGGGCGCAAATCTGGAGGCAAAGGACAAATCCGGCTTTACCCCGCTAATGCATGCTGCGAACGAAGGGCATGATGTGGTCTGCTCGCGCCTGATAAGCAAGGGCGCGGACGTGAATGTAAGAAATAACCATGAATCGACTGCGCTCATGCTTGCCGCAGGGCGCGGAAGCTGGGGGGTCTGCGGGCTCCTGGTTGAAAACGGCGCAGATTTCAATGCAAAGGACAATAACGGCTGGCCTGCTGCCATGCGGGCAAAACATAATGGGCACGAAGGATTGAGAATGTACCTGATGATTGTGTCGCTTATGGGCTCAAACGAAAAAAGGGTGGAATTCACTTCGTATCTGCAGGGCTGCATCAGCCTACAAAAGCGATAGCGGAATATCCGACAACCCCGCTCTTGGGGCCTGCCGTGTCCCCGGAGTTCTTGTACATTATCAGCTTCGGCTTCCATTTCCTTTTGCGTGCGATGTGAATCAGAATCTTTATCGGCTCCCTGCCGCATGCGTCGCCCTCCTGCAAGGCGAAATCGTCAAGCTTCAGTATCTTGTCAATCGTCTTTTTGTCAGTGTAAACCGCCTCGTCGTAAGGCAGGTAGTGGCTCAAGTCAGAGCTGACCACAATGAGGCCCTTGAAGACCTTGTCAATGTAATCCTTCATCAGGGTATTGGGCTGCAGCTCGCCAACAAGCAAAGGATGGATAGTTACTCCACTGAAAACGTGTTGTATAAATGGGATTTGGACCTCGAGCGAATGTTCCGGAACAAGCGCCTCGTTGAAAACCTGGATGTTCGGGAAAGGGGACGACTTTATTTCGCCAAGGGGCGTCACCCAGGAATCAAAGTCGCCTTGCACAACATCAGGAAACGGATAATAGTGGGAAGGGCCCATGAGCGTTATGTCCTTGTCCTTGAAAGAGGATGCTGATTTGTACGCCGCCATGGCGACAAGCCCAGAATAGACGTAGCCGGCATGGGGCGCGATTATTGCCTTGACGTTTTCAAGCGGCTTGGCAGCAAGTGAGGATTCAAAATTGGCGAACATTGAAAGGATTTCCTCCTTGGAACCGGGGTAGAACGAGCCCGCGACGTAAGGCTGGCGCTTCATTTGGAACCACCTGAGGCAAGCTCTTTGACAAGAGAAATGCCCTTGTCCAGCTCGGACTTCAGGAAGGCGGCCATGTCATCCTGCTTTTTTGAAACCATCAGGTCCAATTCGCCCAAGGCGTTGTGCGCAATCGCGTTGCGTATGGATTTGAACTTGTCTATCCTGTCCTTCTGCGAAATGGTTATAACCCCGCTTTTGTTGGCTATGCCCGCAAAGAACGAATTGGCGCGCGTGTTTGACATGACGGAAACCAGCTCTTGGGCGTCCTTGGACGGGAAGCGGGCCCTTATGCGGTATTCCAGGACCTTGTCCAGTATGGAGTCAAGCTTGACGAACGCCTCCCTCGTATAGCCGGCAGAAAACGGCTTAACCACCTCGTCTTGGATGTCAAACGCCATAACGTGCCTTTCCTTATCGATGATTATGGACGGCATGGGTGGATTTGGGGCGGAATATTAAAAAAGCATGCCCAAGCACCATGTTTTAAAAAGGTTTTGAGGATATATAAACAAAAAAGCAATCTAATTGCATAAAACAGAAGAGTGGAAATAATGAAATTGATATCACTTGGAGCCGGCGAGGAGGTCGGCAGGAGCGCATTTATAATAAGCGAGGACGGGAAGAACGTACTTTTGGACTACGGCCTTAAGATCCACGACACGAAGAGCGAGGAGAACACGTTCCCTGTGCCGTTCGCGAACTACGGGGTGAAGCCGGACATAGCGCTTATAACACACAGCCATCTGGACCACATAGGCTATCTTCCATCCCTTTTCAAAAGCGGGGAGATTCCATGGTACTGCACGCCGCCTGCGCTTGACATAGGCGATGTTTTGTGGAACGACACCATGAAGCTGGCGAAGATGCAGAACAGGAGGATGCCTTTCACGCAGGCGCAGATAGACAAGGCGAAGCTGCACTGGCACCCGATACTGTACAACCAGCACATACACAGCAGCGGGGTGGAATTCTCGTTCCACGACGCCGGCCACATACTCGGAAGCGCCTCGGTAAACCTGAAAATGGGCAAGAAGAGGATAGTGTATTCCGGGGACTACAAGGGAAGCGAGACTGCGCTGCACGAGCCTTTCAAGAGCCCGGGCGAGGCGGACGTCGTCATAAGCGAAGGGACGTACTGGGAGCAGGACCACCCGCCAAGGAAAGAGGTGGAAAAGAGGCTCATGGACATCATCTACGAGACAAGGGACAACGGCGGGACCGTGCTGCTGCCCGCGTTCGCGATAGGCAGGACGCAGGAGATCCTGAGCGTAATAAAGAAATACGACAAGAACATACCCGTGTTCGTTGACGGCATGGGCAAGGGGATAACCAAGATTTATGACAAGTACCCGAACTATTTGAGGAACTTCAAGGAATTCTCCAAGGCGGTCGACATGTGCACCTTGGTGCAGGGCCCGAAGGACAGGAGCAAGGCGGCAGCGCCAGGCAACGTCATTGTCTCAACTGCGGGAATGCTTGAGGGGGGCCCGGCGCTCGGATACATGAACGAGCTGCCCCCGAACTCCAAGATAGTGCTTTCCGGCTACCAGGTGGAGGGAAGCAACGGAAGGTACCTGCTTGACGACGGCAAGATAAAGGACCAGCACGGGACAGGGTTCCTGAGCGTGGACATAGACGTGGAATACGTCGACTTTTCCGCGCATGCGGGAAGGAGCGAGATAATAAGGTTCATAAAGGGCACGAACGCGCAAAAGGTCGTGATAGTCCACTCGGACTACGCAAAGGAGCTCGCCTCCGAGCTAAAGGACG
>Ga0209777_10006012_pt1 | contig 13790 bp, 14 predicted proteins | sample FrelakmetHBP12HB_FD_187147 | JGI IMG/M metagenome (GOLD analysis project Ga0209777, IMG submission 187147) | Freshwater lake sediment microbial communities from the University of Notre Dame, USA, for methane emissions studies -HBP12 HB (SPAdes)... | ecosystem: Environmental > Aquatic >...
ACCCAGTCGAGGCCCTCGAGGAGGGCCTAGCGCGTCCTCTGAGGGAGATCGGCAACCGCTTCGGGAGGGGGGAAGCCTTCATCACCGAGCTCGTGGCCAGCGCGGAGGCCATGGAGTCGGGCGCGTCGGTACTCAACGCTGAGATAGCCAGACGAGGGGCAAGACGCAAAGCGGTCGGCAGGATCCTCATAGGGACCGTCGGGGGTGACATCCACAGCATAGGTAAGAACATCGTGGCCACGATGCTCCGAGCGGCGGGTTTCGATGTAATAGACCTTGGCGAGGACGTGCCTTCAAGTGTCTTCGTCGAGAAGGCCAAGGAGCTGAGACCGGATATAATAGGCCTGAGCGCGCTCATGACGACCACCATGATGAACCAGAAGGAAGTCGTCAAGGAGCTGGAGAACGTGGGGCTCCGAGGAAAGGTGAAGGTTCTGGTGGGCGGCGCACCCGTCACGCAGGAATGGGTGGATGAGATAGGAGCCGACGCCTGCGGATTCGACGCGAGCAACGCGGTCGAACAGGCGCTGAGGATCATGGGGGGTCGACTGGATGGGTAGAGTCGACAGGCTCAGCTTCCTGCGGAGTGAGGAGATTCAGGCCATCCACGCCGCCTCCCTGGAGGTACTATATAAGACGGGGGTCCAGATGAAAAACGAGACCGCCCTCAAACTCCTCGGAGAGCTGGGGTGCAAAATAGACTCCAACGTCGCCCATCTGCCGCCGAGCCTGGTGGAGGAGAGCCTCAAAACCGTGGTCCCCACGCTGGAACTCTACACCCGCGAAGGTGGAGAGCACCTCCACGTGGGCGGCGACACCGTGACCTACAACCCCGGCTCAGCGGCGATATACTTCTTAGACCGGAGCACGGGGGAGATGCGGAGGGCGCTGTCGAAGGACCTGATACAGCTGGTACGTCTGGTGGACGCCCTCGAACACATTCGCGCCCAGAGCACCGCCATCGTCCCGGCCGACGTCCCGGAACAGGTCTCCGACCTATACAGGCTCTACGTGATCCTGAAGAACTCCGCCAAGCCAACGGTCACCGGCGCGTTCACGAAGGAGGGGCTCATCGACATGAAGAGCATGCTCGAGGCCGTCGCCGGCGGCCCAGACAAACTGGCCAAAGCGCCACGAGCTATATTTGACGTGTGCCCGTCCTCGCCCCTCATGTGGAGCGACGTCACCTGCCAGAACCTCATGGACTGCGCCAGATCCAGCATCCCCGCGGAGATCATACCCGCGCCTCAGATAGGCGCCACCAGCCCCGTCACGTTGTCGGGCACCCTGATCCAGTCCAACGCCGAGATCTTGAGCGGCGTTGTGATCTCCCAAGCGGTGAACCCCGGCGCACCCTTAATATATGGTGGGTCCCCGGCGGCCTTCGATATGAGGTACTGCACCGCCCGCCTCGGCGCGATCGAGGCGATGATAGCGGCCTGCGCAGGCGCCGAGATCGGGAAACACTACGGCCTCCCGACCCACGCATACCTAGGTCTGAGCGATTCGAACCTGGTAGACGCTCAGAGCGGGTTCGAGTCCGGCCTGGGAATTATCATGGCCGCGTTGGCGGGAGTGAACGTCGTTTCCGGCCCAGGTATGCTCGCCTGCGAGAACTGCCAGTCACTGGAGAAGACCGTCATAGACAATGAGATCTGTGGGATGGCCTACAGGATGAAGGATGGCGTCCTCATGGACAACCTGGAATCCGACTTGGGCGTATTATCAAAGGTCGGTCCAGGCGGCCACTTCCTCGCCGAGAAACACACACGGGAAAACCTGAGGAGAGAGCATTTCACCCCCTCCGACGTGGTATGCCGGCTGACACCCGACGCATGGAGAAAGGAGGGGTCGAGGAACATCGTTGATAGAAGTGCATCCAGGGTCGAAGGCCTCTTGAGAGATCATGAGCCACCGCCGCTACCCGAGGAAGCCGACAGGGAACTCGATCGGATCTTCAGAGGCATCCTTAGGAGACGCGGCATTACAATAGACTTAACTTTAAAGTGATCTGATATCTCGATCGTAGGGTCAGGTGAGTGAAGGTTTTGAAGGTACTTGTCCTAGGGTGCGGACAGATAGGTTCGGTAATAGGGAGCGACTTCGCGAGGTCCGTCAACGAAGCGGACGTAGTGGTCGCAGACAAGAACCCTGAGAGGGCGCGTGCGGTCGCCTCCAAGATGGGAGGAGTAGACTGGATTAGGGTGGACAGTGAGAGCCGTGAGAGCCTTTCAGGCGCTTTCAAGGGGTTCGACCTCGCTATCGTGGCGCTCCCGGGGGACTTCGGGTATATGGCCCTCAAGTCGGGGGTCGAAGCCGGAGTCGACATAGTTGACACCTCATTCAGCCCAGAGAACCCCCTTTCACTCAGCGACGAGGCTACAAAGAAGGGTATCACCATCATCCCGGACTGCGGCGTCGCGCCCGGCTTATCGAACATGCTCGTCGGCCACGCGGCTTCTAAGCTGGACACCGTGGATAACGCGCACATCTTGGTCGGCGGGATCCCCGAGAAACCCGTACCCCCTCTGGGATACACGGTGACTTGGTCGGCGGAGGGGTTGATCGATGAGTACATCCGAGGGGCCTTCATCGTCGAGAACGGCCGGATCGTGGAGGTGCCGGCCTTGAGCGGCCTTGAGAAGATCGATTTCCCCGGAGTGGGGAAGCTCGAGGCGTTCTACACGGATGGTCTGCGAACTCTACTCCACACGTTCCCAAAGGTGAGGAGCATGTATGAGAAAACCCTCAGGTACCCGGGCCACATCCAAAAGATAAAGCTCCTCAAGGAGCTGGGGTTCTTCGGAGACGAGCCTCTGGAAGTGGAAGGGGCGAGTGTCCACCCGAGGATCGCAACCGCGCGTATTCTTGAACGCAGCCTGAGAAAACCAGATGTGGGCGACATCCTCGCCATGATGGTGGAGGTGGATGGAATCAGACAGGGGGAGAAGGCAGGATTCAAGTATCACATACTCGACAGATTCGATAAAACGGGCAAGGTGACGGCCATGGCCAGGACAACGGCCTACACCGCCTCGATCGTCGCCCAAAGCCTAGCCAAAGGACATATCAGCGAAAAGGGCGTCGTCCCACCTGAGAAGCTAGGGATGGAAGAAAGCCTCTTCAACAGAGTCATATCGGGGCTGAACACGAGAGGGGTTAGAGTCTCAGCGACCTGACATAGGTTTCGCGTGCGCGCACTCAGAAATTTATTCAGGCTCGAAGCAGTAGTGGATTTTGTTGTAATTTTCTCTGAATGCATCGACCTGATTTCTAACGACTTCAGGGTTCTTTTTGTCGATCAGTACCTGCCTGAAAAGATATGCGATCTCCTTCATCTCCGCCTCTTTCATACCCAGTTTCGTGATCTCTTGTACACCCAGCCTGATCCCACTTGGATGCCTAAGCATCTTTAGCTGATCCCAAGGCAAGAGGTTGGAATTACATATGATGTTAGCCTTCTCAAGCAGATTAGCAGTATCGTCACCACCACCAAGAGATGATACATCGACAGCCACCTGATGCGACATCGTGTAACCCATATGAGAGGTAACCACATCGAACCCTTCATCGTCAAGCGCTTTTCCGAAGACTTTCGCGTTCCTAACAACATCTGAAGCATAATCTCTCCCAAATTGAAGCAGTTCAGCGAGCGTGACTGCCGTGGCTGCGAGCCTGTGGTAATGGATATTCGCGGTCAAACCTGGGAAGGAGGATTTGTCGATTTTCTCCGCGACCCTCTCCTCGTTGCAGAGGATAAGCCCTCCAGGCGGTCCTCCGAGGGTCTTATAAGTCGAGCTGGTGAAAACGTCGACGCCCTCCTTGAGGGGCTCCTGAAACTGACCACCCGCGATTAAGCCTTCCACATGTGCGCCGTCGTACATCAAGTACGCCCCAACGTCGTCAGCAATCTTCCTGACATCGCGAACCGGGAAGGGAAACAGGATTAGACTCGCGCCAAGTAAAATGAGTTTTGGCTTCAAATCCACAGCCACTTCAGCTAGTTTCTCGACATCAATGTTCATCTTATGGTCGTCGAAGGGAATGCTTTCCACGTTCAATCCCTTGTAGCCAGCTGCCCCAAACTTCCTATAGCTTATGTGCCCTCCACTCGGTACGGATAGGGCCATGATGGTGTCACCGTAGCTCAGAAGAGAGTTGAAGGCAATCAGGTTCGCCATGCTGCCACTTAGTACTCTACACTCCGCGAAGCTGGCTTCAAAGAGTTTCTTGGCCAGCTCGATGACTATTGCCTCTATTCTTTCTAAGTATTTTACGCCTTTTTGATGTTTGGAGCCAGGGTGTCCTTCTACGACACGAGTCGCTATGGTTGAGGAGAGTAAGGCTCTTGCCCTTGGACTCATCATGTTTGAGGCAGCGTTTAGGTTTAGGCATGAGCGATCTATCCAGGTTTCATGTTCCTTGACCAGATCATAAACTAGTTCAACAGTGTTTATGGGACTCAGATTGCTTAGCTGAGTTCGGGTCTTATCCAAATAGGATAATGATTCCTCTTCCATCCAGCTCGCCAAAACAAATTCACCAGTTGCACTTTTACAACTCGCTGAGCCGTTGCTTGAACTGAAAGATATTTAATTTTTGTGCAAACTTCGTACACTTCCATATGAAGAAAATATGCCGAATCGCGTGCGCATAGTTAATGGTGGCAACTTCATTCAGTTTCCTCCCCCTTCTTCCTCCATTCATACCTTGACCGAATGAATACGAGGACTAGGCATAGGACGATGCCCAGAACCGAGTAGCTGCTGACGCTGATATTCTCGTTCTCGCTTACCGGGTACTTTGTTGTGATGAGGGAGAGCACCAGGGTGAGGATGGTTAGGGCCATGGCGGTTAGTACCAGCACCAGATTCCACCTACTTATTCTCATTCATCTTCCTCTTCATCATCTAAGTTCCAATCCTTGTTTTAGTGGAACTCATTCTCCGACGCGCGCACGAAAAAAGACGCGAAGGTTGCGAGGTAGATTATCCAAGGAATCGGGATCAGCCAAGTCAAGATTATTTAGTTTACCCAAAGTTACGCTGCTTAGGCAGTCAGGGAGTCGTCCTCTAAAAATAAGTTCTGTCTCCTCTTCTGAGAATTCTTCCTTTTCCCCAATCCAGCCCAAGAAACGCCTGTCTTCGGGGCAGACCCTCTGACATAGAAGACAACCGTACAGACAATTGTGCCAGGATGGATCGATCCATGATGGAAATGGAACATCGCCCCTCCTCTCATTACGGAATGAAATGCATCGTTCGGCATGGAGAAGAAACCGATCGGTGGAGATTGCGCCCGTTGGACAAGATCGGAGACACGCTTGACAGCTTTCACATTGCTTCATCACTTGTGCTTCTCGCCAAGTATCCTCGACACAAGGTAAGTCGGAGTAGATAGCAACAAGTTGGTAGAAACTCCCCATACTGGGAACATATGTGACATTATTCCTTCCATATTCAGAGAGCCCACTTCTAACGGCAAGCAGCTTCAAAGGCAAGGTGGCATGAGCTGTGTTGTATCCTCTTTTCTTTAAAATTCCAGTCAAGAGCTCCGTTATACGATCTGTTGTCTGATGGTAAGCCGCATACGTTGGAGGAAGGATTAACACTCTTTTTTTGCCTTCAAATGTAAAGGTAGCTTGGGCTTGTGGGCGAGGAACTGCGACCACAATTATGGATTTGGCCTCTGGCAGAGCCTTTGGAGCCTTAAAATCATAGAAAGTAAGTCGCAATCGATAAAACTCTTCGTCGAATAATCCTCGATTGTAGTGCCCTTCGACATCTTCTTGCAGTTCAGATAGGTGTTTGATGGACACTATGCGTCCTTGACAACCGCGTTCTATCAATCGGAGTAATAGTTCCTCCACGTAGGCGTTTACAGATGTGATTCCCATTCTTTCACACATCTTAGCCACCCAATATCTTTACGAAGGTTAAACATCGTATTAAATTCACTACAAGATTTGAATTGATCTTCTAATCTTCCCCTAGTTTTTCCGTTGCCATTGGTCGCACGCTCAGCCTAGTACGCTAACCGCAGTACAAATTGTAAGCGCGAGCCTCAGTCCTACTTCGCCGTCTTCTTGATTAGCTCTACTGCCCTCTCGTCGCCGTGGCGAGCGCGGTAGGCTTCGATCCCCGCCCTGTAGACAGCGCTCCTCCTCCCCTCAGGGTCGTTCGGGTCGAACATCTCCACGAATTTATCACATGGGAACTCGCCGCAGGCGCCGCAATGCTTGGCCTTGTGTTCCTGGACACAAGCGTATGTTGGACATGTCCCCCAGAAGGGTTTCCCCTTGATCTCGGTGCAACCCGCGCAACTTGGCTGCTTTTCACCCGTGTACCACTCGCAGGAACTGCAGTTTAGTCCGCATGGACTCATCAGCGTCTTCGTTTAAACATCACCTGATCGCCCCGGAGCCCCTTGTCTTTAAAAGGTGTTCGAGAAATCAACACCCGTGTGGTGGGTGAAAGTGGTAGGACTGGCTCATCTTATCCCGAACTGATTACGAGGACCAAAATTCTCGGGAGAAACCATATAATCTGCGCACGCGACCCGCTCATTCTTCTCTCAGACTCCAAACCAAGCAGGCTATTGGAGGATGATGAAAACCTCCGATTACGAGAATGAGCAGATGTGTAGATTAGAATTGGCTATTGTTAATTTGGTAGTTGAACAGATACTCTTTTAACTAAAAATGTAAACCAACCTACCGAAGGGGCACGAGTATTCGGGCTTGCTGACAACCCCCACCAAGCGGAGGAGCCTCAGGGGCATAGGCTCACGGATCCGGGGGAGCTCCACAAGTCAGCAGGCGAAAAGAAATGGAAACAGAAACAAGATCCACCCTGATCTTCCTAGGCTCAACGCATTTTTTAATCCATGTCGTCAGCCAACTCCTCCCAGCCATAATCCCTATCCTAAGGACAGAGTTCGGAATATCCCTGACGGAGGCGGGGCTCCTAGTCTCAATTCCACTCATAGTCCAAACCATCTTCTACCTCCCAGCTGGGGTGGCCGCGGATCATAGAGGGGCAATGGTCTTAGCCCTCGCCTTCATCTTCACCGCCGTAGGCGCAGTTGCCGTCCCAAGCGCGGGAGGCTACGCGACTCTCCTCGCCGCATTCATGCTCATAGCCCTCGGCTCGACGCTGTATCACCCGCCAGCGCTTAGGGCGACCAGCGAGCTACACAGTGAGAAGAAGAGTCTCGTGATGGGCATCCAGAACGCCTGCGGTAGCCTAGGATACGCAGCGGGGCCGATACTGCTCGGCATCCTGTTCCCATTCCTGGGCTGGAGGGCTGCCTTCTATGTCTGGGTTCCACTCGTCGCCGTCGCAGCCATCTACTCCTACCGCTTCCTACACAAGCGGGACACAGGTCCAGCTCGGACCAAGAGCTGGTCGAGCTTTACCAGACTGTTGACCCCCGGCTTCGTGATCATCGTGATGGCCGGCGCGTTGACCGACGCCGTGTTCACATGTGTCTCTACCTACACAACTACATATCTTACCTCTGTGAGGGGAGTGGACATAGGGGTCGCTAGCATCGTCTTCGGAACCGCTTCACTCGTCGGCCTCGCCGCGACCCTGGGTGGGGGAGCGTTGGGTGACAGGCTGAGGAGGAGAACCTCCTACCTGTTAGTCATAGTCGGCATGGCTCTTTCAGTGGTGCTGATACCCTTAGGGACTACCCTGTTGTTGGTGGCTGTGCTGTACATGGTTTGGAGGAGTTTATACTCCGCGTCGATGCCCTTGACTAACATGTTGATCGCTGATACTAGTCCGCTTGATGTTAGGAGCATCGGCTACAGCACTTCAATGATTGTGTCGAACCTGGTTGGCGTCGCGTCTCTGATGGTTGTTTCGTTGCTGATGGAGGGTTCAGGTGTACAGGCTGTGTTCATGGTTTCCGCGTCGTTGCTTGTAATCAGCTTCATCCTTATTCTCCTTTTTAAGTCTCAATAATTCCTTTTTTATTCAGTCGACCCGCTAATTCTTCTCTCTCCTTAAGAGCAGATGGCAGGTCTCTTGCAAGTACACCGATAGAGGTGGTATGAATGAACATCATCTGCGCGCGCTCTTTTTGTAAAATCTTTTTTTTAAACCAACCTCTGGAAAGGATAAATTTGAAGCACGCATGCAATTTGGTGTGGTTCAATAATAGAGGCGACCCGCTCGTTTCAGATTTTGTTACGTCTGGTCAGCGTATTGGAACCATGCAGAGGTGCAAATCGCGCCACCCAAGCATGTGACGAGGATGATGAGGTAGCTGACCATACTTAGAGGGTCACTTGTGCTACCCTGGCTGAAAAGGGCAGGGATCGCATATGGGAAATACATGCCATAACCGATTATGTTTGAGACCTGCGCTAACGCTAGCATTAGAATCGTAAAGCCCATCGATGGAAGGTAACCCTTCCCAGCGTATGCGAGAAACGTGATTGGGGTAATCAGAAGAATATTCATGACTCCACCCACAAGAATCGTTGACGCTCCTCGCAGAATTACATCCGTCGAGAAACCCGGTAAGTATATGATATATCCTAAAAATATCCCGATGATTAAAACTAGGGTAACCATTAGAAGGGACCAGAGAGCGAATACTGTATACTTTGCGGCGACGATTACCGAGCGTGAGGTCGGTAACGCAAGGAGATCCTTCACCGTCCGGTCAGCGTACTCTCGACCGAACATCCAACTTGCCATTAGTCCGTTTAACAGAATACCCACTACAATTTCCTGAGAGAGCGCTTCGATATATCCCGACCAATCCACAGTACCTACTAGTATCTGCGCCTTAGCACCGATTATGCCTAGTTGGCGAGCACCTTCAGGGTCCTTCATTATAACCATGAAAAAAGCCACGCCCACCGGCAGCAGAGCGAAGCCTAGGGCTATAAACTGGGGAACCCTAGATCTTCTCACCTTTAGGAACTCGGCCCAAAGCGCGCTGGTGAAGCCCTTCATCATCTTAGCTCTCCTCCGATTCAACCAGCTGCAGAAAATGCGCTTCTAGGTCTGGCTGCTCGACTCTAAGCGACATTGGGGGATACCCCGCGTTTACAAGCAGTGATGCTATCTTGTCAGGGAAGTCTACGGCTTCCTGACCTAGTACCTTGATGTCGCCATCCAGTTCGACATCTAATCCAGTGGATTTAAGGTACCTGTGGGCTGCCTCGTTGTCACGGGTTTGGATAACCAACGTCTGCTGAGATTGCTTCTCCAAATCCTTGGCATTGATTTCCTCTAGCAGAAGCCCATTGTGGATTATTCCTATTCGTGTCGCGAGGCGGTTTACCTCGCTGAGGATGTGCGACGACATGAAAATTGTTGCCCCTTCATTTACCATGCTAAGAAGCATTTCCCTCACCTTAACAATCCCGGCGGGGTCCAACCCATTGGAGGGCTCATCCAAGATCAGCAGCTCAGGCTCATTGATCAATGCCTTCGCTAACCCGAGACGTTGAAGGTTCCCAGTTGACAGTGTCTGAGCTCGTTGGTCTGCAAAAGCAGTCAGACCCATTTTTTCGATTACCTTATCGACCGCTTTTCGGTCATGCATTAAATATAGTCGACGTGTGACCTCCAGATTCTCTCGAACGGTTAGCTCAGGGTAGGCGGATGGTCGTTCAACTAAGTAGCCGACACGTGACCACAGTGAGTTAGAACCAGAGGACACCTGCTCACCGAATATGCTGACTGTTCCTCTGGTTGGATTGATCATCCCAAGCAGCATTCGGATAGTAGTTGTTTTTCCTGCCCCATTCAATCCAAGGAAGCCATATATCTCTCCCCTGTTGAGCGTGATTGAAAGTCGATCAACCGCCTTTAGGTTTCCGAACTGTTTTGTCAGGTTCTGCGTTTTAATAACTTCAGACATACTGAGACACCTGCCGCCTACCAAGAGTATGTAATGCTATACTTGCGGTTATTATTATAAACTTACCGTTTTGTATTTATATCCGCGAAACAGAATAATACTAAGGATACGATATGCCAAAAGTAGTTCCTGAATACAAGGAGGTAGCCCGAACTAGAATCATTCAGGTAGCCACCAAAATATTTTCTGAAAAAGGGTATCAGGATACCAGTATGGATGACATCGCCAAAGAAATAGGGGTCACTAAGGCCACACTCTATTCATACTTCGACAGTAAGAAGGATATTTTCAATATAATAGCGATATCTGCTAACCAGAAGCTTAGGGATGCCCTCCAGACTTCGTTGGATAACCATGATTACGTGGGGGCATTAGGTGGAATAGTAAACTGGAAAATTGACCTTTTAAAGGAATTTATACACACCAGTATCGATATTGTAAAACTATCTCCTCATGATGAGGATATTATTAATATATTGAGGGATGAGCGTGAAAAAGACCTCAAGTCTTTACAGGATTTTTTGCAGAGTCAGATAGATAATAAAGCAATAAGGGACAATGTGGATGCTTATGTGTTAGCTAATATCGTTCTTGCTCTTTACTGGGAGATGATTACTCAGCTGTATGCTGGATTTGATGAAGAAAAAGTTCATGAAACCTGGAGTAAGAGCATGACGGCGATAATTGGTTAACGAGACAGTGGTCCTGTACTCGGGGGTAGGAAATCCTCAGTATTATACGCTTCCGCTTGCTGATCCGCAAGCTACGATCGAGATCGTTGGCGGAAAGGGAGCCTCCCTTGCCCGTCTTTCTGCTGCAGATCTTTCGCGCGAGCCAATCAAACAACGAATCTTGTGCTCACACCACATAAAGACAAATCAAAAACTTAGCCTCGGAAATCATGGCTTAGAAACGCGTGCACTAGGTATAAATAAAGCAGTTTCCAACGTAAGCTTGGATGCCAGAAAAATGTTGGATAACAACGTGTACAACCTGATGTCTCAATTGATCATCGAGAGCAAGAGCCTCTGGATGATAAAGAACGAGTACAAGAGGGATTCCGAAGACTGCACGAGCTGCGACGCATTCTGGGAGGAGCTGGAGAGGCAGAAGGAAGAGAACATCAGGAAGCTCGAAGCGAGGATCAGGGACCACCTGGTTAGCGCTGAGATGCCAAAGGGAAGAGCACATCCCTACGAGCCCTGACCTAAGGGAAAAAGGTACACCTCATATTTTTTCTATTTTTAAAAAATGGAGAGTGTTTCTTACTGTTTTTTCTCTACTAGCTTTCTCATTCTCTCAAAGCCAACAAGCTCAGTAAGTTTTTGCTCGAAATCTTCACCATTTTAACTCTCTATTAGTTTTTTTACAGTGCCTCTAATGCTAGGATCCAGATCTTCTAGGGCTTTATCTATCATTCTGCGTCTCTTTGCATCATCCGGTTTATAGACTGCGCCCATGTCTATTCCACTATATTTTTTTATAAACGGTTAATAAAAACCCATTTGTGTCACATTTAGCAAAATGGAGTTTCTTCAGCCCTTGATGCTGGCTAGACTTCCAACCTCGACTCAGAAGCGCGCGAAGCTTCACGCGATACTCAACCGTAAACTTTGCAAATTAAAGCCCTCCTGGAAAGAAAAGTTCCTCAGCGTTTTGTCTAAGCATCCATGTGGCGTACCTCTTCGCATCGCGCGCGCTATGCTATCCCAGAGCAGCCAGCCATTCTGGTAACCTATCTGCTGCGGGGTACCCTGCATATGTACATAGATCCAGCTGTTCTCATCGGTTCGGTAGGCTCCTTTGAGCAGTGAACTATTGCGTTTTTTATTTGCCTGTGCCATGAGAGAAAAGTTGAGGTTCATCAGTATAAGAAAGGTATGTGTGCGCTGGGCATCGAGGGGTTTAAGCTGGCGGGCGCGAGTTCAAGTCTCAACTCATGAAACTACATACATAGCGTTTGACCACGCGACTCTCCCCTCCTCATCAGTGGCTTCGACCCTGACATATGTCTCCCCTCGACGGCCAGGATACGTGTACTCGGCCATGAGAGCATCTTTGGCGGTGAATCTTGAACCTAGGCTCGGTGTCGATATAAATGTGATATACCTAACAGGGCTGGTCTCAACATGGATTCCCTCAGATTTGAAATCAATACTTTTGAGGGTTGGACCGGTGCTTGAGTAGAATAGGCCCTTCTTTATAGCCTCCACTATTGATTTGAGTGTCTTATCCCTGGCCTTTACCATGATCCAGCCCCCGCAGGCGTCGCTGGGCTTCATGGGTTCTGGTTCACCGTGGTGGTCGTCTGTCGCGAATATCAGGGGGCGTCTCCCCGCCGCGAGCAGCGCATCTATGTGCGAACCAGAGTATCCAGTGCCCCTGTACATGTCGCAGCTGGTGTTGTAGATTTCGACTCCAATGTAGCCCCTGAGCCGAAGAAGGTCCTGAGTGTGTAACCCAGACCAATAGGGGTGAGCCAATATGGCGAAACCCCCCTGCTCGGCTGTCAGATCTATTGCTCGTTGGGGATCTTCGGTATGGTCGAAGTCGGGTAATGTGAGGGTTTCTTGAATGTTAGTGGCTACAATGTGGTAAGTTGTTCCCGCTTGGCTATTCCCGATGCTTATCTCTTGTCCCGGGATCAGGACCATTCCACGGTTGTTCAGTGGGGTCGGGTTGACAAGGGTTCCATGGTCGGTTATGCTGAGGAAATCATAGCCCTTTTGGCTGTAGTGATCTACCGCCTCCTGAGGAGTTTTTACGCCATCGGACATTGTCGTGTGGGTATGTAGGTTTCCTTTCAACCATATGCCTGGCGTAGTAAATGGGTTCGAGAATTCGAACTTCATGGTCTCCTATGGGCGGAGGAGTGTATAGAGTTTCTCTGCCATTCGTGTTGTGTACGATGAAAGTTGGGAATAGCGCGTGCATATAATCTAGTACATCCGCAATTGGTATACCGCGCGCGCAAGCGACTAGTAGCTCTTCTCCTTGTTCTCCGGGTACCATCCGCCGCTCGGTGGTCTGTTATTCGGAGACGGTGGGTTAGGCATGCCTATCCTGTAGTGTTTCCCAGTCTTCTTCTCCTTCCATCGCACATTCTCCGCTATTGGGTAATTCATTTTTATGGCACCTTGAAGCGCCCTCGGACACGCGTGTACACAGCAGCCGCAGTCACAGCACTCATCGGAGTAGATTGTGAGTGGCGGCTTCCCCGACTCAGGGTTCTTAACCAGCATATCCATCCTACAGGCCTTGACACACCGCGGCTCCTCCAGCGTCGGACAGCCGGTGCAGACCTTGGGATCGAACTCGATGAACTTCGTCGCCTCGACGGGCACATAGATCTTCCTTTCACTCATGGCAATCACCAGGGCTTGTGCTCCTCGTAGTTCTCCCTGTACGTGGGGGCGTACGGTGGCATAAGCCAGAACCTGAATGGGCGCTCCCCGACCACAACCTTGCCGCCCACCTGCTTGATCGTCACGAACTTATTCCACTCGGCGGGGTCATCCTGCGCGTAGTCGAGCCTGCGTAGGTTGAGCGTCTTCGAGCTCGCCTTTCTGTTAAGCGCTGACTCTAAGATTATCTGAGAGACGGTGAGAAGGTCAAGCGTCTCCAGGCCCCTCATAAGCTCGTGGGGGTTTGAGGCGATAAGCTCCTTTGCCTCCTTACCCTCAAGCTCTTTGAGCCAGGTCTGCCCGATCTTGAGCAGCTCCTCGTTTACGTACTCGCCGAAGTATGTCCTCAGAACGCTGCTGATGCCGGTGTTGAGGTCCTTCCAGTCGATGCCCTCGGTCCTATCTATGGGGGCGTAGACCCTCGCCATCCCTTGTTGGACCTGGGGCTCGTAGACCTCGGCACCCGAGGCGTTCTTGGCGTATGCGGCTGCCTTGGCGCCT
>Ga0209777_10006013_pt1 | contig 13787 bp, 17 predicted proteins | sample FrelakmetHBP12HB_FD_187147 | JGI IMG/M metagenome (GOLD analysis project Ga0209777, IMG submission 187147) | Freshwater lake sediment microbial communities from the University of Notre Dame, USA, for methane emissions studies -HBP12 HB (SPAdes)... | ecosystem: Environmental > Aquatic >...
ATCTTAATCTTTTTATCTCCAATCTGCAATACCAAAGCAGCAGCATTGAAACTCTCAAGAAAGATTAATGGTATATAATGATAGTCTACGTTCTGTGGATTACTGTTATCTAAAATAGCAAATCGTAGATCGTCTATTTCGTTTGGTAATGATTCTAAATTGTAAAATTGGTTTTGTTCTAGTGTTAGTATTCGCATAATCTTATTATATGTTAAAATAAATCAATAGTCAAGTTTTTCTATAGAGAATGGATAGTTTGCCTCGTTGTAATATGCTTTACGTTGCGTTAAGTGTCGTTTGGCAAACTTGCAACTACTAGTGATATCCCAAATCATTACGTGATCTTTATCTTCGGCTTTACGAATACCGCGACCGATACTTTGTATAACTCTTACAAAACTTTTACCCGGCTCAATAAGAACCAAATTGAATATCCTAGGTATGTTGATACCAACAGCGGCCACGCCATAAGTCGCCACAATAACTTTATCTTCACTTGTCTTAACTTCGTCATATTCTTCCTTTCGTTCAGTGAGTTTAGTTTCACCACTAATGAACACTGCGTCCTTTAATCGGCTTATCAATTCTTTACCTGCATTAACACGATCAACAAGCACAAGTGTATTACCACTGTCTTTAATCTTGTCAACTAATTCAGCAATCTTATCCAATCGTTTTTCATCTTCTAGTAAATGCTTGAGTTCGCTTTGATAGTTGTTAAACTCAACATTATCTTTTAACTGTACGATGTTTACGTGGCATTGAGCAAGCACACCTCGTTCTTGTAATTCACTAGCACTAAGTTTGCCTATCACAGGACCTAAGCTGACTAGTAATGACATCTGCTCATAGTTAGCTTTAGGTATAGTTCCAGTCAGACCCCAACGAATAGGAACTTGACTGAACGGTCCTGTTAATAGTTGTTTGAGGGCATCAGCTTTTGCCATATGTACCTCGTCAACCATAACACAGATAACATCTTCGATGAAGTCTTTAATGCTAACTTCTGCTTCACCTGCTTTTGTATTCTTTAGCATGTTGTTAAGACTCTGCCATGTACAGATCGTATGTTGCTTGTTGTATTCTTTACGATCACCGAAGTATACACCCACATCAAGACCTAGATTGATGTAGTCTGATTCAGTCTGTACAACTAGACTCTTATTGGGTACGATGACAATGCTGCGTCCATATTGTTCTATACTCTTACTAAGTGCAGCAGTCATAATAGTCTTACCAGCACCCGTAGCGATCTCTTGAATGCACTGTGGGTTCTTTAAGAAGTTGTTTACAATCTCTACTTGATAGTCACGCATCTGTATGGGCTGACCCTCAGCAACGTGTCCTTTAGGCCATAGACAATCACTGAATGAATCAACAGTTACTTCATTAAAGTTAAAATTAGTTGTGTACTCACGTAGATCGACCAGTTCAATATCGTAATCATATTCATTTAATATAGGCAATACATCTGTAAGCAGATTTATATATGTGCTTCCTGCTAGACTGCAATAACTAACCTTTCCATTCCATCTACCAAGACGGACCGCAGGTAGATAACGTGCACCTGGAACTTCATATTCAAACTTTCGCATTAATGCTTTGCGACAGTCTAACTCAAGACCCTCAATCTTACAGTTTACTTCGTCTTTAATTATTATTTTTGCTTGTCTCATTCGATTACTTCTTTTTCTTTTTGGACTTTACGTTATCTACTACCACACGTCTTGAATTCAGTATTTCTACTACCTTACAAATAGCTTGCTGATTACTGTACCCATATTCTTCAGATTTCATACCAAAATACCTCTTAAAAAACACTACTCCTTTTCCAGCATTATTAATGCTTTCTAAATTAGTATGGATTTTTATATTATTGTTAGTACAAAAATTTCTAATTTCAACATCGATCACGTTTTTTGAAGACCAAAATGTATACAATACATCCGTTATACCTAAATCAGAAAAGTACTTTGGATTATTAATCATGACATCTAAATCTAGTCTAGTGATAAACTGACTAGCGAATATCAAGAATGGATCATCATTTGTTACGTCTTTACTTATCGCAATGCCATACCTACTAAGCAAATGTAATGTTTTAGGATCATCGTTCAGTTCTATATCTTTTATAGCTTCCTGTAAATATCTATTTAGGTTAGTAATCTGAAATTTACCATCGACTTTAACCAGTGTTGGAACCGTGGATACTCCTTCATATACTTGAAGTGGTTCTATCAATTCTTTAATCTTATCGCAATACTCTACTTTATCAAAGTACTTTTTGCAAGTATCAATTGCCGTTCTCAGTGAATGGGTATAAAACTTTGATTTATAAAACTTTTCGTTTTTTTGCCATTCAAATGTGCAATCAGCTTCGGATGTAAATTTAGATATGAAGTTTTTATTAAATGGAACACGTAGACATAGGTCTTCATTATCTATGAAAATCTTAGGGACTGTGTATTCTTCTGATGTATCCACTACTTCAACACTCCAATTTAATTGTTGTACGTCTTGCAGTTTATGCCCTAACTTATCCAATTGCCTTTGATACTTTACTACTAGTTTATCAAACAAGTTATTTTGGTTGCTAGTAATATGTTTCTTTTCTTTTATTATATAATTTAGATTATTGAAAAAATTATAATCTTTCTTTGAAAGACGAACTTCGCCTTTTGTGAGGTAATATAATAGATGCTCTTTCTTTATCATTCTTGTATTCTACGACATATAAAATCAAATAACAATATAAAAGGAGAGGACCTTTCGGTCCTCTCTTTCGTGGAGCGCACCACGGGAGTGAGTTGAGTTGAGTTAGGTGCGCTTCATGACCGTGTTTTCAGCAAGATTCTTCCAGTTAGTTGGGCTAATCTTGACCAAATCTGCAATCTTCAATGCCATACGCATTGACAGTTCACGCAACTTGGCTTTCTTATCAAGCATAAATTCTAGAACCTGTTGATCCTCGTCGCCGTCAAACTGATAGTCACGGAACAGACCGCCATCAGTGTCAGTATGCACCTGCTTGATACGCAACATCTTGTCACGCTCAGTGTCAATCGTCAAGTCAAGAAAGTGACAACGACTCTGCAATGCTTCGAGGTGATCCTGCAACTTCTTACTTCTCAAGTGATCAAACTTGATATTAGTAATGAAGATACAAGAACCATTAAAGTCAAATGCATCAGGGATGCCCTCACGACGCAACATGCTGCTATCGCTGTTCCAGTAAATTCGACGGCGCTTGCCACTGTCAAGTGCAGCCTTAAGAATGTTCAGTGCCAAATCGTCCATTAATACACTGTCACAGTCATCGAATACCAATACGTGGTTCTTGTCGCTATGTCGGAACAGTGTAGCATACAAGCCCAGTGCAGTCATAGCACCCTTGACAATTTCATACTTGAGTGGCTTGCCGCTGATGCGATCAAACATAGCAGCCTTCTCTAACTGCTGCTCAACACCGAATGACTTACCGACCCCGGGAGGACCCGATACGATCATAGCACGAATGCCGCCCTGAGTAGTGGCTGCTGCCATTTCGTCAAGAATCGCAAATCGGGTCCTGATGCGTTCCATCGCCTGCTCGTCTGTTTCAGTTGCGGTAGTAACTGAAACTAATGTAGTGGACTCGTCATTGACTGGTCCAGTACCGTCTACAAATTCAAAATCTTGTAAAGTGTCAACCTTCACTTTAACAGTGTCGATACCTGAATATTCAGGGAACTGCCCTTCGTTACGTACAGTAATAAATCCACCCTTTTTACCAATCTGAAAACCCTTGATCAACTTAAAAGTCTGATCAATAACTTGAGTTCCACGATAGGAACCATTGATAATTCTAACTACTGACATACTCACTCCTATACTCAACAACTCAATAAAGATATTATAGTACCTAGTAGTATTAAAGTCAAGCCTTTTGCTAAAAATATAAACCCAATAAAATCAATAACTTACGTCTACGGGGATGTACTATCAACATTTGGTACCGAAGACCTAGTTGCGAGTTCAAGTGAATTATCGAATAGGAATAATCTGTGTGGACGATACGATCTTTCACCCCTTCCAGTACTTACTCGTACTAAAGTGTTATTGTATTCGTCTGCTTGAGTTTTCATTTCGGATCGATATTCACTTTCAAATCCTATAATATGCCCAAGAATCAAATGCTTATGATATGGATCTTCAATTGCAACCGTAAGACCGACAGTACAATCTGAAAGTTTCATTTATTCACTCTCCAAATTAAAATATGAGGGAGTTATTAAAAATAACCCCCTCAGTGTTTACTGGTTAGTTCGATTGATCTTGAACTGGGGCAGTAAACGCATCATCAGGATTTACGCCAAGTTCACCAATCACAGCATAACGACAGCAACGACCCTTAGTGTATGAGTAGTCGTTAGGGATGCTTACTACGTCTCTTGGGTTAATCTTGAGAATCATAATACGATCTCCACCGAAACAACTCAAGTAATCCTTTGAGCAGAAGTGCAATCCTTCTGAACAATGACTGTTTGCATCATCATCAACAAAGTTGCGATTGGTTTCTACGATAGTAACTCCATCTTCGATGAACACTCGTACTTCCTTCTTCTTACCACCCTTGAGCGGCATTGCAGCAACATCTTCTGCTGAGAACCCACTTGCAACACAATTCAATACTGTGCCAGAATGTACGTCACGATAATCATCCTTCACTCGCTTGTAAGCAAGGAAGTGACCATCTGATGTAATTGGCAACTGACCCTTTTCCAAAAAGCCATAGAGTTCATCCACTGCTCGCTTGCTTGGGTTATGCATCAGGTTATCCATGAATGCAACTAGCGGGTCAATTGGAAACCCTTCTTGCAGCATTTGCACCAGTTTAGTAGTGATAGTGTTGTGTAGCTCAATATCCTTCCAGAAGAGCTTTTCTCCTTGGATAGCAACATTGCCCTGACCATAGTTAAGAATGACCTTCTTTGGTTCGATCAAATCACGAACTGTGTCTTCGTCGTTTGCCTTAATAGCATCTACCAACTTCTGATAAGTTGGATGCGATTTAGATACAGTATGCGGAGTTGAACCGATTACTACTGTGATATTTGAACCTTGAATAATATACGGAAACATAAAAACCTCTTTTAATATAAAACGTGATAATTATACAACAAACAAATCAAAAGTCAACCATTATCTGCTAACGACTTATCCATCAAGTTAATATACTCAGCCAAATGCGATCTCATACCGGACAAGTCTGACAAAACAAAACACAACAATGGGTATCTATTTCTAAGTGCTTCGTATTCGTTTTCGAGTTCCGTAATCTTAGTAATCGGAGATACACCTGCACACTTGAACAATTTGAATGCCGCATCTACTGTGTGATAGTCATACTGTACTTTAGGTGATCCAGCGATCTTGTTAACAAAGATTTTGTATGGACTATTTACATCAGTTACCTGTTTAGCTACGTCATCACGAGTAAACAATGATTCTACATTCTTTTTAGCCATACCAATAATTGTAGTATCAGTCAATTGGTTAAAACGATCATGAATTAGCTGTTCTGCATTGACCCAATCTGGTAGCTGCTTGATCGTATCCATGTCGGCCTTGCGAACTCCATAGATCCTAGGGCGATTTGGTGCACCGGGTATTTCTTTAAGATAGCGGATAAATGTATTCAATGTGATGTTAGTATCACTGATAATTTGAAATCCTTTTAATGGGAAATAATACTTGATACCTGCAACATCACTCAAATCGGAGACTGTGCCGTAAGGTTCCCAAGTTACATTTTTATTAGCGTGTGAAAGTATGAGAAGAGTTGCATTTTTAGTTGATACGCGGTTTACCTTCTTCTTTTCAAGATTAGAAGCCAACTTTATAATTGTTGCCGGCGGGTTATATACTGAGTTAAAGAAGGCTTCTGTATCCATTGGTAATTCTTTGTTTGATGGAGACAAACAAACTACCATTGATAGTTCACTCCTTGAACGCTGTTTCATATTGTACCTGATTCGGTCCAAACCACCGCGGGCAACATCGTTAATCACGAATTCTACATCCGCACGAACTTTAATTCCATAACGTTCGATAGAACCATTAATAATAGACCCGGAATAATTCTTCTCAAGTCCAATGATATCGATATTATACGTAGACTGAATATGCTTAAGGTCAATCGTGAGTTCAGCGTTATAGTCTAACAACCCGTACCTATTACGTCCAATTAAGGGTACATTGTGATCTTTAGCGTACTTTAACACCAAATTAGTCCACAGAGGATGTTGAGCCTTCTTGTTCAAGAAGATAATTAATTCCCATGTACTGGTAATATGCTCTGCTTCTTTTTCTAATTTAGAACGTAATGAATCACTCAGTTTGATAAGTTTCTGTTTGATAGCATTAACTGTATTTGGGATATAAGATAATCCTTCTCGTGACGGTTGAAACTCAAGTTCACCGATATCAAAGTGCATGACTAGTCCAGAATCCAGCATAGGTTCGAGGTCACCTAATGCTTTATCAGACTCAGGGATATAAATTGGGTACGAGATATTACCCATAATCGCAACTGATCCGTGGCGCTTAATAGTATGAACTCCTGGAATGATGTCAACATCGTAATACTCCATTTCAATGTTTTTGTAGTAGGAATTTCCAGTTACATTAGGTTTCAGAGAAAAATAACAATAAACATCTTGTGCTTCATGTTGGAATTTACTGAAGTCATTGCTCTCTACTGCGAATTTAATCTCAACACCGTTAGACTCAGTGGTAGCCTCTTCGGTCATCATTGCAATAGAAGGAACACCGAGTTCATTAATGAATGCGGTGTAAACACCTTTACGACCGTCTTTAATAGCAGTGACCGTGAAGTTGTCAGTATAGCTAAATGGAGACTTGCTACCCAACCCCAAAGCACCGATAAACTCATTCGATGTTGTTTTGGTACTCTCGAAATATGTGGTGTAGATGTCCATCACCTGAGTGTGTGACAATCCAACACCATGATCCTGAATAGAAAACCACGGTTCTAAAGAATTTGGCAGATGCACATCGAACGGAACGGAACTTTTGCCAGCAGCAACATGACTGTCTACCGCATTACACGATAGCTCACGAATAACTGCCCTAATTTTATTGGCATACAATCCGCTTGAGAGAATCGAAAACGCTTTTGCTGATTGGCGAATACGAAATTCACCGACCTCGCCGACATTGGAAAGAATCGCTTCATTAGCTGGAGTATTGTTAAGTATCATTTCTGACCTCGTATACGTTGATAGGGGTATTATACTATTGGGTTAGGGGTATGTCAAGAGTTAATTATTCATAATCCTTGAAATTTTGCATAGCCTCATTATCATCAAATCCTTGATTGTATGCTGCAATTTCTTCCTGAGTCATCTTGTCCATAGTAACCATATGACTAACAAAAGGAACATCTACGTAGTAGTGAGGTGAACGTTCCCGTCGGCGATAGCTATCGCTGATCCCTCGATCATAAGGGCCACCGTGCCTTGAAAATTTAGTTTTCAAACTGAAATTCATAATAATCTCTGTAACTCAACTATGTAGCTATTATACGGAATACGTACCCAAATGTCAACACTTTTTTGAAAAATATAATTCTAATAAAATCAATGACTTACAACACAGATCCTTACTACCCCCGTTCATCGTTCAACTCCAAATGATTTTTCTGTTACTCTACCATGCCCCCGACTTTGACGGGCAACTTGTTCTGCTGGCACACGATGTTGAGGATACAATTCACGCTCAACTCTGTAGCCCCCGCGACCGTTAGTACCACGCCATGTTTCCCAAACTACACAAACACTTTCTGTGGGTTGAGCGCACTTATCCTTAGGCACATATCGAACCCATTCTTTATGCATACCAGTATTGGGAGTATGAATCTTATAGTTCTTCTTACCACTGCCTACGATAGTACCTTTTTCCCAATTATAGTCGGAAAGAAAGTAAATGATTTCGTTCATCGTTCAACTCCTATCGTTCAGCAGCCCTGATCGCAAGGTCTACTGCCACAAGTCTCACAATCAATCGGTGCCCAATTGCAACCTTCTGCGGCATCACCATCAACCGTAGGCCCGCCACACTCGGGGCACTTACCATTGATTTCTTCTGGCTTAGATGACCAAACATCACAACAAGACATTACTTGACTCCAAAATGTTCATTAAACCGCTTCATAAACTTGCCTATCTCAGCACCGCGAATGTCTAATCCCTGCTCATACCAAACTTTAGCAAAGTTCTCAACACACTCCTCGACAATTGATTCGGCAAACTTCTCTTGATCAACATTGACAACATCACCTAACATTGGTCCATGATAAGTTACAACAGTGGCTTTTTCTAATAGCTTTTTAATTCGTTCGTTCATGGCAGATACGTCCACATCAGTTTAAACAGCGATACGCTTAACGACCCTATACCCCAGCCAAGTGCGGTGACCGTTACAATAGACAGAAAAATAAATATGACGCCGAGAATTTTCTCTGTTATTTCATTCAACTTTTCTTCAACAGCATCGATAATGATGGCAAACACCACCAAAATCAAAATACCTGCAACACCTATTGCTATCATGTCAATCTCCCGTTTCTCAACTCTATGTATACATTATACGGGAATGGGCACCCAAAGTCAATACTTTTGTTGAAAATATAAACCTAATAGAATCAATGACTTACGATTTATTTGGAGCAGAATTTATCGTGCAGGGCTTTAAGTTTAATTTTTACTGTCTGATCCTTGTCAACCCAATATGTCACAGAAGACCCTACTTTTTCTATCACGTAATAATTTTTAACTACGTTACGGAAATTTTCACATTCCACAAAATCTCTGTGTAACAAATCCCAGCCTTCTTGTGTAATATGTTCAGCTTGTAATTCTTGTATCATTTAGGTTAAACTATACTTTATATAAAATCAAAAATCAAGTTGTTAGGAACTATCCTGCAAATACAGTAGATGCACCAGTTTGAATTGTTGACCCACATGCAACAGGGTCACCTATTCTACCCATTTGTTTACCATTTACATAAACTGTACTGCTACCCTGGGCAAGTACGCTGTCATGACATGCAGGTCCGCAACAGTGAGTTACCCAATGGTCTCCTTGTCTATGCACAGGTTTATTATCAGCAAATACATCGTTGCTGGCGGTGTCGTTTGGACGAGAACTAAAACAACCGTGTCCTGTGCATACATCTCCTAATCTTGCTACTGCTGGCATATTATTTTTCCTTAGAAGCTGAACGGTGGGGTTTTGTGTTTTTATGACTATTAAGTGTTTGTCTTTGTTTTTCTTTGGACCATGGTTGATTATGTTGTTTGCCTGTGTTTACTATATGCTTGATGAGTTCTAGTCCACCGTTCAACCTTTTTAAGTCAGTCATATGGATATTTAGTCCATATTTTTAGTAGATTATTTTACCCAGCAATCACAGTTACATGCAACAACATTATCAACAGCTTCATTAACGCTATATGTGCTTGGGCATAACGTAGAACCAGTGTAGTCAGAATTGACAGTTGGTGCTGGGAATGTGTTGACGTTTTGATTAATCACAAACGGGTTAATAGGTGCTGCTGGATCAACTCCTGGACCAGACGGTGAATTAGGATTCACTATAGGATTTGGATCTCCATTCAATATAGGTTGAATACCACCAGGCACATAGTTGCCTGTGATTATCTTTAATCCGTTATCATAATAGTTGTAAGGTTGAGGACACGTTGGGTTTGCAGGTATAGTGTATATAGGCGTACTAACGTTACCATCTATATTGGTGCTTACACCGCTGATACCTTCTAATGCTCCCGGTATAGTACCATTCAACATTAATTGTTTTTCTTGTTCAATATCTAACGTATCTGGAATGTTATTATCTAATTCTATACCTACTTCTGCTAAACGTTGTTTATTACGTTGTTCACGTAGCATAGCAACAACACTTTGACCACCTACGGTAGTTCTATCAGTGATATTTTCTAAAGTTTGTACAGCCATATTTGGTTCAGTACTTGATGCATAACCTGGAATAGCGTCAACGAAAACAGTTAACGATGATCCAATTCTACTGTTATAAGGAATAGGAACAGGAGTAATAGCATGGAATCTTGCTCTTTGTTCATGCTTTAACGCAGTACCAGTAACATTCCAATATGTGTTTAATAGATTAACTCGAATACTATTCTGTGTGGCATTTTTAATAGATAAAATTTCTGCATTTGCTTGATCAATATATCCTTGTACTACTGTATTCATAGCAGGCCAACCACTGCCTGGAGGAGGATCGATTACTACTACACCGGCACCACCTGAGTATGTAATAGATACAATTTTACCGTATGTAGCTATGTTATTAGGGTCCGTTCCTATAATAGCGGTTGCTGGATTACCTCCTACTGTTACAGTAGGTGCTGCAACACCACCTCTACCGTAGCCGCCTCCTCTATTAGTATAAGTAAACGTTGAACCACTATATGTTGCGGTTGCTTGTTGCCATGTTACTGCAAGGTATAAATTTTGATATATGGTTTTTAGATTGGTTGTTTCTAAAATTTTGATGTTATCATATATATTTTTCAATGGATAAGGAAGACCACTCATTGCACCAAAGAAGTTGCTAGTTGTGAATGTACCAGCTACTCCGCTACCTAATGAGTATATATTTTGTGCAGCAGTTGCTAACGCTGGATCGGTAGGAATATCTGTACCATTTGTACTAGGTAATTCGTTGGTTCCTTCCATGTTATAAACAACCTTAGCAAACGCAGGAGTTTCTACCTTTTCAATGTTTCTAACTTGCTGCATAGAAACACTGAATGCACCCGCAGCAATTGCTTGATTATTAGGTATGATTCCATATAAGTAAGAATCAAATCCTTTAGCCTGTACTTGAAAATTTAGTTCGTCTGCCATACGTTATTCTCTAATTAGAACCTCTATTGCTAACTTCGGGATCAACAAACGTAGCATTAGGTGGAGTTGGTTGAGCAGGTACTGAAGTCAATGTTGCATTTTTATTCTTTATTAAATCTTCTACAGTCATTACTTGAGGTGTTGTAATCATAGGAACTACATGATCCGTCGTTGAAACATTTATAATAGATACGTCTGTTTCAGCGTTACTAGGCGGAGCAGGGAATGTTCCAGTACTTAAACTTCCTACAGCATCTTGAATTGCAGGAGTACTTAATTGAGAATTAGTTTCCCCTTCTGTAAACAATAGATAATATGTTTTACTGTTAGTAGGTCCTGGATTAGCATTATAGATAGGTACTGTTAGTGAATTATAACTTATAGGGAACATTTTTTTAACGTTAACAAAATCCGCTAAACTATCTATAGCTCTTGTCATACAGTTCAATGTTAGCATTATCTCTGCTAAATCTACTCCTGTTATAATCAACATAGCAGAATATATATTTTGTTCTTGGTGTGTAGATGCAGTTACAGAACCATCGGCAATTGATTCTATTTCTGTTTGTGAAAGTCCAGTGGTCAACAATGCTAGAACAACTGCTTGTGTTAAAGCATTATGTTTCTGTAATATTTGTAATGTAGTACTAGGTAAACCAAAGGTCTTAATATATGAAAAATCTATGGCATTACCTAAGTTAATCAAGTCTTGACCAAAGTCTCTGCTCGCTAACGATACACCAGCTATATCTGCACTCATTAGATCATTTTGATTACTATAAGCACCTTTCAAGAATGTCTTGCTATTTTCTATTGCAAGTATTGTAGGATTATTAGCATTCATAAAATGAAAGCATGTATTAAAACTATCACCAAACTGTCTATAATCAGGTGTACCTGTAATAGTTGCACCGTTATAATTAAATTCATTCCATGCTTGTAATGCAATACAACGTACCCAACCCCATTGTGTTATTGCACGATTAGGTACTACTTGACCGCTATTAGTAGCAAGATAAGGGTACCAACTTGCACATTGTCCTTCATTTACGAAAGAATTAGCAGGAGATGTGTCATAATTAGCCGAAGGATAACCGGCATTAGCAGGTGCTCCTGCTTGATTAGTTGAATAATACCCAGCATGATCGTTTACCCAAAGTCCTGATGGATCATCAGTCTTCCATGTATCCGGTGGTGTATTACCTAATGCAGGTATCACACTTTTACCTATAGTAATTAAATTATTATAGGTAGTTGCGTTTAATGTATACGTTCCTACTGGTGCTAAAGGATTAGTTTGACTGGCTGCTCCTCGTTGGTAAGCGTCATGAATTGCGTATGTCAACCATTTCAGGCATGTATCATTAACTATAGAACCAGGCTGATAATCTTCTGGGCTACTGGGAGTTGGGTTAGTAGCTTTACACTTACCCATATAACTCTCAGCCGTAGGATTGATGCAGAAACCTATGTTCTGCACCGTCGATCCTAATACGTTAATACCTAACGGACTTTGTGTTCCTTTATCAGCCATTAAAGATAATTTATCCTAATATAACTTTCTTATCAGGAACTGTAAGTCCTGTAGTTGCTTCTATGTATTTCATTTTTACATTCTCGTCCGTTTCAGCTACGATTGAAATACTATTAATATTTAGTCTAACGTCAGCATCCTGACTTACAGTAAACATACTAGGTACTAGTCCTAATCCACCTTTTGGGTTTGGTCCAATACTTACTGGATTGCTGATTACGTAATAATCACCTGGTGCTTCAACTAACTTAGCAACAAGCTCTTCGCCACTATTCAGTTTAAAACTATATGTCTGCCCAACTTCTAAATTCATTATTGTTCCTCTTTATCGAATTTTGCTTTTAAATCATCATATCCACCGACAAGTAACCCGTCAATGAATATTTGCGGTACAGTTCTAGCAGTCGGTGCTGCTTCTAACAACTGTTCTTTTGTCCAACCGATCCCTACAACTCTTTCTTCATATTCAATGTTCTTTAATTTCAACAATGCTTTTGCACGGTCGCAATAAGGACAGTTTGGTTTGCTCCAAATTAATGCATTCATTATATTCTCCTCGTTTATTATATATATTACAATGAAGGTAGTTCGTTATAATTTATAGTTTCGCTCATTACTCCAATTACATAGTTTGTACTTTCGTTTTCTTGTAATGCAGTTTGTTTCTTGCTAGTTTCACTGTGCTTGTTGAACCAAGGGATAGGTGTGATCTTAGGAGCTGTACTTTGATACTTAATTCCAATTTCTTTTAATGCTGTATTAGCCGTATAGTCAACAAAGTCTTTAAGAATGTTTGCGTTAAGCCCAATCACATTACCTTTCTTGAATAGATAATCTGCCCATTCTTTTTCTTCACGTATAACATCCAAATACATCTGATAAACTTCTTGTTCGCATTCTTGTTTCGCTACAGCAAATCTTGAATCTTCTTTTACAGTTTGGTTCATTATCCAAGCAGTCCATTCTTTGTGTAGTAACTCATCCTGTAGAATCAAGCTAATGATATTACCATTACCAATAAAGATTCTATTCTCAACCATTGCTAGACTTGTAGCAAAGCTGACCATAAATCTAAATGCTTCTAACGCATAGCTGGCATTTAATGCTAACCAAATTGCTTTAATGTGTGCTGGTTCCAATACTGTTTCTTTCGTAGGGTCAGCAATTTCTTTTAAGCAATTTAATCTATGCAAATCATCGTAGTATTTACCAACACTGCTTGCCATATCAACGATTTCACTAGTATCGTGAATTGTGTTGAACACATCTTTAGGTACGTTATAGATGTTACGAATGAT
>Ga0209777_10006014_pt1 | contig 13785 bp, 11 predicted proteins | sample FrelakmetHBP12HB_FD_187147 | JGI IMG/M metagenome (GOLD analysis project Ga0209777, IMG submission 187147) | Freshwater lake sediment microbial communities from the University of Notre Dame, USA, for methane emissions studies -HBP12 HB (SPAdes)... | ecosystem: Environmental > Aquatic >...
ATCAGGTTCTATGATGCCGTAATATCCATTGTCTGAGTGTAAGTCTACTGCTGCTATATGTTCCATCGTTTTTCCTCCTGTAAAGTTTTGTGTGTGATGTGAACTTACATCTTTACAGGAATCTTTAACGAATGGTAACCTTTAGATGATTATCACGTCTACACATTACACAATTATGAAGAGTGTAGAGGCGACCCCTTGAACCTTCCTTCTATTCTTTCGGGGGAAGCACTTTTCGCGAGCCGAATTCTCTTCTTGTTATTAGATAGAACATTGATTTATCAGGATCTTTCATTGTCAGATCAATCATGTGGTCAAACATTCCCTCTGCTCCCATTTTTTTTCCATTTGCGCGCACTGCCTTTGTGACACCTTCGTGGTCGGTTATTTTTTTAATTTTACCTTCAAAGATAATTGATGGGGATCCATCCGTCATAGCTGTCTTCATATCAAAGGAATACACAGTGAAGCTAACATTGTGATTTTCGCTGATGCATCTCATCTTTCGGCTTGTTTCTTCACCCCAAAGGGTAAGATAGATGTTATCTTTATCAGCAGCAAACATTACCGGTGACTGGTATGGTTTGTTACCATCAACTAATGCTAGAGTTCCACACATTTGAGTGTTGAGTAGATTTTGAATCTCTTCTGACGTCAATTCTATTACTTCAGACATATAAATCCTCCTTACCTTTTATAAGATTAAATAAAAAACACTTTAGTGTATAGACTAAGTCCTGCGATTCATAAATTCGGTGTCTAATTTACTCACTCAGGACTTGAACCTTCCGACCCCTAATCCCGATTCACCCATTCACCGACTTAACCCATTACTTCCGCACCGAGCAGCACGCCTTTGGGCAGCTTCGGCGGAGCAGGCGAAACCTCAATATACTTGATATTGCGCACGGGGATGATAAGCAGGCGTCCTTCAACTTCGGCCATTATCCGGTCTGATTCAAGCGCCTTTTTTACCGTGGATGCGATCTCGATGTGATCGCTCCCGGCCTGCCGCGGCCACCGCAGTGTAAGTTTCGTCTTGTCCATGAAGTAGATGGTGCCATATACGGTTGTTTCCATGTCTGGTCTCCCTTTGCCGTTCATCTTCAAAACATAACCACAGAGCACACAAATTTATGAGTTTGGAGTCGAGGAGTTCAGGAGTTAACAAACTCCAACACTCATAAATCCTTAACTCTTCCAACTCGCAATTTCTGTGTCCTCTACATTTTAAACAATCTGCTGTTATTGAGACAGAGGTATTACCTCGTCCACACTATTTCTTATAAAAAGGAGAGGCAACAGTCACATAGGTTGTTCTGCCTTCATCAGTGACTTTGCGGTAATACACCAGGTCATACTGGTAGTAGGTACGGCCCTCCACTTTTACCGCTACGGCATCTTTGGGCAGCTCGGTTATCTCAATCCCAAGGGGAGGATTAACCACTACATATACGTTTTTCCCGTCCTGCTGTTTGCTCATGTAAAAAGTGCCGTTGCTTACATAATAGGTCTTTCCACTGGCAATGATGGTCTTGTATCCTGCCGGCAGCGCTGTAACTTCATAGCCGGAGGGCGTCGAGATTTTTACATAACCGGTTTCGCCCTGGTTAGAGACCTGGGTGTACCACTGGCCATCACTCACATAATAGGTGGTTGAGCTCACGACAACAGGAGCGGGCATTATAACAAATGTGATTGCCGGATAGTAGTGGTGATCATAATAATAATGGTTATCATGATAATAGTCATTCCAATTATCCCAGCGGTCATTATACGTATCACTGATGAAATCCTGGCGGTTCTCCTGGAGTCCTCGCGCGGCGGCATACTCTCCAAGGCTGGAGTCCTGGATATTCTGGCGGCGCTCCTGCGCGTTTGCAGGCCGATCACCTTGACGTTCTTCGCGGGTTGCCTTTCGTTCGCCCTGGTTCTCCGTGCGGCCTGTTTGACGCTCTTCCCTGCTCGTATCCCGCTCGCCCTGGCGGGTGGTTTTATCCGTGGTGCGCTCATCCTGGCGGGTTGTTCGCTCTGTAGAACGTTCAGTTTGTCGTGAAGTCCTGTCAGTGGTGCTTGTCTCACGCCTGCTTTGCAGCCCGGAAGTATCAGAACTCTGCCGCACTGAACCGTACTCACCGCGCTGCACGTCGCGGCTGCTTTGTGATGAACGTGATGAGGAATAATCTGGCCTGCTCATGGACCTGCTGCTGCCTGAGCCGCCCGACTGCCTGACAGAACCGTATGAGCTGCCGCCACCGCCGCCGCCGCCAAAACCGCCGCCACCTCTGCCTCCGCCGCCACCGCCTCTGCCACCACCACCGCCACCTCTGCCACCACCGCCACCACCACGGGCATCAGCGTCATAGGCAAGGCAGAAAAGAAAAATGCCGGCAAATAGTAACATCGCAATAATTTTTACTCGTTTCATGGTTGTTTCCTCCCATGTAGATTTTATTAAAAAACTTAACCACAGGGAACACAGAGAAAATATCTAAAAGCCTTTAGCTAACAGATAGTAGCTCTTTTCCTGCGACCACAGAGAATTACTCTGAGCGCTCTGTGATTTTTGGTTGTACTGTTTCAAGAAGCTTTTTTTGTGCGCTTCGTTACCGGGAGAAGCGGGATCTTCCGTGCTCCTTCAGGAGCCTTGAATGTAAAAGTGTCCTCTGGAAACTGGGGAACCTCAGTGAAACTCTTCAAGACGGCAGTGTATTGCGGTGCACCGGGCTTCTGCTTATACGTTATGACAATTTTTCGCAACTGCGGCACATCTCCCGCATCAACCCAGATCTGCCAGTCAATGTTGTTTTGTGTAGCAGCAATATGGTGGCATTTTATCCCATCAGCATAGTGAATGCCCAGGTAGTGGCAGGTCCTGACATTTCCCATCAGCACGGAGTACACATTATCAGAGAGCAGGTCTGCAAGAGGTGTGGTTACCCCGTATTTGTCAACCATCATATCCATGGTCTCGTCAATTGTGCCGGGAGCAGTTACCTGCCCATAGACATTGTTAACACGGTCAAGCAGGGTAAATGTTTTCTCGTCTTTCCAGACGGTGGTATTGGTTATATCTCCCGTTGACTCAATCCAGAATTGCTTAGGCTCACTAATCTTCAACTTTCGCACGTGGGAATACTGAATCTTTTCTCCGGTCTTGAGAACCTCGTCCATAGTGTCAAAGACTTCCGCGCTGGCTTTGATATCCTTCTTTTTTTGCGCATTCAGCGCCTGGAGGATTTTCTCAGCCTGCGGATCAATGGCCGGAGCAGCAGCCTTTGACTGCCCCCAGCAGGTGCCAATAAATAAGGGTAATGTAAATGCCAGCAAGAATACTGTTTGAACAATGCGCTTCATACGGTAGCTCCCTTTGATAAAGTTAAACGTGATGTGGCAACAAATCACCAGTTATGCTGCATATCGGTTTTTAACCTGTAACCTCCGGGCCGGAACTGGTGAGGCGCTGCCTGTAGATAGTTTGATTTCTCTCTGTCAAGGGCGGTAAAGGGTAGTGCTTAAAAATTCCAGAATGAATCAATCTCTTCCCCGGTAAAATCCCATACCGCATTGTGCGGCGGCACCGGTTCTTTGAAAAATTCCGGAAGGCGGTCGTCTTTATTGGTGAATCCGGCTGCCAGGTTGAATTCATGCTCGGTGAGAAGAGCCTTTCGTCCCAGTGCGCGCCACTCTTCGGCAGTTTTGTTCAGCCCGTCCTTTGCATTAAGCATGTCAGCTACAAGTAATGCCACTGCAGGATTATCTAATGCCGCGAATCCAACAAATATACAAAGACCGGTACTGTCGAGGTATGCAGTGCCGATCTGCAGCCTTCTTGACAGCTCCACCTGCCCCTCCTTCTTCAGGGGGTCAACAAAACCGCCAACCCGCAGGATATTTACCGGGATACAGTACCCCGCAGTATGGTCACTGCCCATGGTTGTCGTTGCATAGGTGATGCCCATCCCCTTAACGGCGCGCGGGTCATAAGCTGAAAGCCCCTGATTTTTAACAACCGGTACTCTGGTTATACCATGGGCCCTGCCGACTGCTCCGGCACCGGCGCCGATAGTGCGGCCCAGGGGTGTGCCGGCTCCGATTTCTTTCAGCAGCCGCAATGCACCGGGTCCGTCACCAAAGGGAATGATGCCTGCTTCCATGACGACCCCCATGGCAACCACTGTTTCAATCGAGTCAATACCAATATCGTCCATAATATGGTCTGCTTCGGCGATAATGTCGAGATCATCTATGCAGCAGTTGGCCCCGAAACCCCAGATGGTTTCAAATTCAAAACCAGAAGTCACATAATTGCCATCCTTATCATTGTATACCTGGGAGCATTGAATAATACATCCCGCATGGCAGAAATGATTGGGCCTACCCTTGCGCTCAATAATAGTGTCCCGCAGAGTTTCGCCGCTTATTTTATTTGCTCCGGCAAATTGACCATTACGAAAATTTCTGGTCGGCAGCCCTCCCGATTCATTCATGACATTCACCAGCACGTTAGTACCGTACAACTTCAGCGACTCACCGCTCACGGGATGGGCCAATACCGCTTTTGCAAACGCACGCGCAGCAATTTTAAATTTCTCCTGCTCAACTATCTGTACGCCGGGGCCATCGGCAGGGTCAATGGTGATGTACTTTATCTTTTTGGAGCCCATGACCGCGCCCAATCCGCCGCGGCCATGGCTGCGGATATTGCCATCAGGGTCCTTCACAGAGATATTGGCCGCTGTCATGCACATTTCGCCTGCCGGGCCAATGGATAGTATGCCGATTTTATCCCCATGTTTTTTGATGAGGGTTTTCATTACTTCATAATTCCATTTGCCGGCTAATTCTTTTTCTTCTTGAATGATTACACCGTTCTTGTCCACATGGAGATTATAAAACGTGTCTTTCTCAGGCAGGCCTTCAATAATGAGGGCTTTAATGCCCAATCGGGCGAGACACTTGGTAGCAGTCCCTCCTGCGTTGCTTTCTTTTATGGTGCCGGTCAGCGGGCTTTTGGCTCCGGCAGAAAGCCGCCCCGAGTTTGGGCACATGGTCCCGGCGAGAATTCCGGGAGCAAAGATGAGCTTATTATCCTTTCCCAGCGCATCACAGGTGGGCTTTACTTCCTGTGACACAATGGTTGACGTCAGAACTCTGCCGCCAAGTCCTTTCCATTGCTCGGGCACATCCTCAACCGTTGCAGTGAGTGTCGACATGTTAACGCGATAAATTTTGTCTGCATGAACTTTTTCCGGAATAATCATTTGTTGCTTGTAGATAGCCTGGCCTTTCTCTGTTACGGGCGGGAAATAGTGATTCTCCATGGAAAGACACTTTTTAGGACAGATTTCAACACAGAGATTGCAGGCGCAGCATTTGAGACGGTCTATCTGCCACTCTTTATTGTCCTTGGTGACCATAATAGAATGGGTCGGGCAGCGCTTGCTGCACAGGCCGCAGAAAATACATTCGTTAATAGTGATTTCAACTCTGCCCCTGGTAATGGGGGTATACACCCGCTTGCGCTGCGGATACATAAGCGTCGCAGGCCCGGTGAACAGGTTCCGCAACACGGTTTTTGACATGGTGAAAAATTTCATAAATAGGTAGTCTCTTAAAAAATAATTTCTTGTAAAAATGAAGATAAAATTATGACAATCTGGAACTCAGGAAATCAGGAAAAAATTGTTTTTACGATTAAGGGTAACTGATTTTCAACTAAACCCTTTGTTCTTTTTCTAAATCTTTTTATTTTTATGAGTTCATGAGTTCCAGATATAGAAACAGAATCGCACCTGAAGGTGCTCCTACCGCTCTGTACAGCTAATACAGGGATCAAGCGTTAAAATGATATTCGGCACATCAGCAACCTGAGAGCCTTTCAGGGCTGTAATCATCGCTGGGATATTGCAAAAGGTGGGGGTTCTGACCCGGAATCGCTGCAGGAATTTTGTGCCATTAGCTTTTACATAATGAATCACTTCACCCCGCGGCTGCTCGATCCGGGAAAAATACTCGCCATTCGGCGTGCCTTTGACCTTGACATCAACCGGCCCTTCGGGAATCTTCTCTGCTGCCTGACGGATTAAATCAATGGATTGAAAAATTTCGCGGACCCTTACCAGACAGCGTGCATGACAGTCTCCCGAGGTTTCCACCACCGGCTCTATATCAAGGTGTTTATACGCAGCATAGCCGATTTTCCGCATGTCACTGGCATACCCGCTTGCCCGCAGCAGGGGGCCGACACACCCAAGCCGGTATGCATCTTCTTTGGCAATAACACCCACCCCGACCAGCCGGTGCTTAACCGAGTAATCATCAACAAAAATGGATGTGAGTTCCTCCAGATCCTTTTTCATGTTGATTAATCTGTTCACGATCCCTTTTAAGGTATCAGCATCAATATCACGTTTCACCCCGCCAACCTTGTTCATGCCGAAGATCACCCGGCCGCCGGTTGTTTCTTCAATGATGTTGAGCACCAGCTCCCGTATTCGCAGTGATTGCATAAACAGGCTTTCAAACCCGAAAGCATCCGCTGCAACACCGAGCCAGAAGATATGGCTGTGCAGCCGCCCCAGCTCCGCCCAGATGACCCTCAGATACTGACAGCGCTCCGGCACCTCAATAGCCATAATCTGTTCCACAGCCTGGCAATACCCCATGCTGTGCATAAAGCTGCACAGGCCGCAGATCCGGTCGGCAACATAGGCATAGTCGATAAAATCCCTTTGTTCAACCAGCTTTTCCAGTCCCCTGTGGACAAAGCCTATGGACGGGATGGCATCAACAATCAGCTCATCCTCAGTTATGAGCTCAAAATGAATCGGCTCAGGAAGCACCGGGTGCTGCGGTCCAAACGGGATGACATTGGTACGGGCCATAAAAAACTACTCCGTTTCTTTCTTTTGCGCCTGAAAAATATCCAGCTGCTTATTTGCGGCTTCTGTCTGCTGCCTGGGCTCAGCCGCGGGGTTCTTTGCCATTTCTGTTTGCTGCTTTGGCGCTTTTTTCGGTTCTTTCGGCGGTTCAGGCTTCGGCAGATTCCCGATACTGAAAGGGGTCTTAATCGCGGTGCGGTAAAGCGAGCCTTTATAATCAACGCTTATGTTTTTGATTTTAATGCCAAACAGGTCATGGATCTCATTCTCATACAAAAAAGCATTCGGATAGATAACGCTGATGCTTTGAATCTCATCTTCGGGTTTTGCGGTAATCCGCAAGTTTTTAAAATGATAGTCTTTATCGAACGAGTAGTTCAGTTCATAGGCATTTTCAAGCGTGGTACAGCCGATCTGGACCATTCGATAGCCCTGGGCGAACAGATCAGAGACAGCTCCCAGCAGAGCGTCTTTTTCGATAGGGATGATTTCCTGCGGCTCACTCATAGGTTAATACCGACAATTTTTATTATGCTTTTATAGGTTGTTGTTGTGTATTTTTCTGCTGCGCATATTTCTCTTCAAGAATCCCGCACGCCTTAAGCACACCATCAATAATAGATTCCGGCCGTGCAGCACACCCCGGAACATATACATCCACGGGCACTACCTTATCAGCGCCGCCCAGCACGTTGTAACAGTCCTGGAACACGCAGCCGGTACACGCGCAGATTCCCACCGCCACCACGACCCTGGGGTTTGGCATCTGCTCATAGAGCGTCTTTAAAACATGCTTGCTTTTCTCATTGACCGAACCGGTTACCAGCAGTATGTCGGAATGTTTCGGGTTGCCGGTGTTGATAATGCCGAACCGCTCCAGATCATACAGGGGGGTCAGACAGGCTATGACCTCGATATCGCAGCCATTACAGCTTGTCGCGTTATAATGAAGCACCCATGGTGAGCGTTTAAACCAGGCCATTGTTAAAATCCCAATTTGTAAACTCTAACCCCTAACCCCTAACCCCAAACCCCTAAACCCTATTTTATAAGATGCAGCACAATAATATTTGACACCCCAGCCACGGCAGTAAACAGCCATGAACTCAAAAAGGTTAGTTGCCACTTGAACCGTGAATAATTGTTATCAATAAAAATCTCAAACAGATACGCCGCTATAGTCAGCACAATCCCCAGCCAGGGGTTGAAGGCAAAGAACAGATATACGATACCCAGGAGCAGCACATTTTCATACCAGTGGGATATCTCTATAAGGGCCAGGGCAGGGCCGGAAAATTCTGTGGTGAGCCCGCGCACGATTTCCTGATGGGCGTGGTGCGATATGGAAAGGTCAAACGGTGATTTTCTGAACTTGATGGTGAGAATATACAAAAAGCCGGCAAAAACGCCAGGCAGAGCCAGGATAAGCGGTTTCTGGTACATCGCGATATCAGCGACCTTGAAGCTTCCGGTCACCATGTACATGCCGACAGCCACAAGAATGACCATGGGCTCATAAGACACCATCTGGATTATCTCACGCTCAGCACCCAGGTGGCTGTAGGGTGAGCTGACCGAGTACCCGGCCAGCACAAAGAATGTCCCTGCCGTGGCCAGGCCGAAGATCATCAGCAGGATATCAGCACCGCAAAAAAACAGAGCGCCGGAAAACACGGTAAAGACAAAAAACAGAATTATATTGAAGTTCTGAAATTTATTAACAACGATGCGCTCCTTTTGAAACAGTTTAAAAACATCAAAAAAAGGCTGAAGTATTGGCGGGCCAAACCTGCCCTGCAGCCGGGCGGTTAATTTCCGGTCGATCCCGGCCAGCACGCCGCCAATGAACGGTGCGATAAGGACATACGCCAGCATCCGCTCAGCAAGGCCCAGGGATTGAAACAACTCAAACAGTGTCTTCATAAGGCTGCAACCCCGAACATGATGAAAATCAAGGTCAGAGAAACTAACACACCGACATTACATAATATATCTTCGCCGAAATACTTCGTCAGGTAGTAGTTTTTAAGGTCAGCTGTCTGTTTATGATCCATGGGGCCTTCAAAGCTGACATTGTCAACATTTGCTCCCCCGAGATAGGTTCCCACCCGCCTATAATTCTTATTAACGTAGGCATAGTACATGAGCCCCAGGGGAAGAATGATTAAAATACCAATCATGATGACGTAAATAACAAGTATATTGAAGGTATCAACCACAGGAGATTTCCCGAACACGTCCTTGAGATAGGGATCTATGATGCGGGAGGAGATAAACGGAAACCCAAGGCACACGACAACGGTGGCAATTGCTAAAATAGCCAGAGTAAACTGTTCCCAGCGACTCACCGGATGCTCCACGATCTGGGCCTCCCCATATTTAATGGACATGATTTTACCCATCCATTTGGTCCAGAAAAAGACCGTGGCTGCGCTGCCGTAGGCTAACAGTATTGCCATTCCCGGATTGCTATCGATAAATGCTTTGAGTGTTACAAACTTGCTGATAATCATGCCGAATGGAGCAAGAAACATCCCGGCCATGCCGATCATCATGACCGCGGTAAGCTTCGGCAGCCGCATAATCAAATAGTCCATATCCTCTATGTCACGGCTGCCCAGCCTGTATTCGATAATCCCCACGCAGAGAAACAAAAGCGATTTGGCCACTGCATGAAAGATAATCAGCAGCAGCGCTGACCACACTGCCGCATCGGTATTGACTCCTGCGCAGGCGACAATCAGGCCGAGGTTGGAGATGGTTGAGTAGGCCAGTACCTTTTTAGCGTTGCTCTGGGAGATGGCAATCAAGGCTGTAACCAGGAAGGTAACCCCGCCGACGAGCATGAGCATTTTTGCCGCGACCGTGTTCTGCAGCGCCGGTGCCACCCGCAGGATGATATAGACTCCTGCCTTCACCATGGTGCTTGAATGCAGCAGTGCTGACACCGGAGTAGGGGCTACCATGGCGCCGGTCAGCCATGAGCAGAACGGGAACTGGGCTGATTTCACCAGGCCGGCAAAGGCAATGCACACGGCAGGGAGCAGGACAAGGCTCTTATCAACTTGCAGCAGCTTATCCAGCTCCATGATTCGGGCAGAGCTGTACAGATACACAATACCCGCAGCAAATGCCAGCCCTCCCAGCAGGTTCATGTTGAGCGCCCTGAATGAGCTTTCAATGGACTGCTGGTCATTCCGGTAGCCGATCAGAAGCGCCGAACAGATGGTGGTTATCTCCCAGAAGAAAAAGACCCACATGAGGTTATTGGAAAAGATGATGCCGAACATGGCGGAGAGGAACAAGTACATGAGGAACGCGAAATACCTGCGCCGGTCTTTTACTTCCTTATGGTGCTCGTGATATTCAGGGATGTAGCCGATCGCATAGAGGCAGATGGCGCTGCCGATAATGCCGACAATCAGCGCCATGATGATGGAGAACTTATCCACGAACAGGCTGTGCTCGACCCGCATCCCGCTGCCGGAAGTAAACTCAAAGGTCAGCATAATCACTGACTGCACGGCTACGAGCAGCACGGGGAGATATCTTTTTGCCCGGATGGAAATGTACACAATAAAGCCTGCAATGAAAACTTCTATCACAAGCATGAAGATATTGATCAGATGACTCTCAATCTGGAAATATGCAGGCCCTTTATCAAGGTAGGTGACAAGCAGATAAATAGGTACCACGCACAGGACTATATTGGCAATAACGCCAATAATTCTTCTAAGCGTGCTCAAAGCTGCAGGCAGCACCGCTGCTAATAGCGCGATGCACAAGGGGAACACTATGAGAAAAATCAACGCATTCACTGCAACATCCTCACACGCTATTAATGATTACAGTTCGTTCATAGAGTTGTTATGTGCTTGAAGAGGTTTGCCGTAATGGTTTCAGATTTCAAAGTTAGTACTCTAAATCAAAAATTACCATTTTCCCCGATTTTATGTAAAGAACTATTTTTAAATTCCTAAATAAATATTCTGAATTTCAGGCACCTGTGTCTTGTTCCACTTTTCATCAGAGCCTCATCCCGGCTAAACTGCAGCCCTGCACCCAACTATTAACTCGTCTGAATCATTTCTTTGAGTATTTTGACCGTCTGTTTAGCAGCATCTTCCGGCTTTAAGCCTTTGTTGGAGATACCGCACACCACCTTCACAATATCGTGGTCACACTTTTTCTCTGCCCAGACCTGTGCTTTGGGCGCTGCGATATACACGGAAAACGCATTCTGGCCGGTCCCCGGCCGCTCGCCGATGATGTGCAGTACGATCCGTTTTTTGGCGGGGTCGGATTTTTCGAATAATATGTTACCAACCGCGTAACCGGCGCGCACGCGGCCGCTGGTCACGAGAATATTTTTCTCATCAACAGTCAGGCCGGCTTCCTTCAGGTTCTTTCTCAGCGCAGTAACATATGCCACGACCTGGCCTTCGCTCATGATTGCATTGGCATTTAACCCGTCAGAAATAACAATCTGCACATCCGGGTCTTTGCCTGCCCACGAATCCCGCAGCTTTTCAAGGGTTGCCACCGACTGCTCGTTCAACTTTTCACCGGTGGGCGGTTGCACAATATAGTTTTCCCGGTCCTTTGCCTGAGTGGCAATCTGCACTGCATTGGGAACTGTCTTGATGAACTCAGGGGTGAACTCTGTCCATATGCATTTCTTTCCGTCCTCATAAAGCTCCCGCACTTTTTTATCCAGTTCCGGGTTCAGATCCCAGATGTTTTTGCCATACCCGGCAGCAAGAGCTACCCGCTGGCCGGTCTTCAGCCAGGTGCCATAGATATCATCGAACTTCTTTTTGCCCTCGGCATATATTTCCTGCTCAGAGCGTTTATCGCCTTTGGCTGCGCAGTACTTATAGTAAACCCAGATGGGGTCTCCGAAGTGTTTCGTTGGTTTGCCATTCTTATCAATGATCTGGATTCGTTTATAGAAATCCCACATGGCATCATTAATTTTATAGCCAAATTTGTTGCGGATGCGCACATGGTCCTGGAACGCTGTGGTCAGATATCCCAGCATGGGGTCATTCTTGGTGGGAAGTGCTATGACATAAGCGGGATTTGCCGGCATAATCTGATCCTGGCACCAGTCGAGGTCATCGAGACTCACCGACATATGCAGGGTTGAGCAGATATCAAGGCCTATGGCAAGCCCGTGCAGTTTGCCCATAGCTATATCTTCCAGGCAGCAGCGCACCAGCTGTTCTCTGGTTCTGAAAACTTCCGGCCCGATGAAACCGGCAACATCGTTGACGTGTGTCCAGGCACCTTTAGGCTGGACTTTTCCCAGGCCGTTTTTAATCGCCCGGGAAAATCCGTACTTGCGGGATTCAAGCACCACCATGTCCACCCCTTCGGCTGTGCCGTTGGTGAAGTCCGCACCCTGACCGGTCTCAAAATACATCCCGAATCGCTGCCCTTTGCGTGACTTTGCATGGTCAATCATCTTGTCCACGCTGATGTCAAACACCTTGTTGGCCGCATCTGTTCCTGCCAGACTCTGAAACATAAGGGCAACCAGCTCCGGGTGTTTATTGGCAACGGCCCGCTGCACGTCAACATGGGCCAGCACACACCAGGGAATAATATCTTTAAGACCAAAGGTATCCACCACATCCTTGAGGGTTTTTTCTACCCGGGCAGTACTTTCCACGGTTCCATCTACTGGGTTTGTGCCGATAAGTATATCGCCCACCGCATACGAGAACCCGTCAAATGTCTGCCAGCGAATTTCCTCGGGATCATCAGTGGAAGAATTTGGCTGGATGCGGGCGCTCATGTAACCTTTGGCGCCGATTTTGGTGCCGGGCAGCGGATTAAAAATCTTTTGCCCAACCGCAATCAGCTCCTGATTGCTCATGAGCTTAACCACACAGGCTATTACATCACTATCCAGGCCCGGCATGATTGTCTTGATCTCTTTTTCCGGTTTGGTCAGGATAAAGGTTTTCAGCTGTCCAATAGTCCAGCTCTTTATCTTCTCGTACTGTGCTGCGTCTGTTGTTTTCCAGATTCCTTTCTGAAGGGTATCCTCCAAAAGGGGGCGCTCATGCAGGTCCTTGATTTTGGTATTAGCCAGCAGCTTCCGGGCATTTTCTCTGCTCACCTCATCATCAGCTCCCACGCCGATTGTTTTATCACCCTCCTTGAAGGCATTTGCCGCACCGACTATCTGCTTGTACAGTGTCGGGTCAAATGAACCTTTAACCTGTTTAATATATTGAAAGACATCTTCTCCTGGCTTTACATCCTTAATGGTTATGGCGCTGCAGTAGGTACTCAAGCAAAAGATACCAATGGCGAACAGTGCTGCTATCATGATAAATCGTTTCATACTCAATACCCTCCTGAAATAATACTTGTTTAATTAATCTGGGTGGACTTTAGTTAATATTAAATTATTATTTATCCCGGTGTCTATAGTTATTTTTTAATTTGAATAAATATATTTTGATTTCCATAACTTGATTGTATAGGAAATTCCTTTTTTGGAGACAGATGGTTTGGGAAGGCAAAAACATGAAAAAACAAATAGATGTAGGGAGAAACAAGCGAAGCGGTTCCGTCCTGCGCCTTAAAACTTCGCATGCGCTGTCGCTTCATGCGACCTATATTAATTGTCCGCCCGAAGGGCGTTAAGTTCAATACCTTTCCATGCTGTTTCTCTTTAACGAAAAGAGAGACTAAGGGGTCTACACATTACACAATTATGAAGAGTGTAGATGTGATAATCATCTAAAGGTTACCATTCGTTAAAGATTCCTGTAAAGATGTAAGTTCACATCACACACAAAACTTTACAGGAGGAAAAACGATGGAACATATAGCAGCAGTAGACTTACACTCAGACAATGGATATTACGGCATCATAGAACCTGAT
>Ga0209777_10006015_pt1 | contig 13785 bp, 11 predicted proteins | sample FrelakmetHBP12HB_FD_187147 | JGI IMG/M metagenome (GOLD analysis project Ga0209777, IMG submission 187147) | Freshwater lake sediment microbial communities from the University of Notre Dame, USA, for methane emissions studies -HBP12 HB (SPAdes)... | ecosystem: Environmental > Aquatic >...
CCTCGCGCGGGCAGATTCCCGCCTGTGCAAGCGGCTCGACGTGTTCGCCCGGAATCCCGGCGCGCCGGGGTGCCTACACGCCTCAGTGCCCCGTCATTTCTACTTTTCGACGTTTTGACTTTTTGGCGTTTTGGCGTTTGCCTCCCCCTCACCCCAAACCCCAATCCCCGCATTCGGGCGGCTTTTGGACTTGCTTTTCCCGCCCCGTTCCGCTACAATGCGTCTTTACTTTCTTCGATTGTCGCGACCGAGAGTAATCGTCGCCCACCTATCGGCTCTTAGGAGAATCGTATGCGTACCGCACCATACCTGACTCTTGTGGCGTTCACCTCTGCCAGGGCCGTTGCCCAAACCGCGCCGACGGTCAGCAACGTCCGCGCGACTTTTGGTTGCGGCCATAGGCCGCCTTGGATACAAGCGCTATGAACGATGCAGTTTCGGCTCTTTTTACAGCGTTCAATCGATTCGTGCTGCGGGACGTTCTTGGAAAAATGGTCCCCGGCGGTATCCTCTTAACTGGCTTAACTATTGCGATCGCTGGGGATATTCGTAGCGAAGCTCTCTCGGAATCAACGCATACCGTTCCTGACCGGGATATCAGGTCCAGTGAGGCCATCGCCGTCGTCGGCAAGATCATGCTTGATCCGCCCACACCGATAGTTCTCTTGTTGGTTTTCTCAACATGGGTTCTGGGATTCGCTGTTCAAGAAATTGGAAGCTGCCTTGGACTGTTGAAAACGGAAGCTACTCGGTTACCCGCGTGTACCAAAACGCAAAAGGACCGAGTAAAAAGCGCAGTGCGGAGAACGCTTGCCAGATGCGGTTACGGCGAGCAACAGGCGGCACTCGTCGAGCGACACGTCGTGATCAAGGAGGCATCCGGAAACGCAGGAGTCGCGATCTTGCTTTCTGGGATTGCCGTTGTGGTCGGGCAGTATTCGCCTCTAGATCGCACCCTGCCAATGCTCCTTGCTCCGATTGTCGTGGCCCTGATCCTCCGACACCACAGGAATCGAATCATCCAGCACTTCATGGACGAGCTCATAACCGACGCAAGAAAAGGAGCCAACAAGAACGAGCCAGCAAGCAACGGAGCCAAAGGGCAAGCGCGGGGCTAATCGAAGCGTCGAGCGCGAGCGACGCGACCGGTCCCAACCTCAAGTCCCGGCGCGCAGGGGATACCGGGGCGGGTTTTTTCCACTTTTGTCGGTCCGGTGGGGATGGTACAATGAGCTTTCAGTCTCTTGGATCGCCGCGATCGAGTCCGGCGAGCACGTTCCGGAGGATCGCATGCGTCCTGCAATTCTCACAACTCTTGTCGCGTTGATGACTTCTCATGCGCCTGCGCGCATGACCACGCCGGTGATGAGTAACGTTGCCGGCGTTGGAGAAGGCGACGGAATTACCCCCGACAGCATGGTCCTTATTCCAAGCGGTGGCTTCCAAATGGGCGACCATCACGACGGCATGAGTTCGGCTCTTCCGGTGCACACCGTGACTCTCGACGGGTTTTACATGGACCGTTACGAGGTCACGAATCAACAGTACGCCGATGCGCTGAACTGGGCTCATGCCCAGGGCGGACTGATTACGGTGACCAGCGGCGTCGTGTGCCAGGCCGGCAGCGGAACCAGCTACCCATACTGCGATACCACCACGAGCACGTCCTACAGCCGCATCACCTGGAATGGCAGCACCTTCGGCGTGGTAGCCGGGAAAGAGAACCACCCGATGGTGATGGTGAGCTGGTATGGGGCGGCGGCCTACGCGAATTGGCGAAGCGCGATCGATGGGCGCACCCCGAGTTACGACACCTCGACGTGGACCTGCAACTTTGCGGGCAACGGGTATCGGCTGCCGACGGAGGCGGAGTGGGAGTACGCCGCTCGCGGGGGGAACTACAATCCCTACTACCGCTACCCCTGGGGCGACACGCTTGACGGCTCGAAGGCGAACTACTGGGGATCGGGGGATCCTTACGAGTCCGGAGGCTACCCTTGGACGACACCGGTGGGTTACTACAACGGCGGGCAGACGCCGCCGGGAACGGACATGGGCAACGGCTACGGGCTTTACGACATGGCGGGCAACGCGTGGGAGTGGGTCTACGACTGGTACGGCGATTACCCAAGCGGACCACAGACAAATCCGAGGGGGGCTGGAAGCGGCCAGTATGGGCCTTACCGTGTTCTTCGCGGCGGCTCGTGGGACGACGGCGGCGGCCACTACCTGCGTTGTGCGCTCCGCCGCGACGGCGGGCCCGGCAGCCCGGGCGACGCCTACGGCAGCGGCTTCCGGTTGGTCCTGGACTCTTGGGCTGTGCTGCCGAATAGCCAACCTCAAGCCGGTGACGATCAACCGGGCAACAAAGTCGCTCTCGACCATTTATGGCAATGGAGCGACCAGGACGGTCGCTTCGTCGATCCCAGCCCCGCCGGTGTCACCATCGACTCGACCAAGCCGACCTACCTCCTCACCCACGGCTGGGACGGCGACTTGAACGCGAAGCGTTCGATGTCATCTATCGGGTGCGCGATCCGCGCCGCGAAAGGCGACAGCGTCAACCTCATCGCGTGGGATTGGGCAAGGGAAGCGAACCCAAACGGGCGTGATGATCTGGGCGTACTGCTCGCCAACGGCAACGTGCAACTGCTCGAAAAACTCGGGGCGTTCTTTGCCGGGCGGCTTCTTGTGAATACACTTACATCCGCCTATTTCTTCGGCATTGGAGACGCCGTTACCGACGCTTTGATCTCAGGAGTGAACGCGCGGTATCAAGGCATCGTGTTGGGGCGCGCGCTGGCACGCGAGCTCGAGCGCCCGGGCGGGTCGCTCGGTACGGAGCTTCATTTCATCGGAAAGTCGCACGGCGGCGGACTTCTTGGGCAGGCCGCCCGGATATTGAAGCTCAAGCACCCGGTGACCTCTCTGACGACATTGGACACGCCGCACGTTCTCTGTGATGGCACCGGGTGTCTTATCGACTCTTTAGCGTATGTGGACCCATCCGCGGCGTTGCATACGGCGGTGTTTTACTATTCTGAGCGAGTCGCCGACATTCTGGTTCGGTACGTCGCAGGATTGGGCGCCCCCGTCGGGCCCGACCATTCGCGCTTGACCAACGTTGCACTCAATCCGTTCCTGGTTCCCTGGAAATGGCCGGTACAGATCCTCCATTTATGGATCTCCGGACCGGATGGCGGGGTTGACGGAGCCTGTCCGCCCGAGGACGGTTGGTTTCCCCTCAATACATGGAACCATCAGACCAACGAGTCACAGCCGCTGCGATTCCTTCCTGCGCCGTCGCCGCCTGTCGCGTATTCACTGCTCAACGTCCCAGACTTCCCGGCGGGAAGCTGGGAGGAACGCGATCCCTACACCTTCGTCTCGCTCAATATGGGCGCGTGCTGCACCGATTCGTTCTGGCCTTGCAGCGAAAAGCCAGAAGTGGACTGCATTGCCAGTGGTGGACAGTACAAAGGAAACGGGACGACGTGCGTTGACAGCGACTCGCAGGGCGGACCGGATATCTGCGAAACAACGCCGCCGCCCACCGGCGCGTGTTGCAATTCACTGTTCCCGACAGGTCCCTTTTGGTGTGACCAACGCACCCGATCGTGGTGCGCAGGACCCGGTTTCTATACCTATTACGGCGATGGCACTCAATGCGACACCAACGGCGACGGTTTGCCGGACATCTGCGGCACGCTTGCAGCAACCGCGAGGGCTGAGTCAACGCCACCTGTACCCAGTCCCGCGCCAGGTATGTCACTTCTTCGATACGAGCCATTCCAATCCGCCGCCACGTGGTTCGGCAATCTCACGCAGCTTGTGATCGGCGCGGACCCGGACGACGCGACCAACCGCGTAATTCTTATGCAGGAGCAGGGCGACGCGTCGTTCTTCAAGGACATCGCCTGGGCGAGCGACGCGGTGGTTATCACCTTCGACTATATGTTCCGCGAGCCGCGCGGGGGGGAGAACCTGACGGTCTACGTGGACAACCAGATCCTCTATTACGACAACGCCGAGATTTCGCTGGCCCGCGATCACCTGACTGGCAGCGGAGCGATCTATGTCGGCAACGTGGCCGGTCTGACGAAGCGGCTCAACTTCGTCTTTCGCACCGATGTGCCCGACGGCGGCACGCTCGGCGGCGAACTGGTCATCGACAACATCCGCGTTTACGGATTTCTTGAGGCCGACGCCGACCTCGACGGCGACCGGGACCTCGCCGACTTCGCGGTGATGCAGCGATGTTTCGGCGCAAGTCCGATGCCTGATGAATGCTGGTCCTTCGATGTGAACGGCGACAATGCCGTAGACCTGATTGACTATTCCGGCGACGCCGCCGATCCGCCGCAATTTGCGGGGTTCGTGCAGTTCATCGGCGATGCAAACACCGGCGGACCGAGGATAGCGCCCGCTCCTTGACAGTCGCGGTTCTGATTGGTGACGCCGATCGCGGCGAGCCGGACGTGGTTCCGACGCCGTGAGGTGATGCGCCATCAACGAGGGCCGAATGTCCCGGCGCGCCGGGGGTGACGCTAGGACTTCCGTAATATGAATCGACCGCATGAATAATCCGGGTCACCATGTCCGGCCGGTGTCGTGGACACTCTTTATGCTGTCGAGAAGTTCTTTGAGAGCCGTCGGGTGCCGCCCCACTCTGCCGCCGTAAATCGGCGGCGCCGCCTCTGGGACGCTAAGTCCCGCGTCGGCAAGAACTGGCGCGACGGCTGACTCCCACTGTCTTTGCAGCTCGTCCTCGCGCGGGCAGATTCCCGCCTGTGCAAGCGGCTCGTCGTATTCGGTTGGTTCAAACAGTCCCAGGGCATGGGGATAGGCAGCATCCAGGGCCGCCTGCATGATCCGACGATTCTCCTGGCCGGCCCCGCCCAGTTGCAGGACCCACTTGCGACCTTGTGCCAGGTGGTTCTTCTCGTCTCCGTGGAGCTTCGTCGCCAGTCGGGCGAGGGGGATGAACGAGCTCTCGGCGAGGGCGGCCAGTCGAACATTCTCGCCTGCGTCGTACAGGAAGCGGCGGAGTACGCTGAAACCCCAGTCGCCTTTGGGCAGGCCGGCGAGGGCGGCACAGCGGAAGTCGCGCGGCTCTCGACCGAACGCCAGCATATTCGGATCGCCCTCGCCGAGATCGTGGAGCATCTGGTAGTAGACCATCGCATGGCCCACCTCGTCGCGGGCCATCGCCGAGAATGCGACGTTCGCTCCGTGGATCGGCGCGTGACCACTCCAATCGGAGTCGCGGTGACCGATTACAAGCTCATCATCGGCCAGGCGATATAACAGATTGACGACAGCCTCGCGGGCGATGCCCGCCAGATCCGATAGGGATGCGAATGACGGCACAGTCGATTCTCCTGGGGGTAAAAGGGGTCGGGAGTCTTTGATTGACGGGCCGGGCGATGCGCGGCACTTTGCCGGCCATGCCGAGGCGGCCAAGGGAAGCTATGGGTAGGCTCGTGTACCACGTGCTCAATCGGGCGGCGGGACGGGCGACGCTCTTGGAGAAGGACGCGGACTACACAAGCGCATAGCATCGCGATTCGGGCTTGAGTCATCACTACACCATCTGGGGGGAAATTGGGGACAGTTACGAATGGCCCCCTAATCCCCCTACGCGCAGTTCGCGCCGGTATGCCCGGTCATCGACCGCTCGGACGACCGCTTCGATCTCGTCGCCGTGCGACGCCGGGGCCTTCTCCGCGGACCATCGTTGCGGAACTCTCGGCGCATTCTCTGTATCAACGATTGGCACAGCCGCGCCGCCGACTCGGCCGATCGCGGCCGCCAGCGCCGCGGCGCCGTCCGCTCCGAGAGTGCGCCCCGTCCAAGCCTCAATAAATATCCCGCCCGACTCGCCAAACCCGGCGGTGGACACGATCCTCGGCGACGAAGGCGTGCTCGCCCGATCGCGGGGCGTGACCAAGAGCGTGCCAAGCGCCTCCCGGCCACGCTTTCTCGCATCCTCCGCGCGCTCCAGCACGAACAGGCACGCTCCATCGGCGAATACGACGGAGGGCTCGTCCAATCCCTCCACGAGTTGAGGCGTCAGCCGTTCCGCGCCTCCCGCGATGACCGCGTCCGCGGCCCCCGAAGCCAGCAACGCCGATCCCTCGATGATCGCTTCGAGACTCGACGCCGAACCGCATGCAATTGTCGATGCCGGACCGCGAAGGTCGTAGGCCCGGGCCAGCGCCCCGGACACGTAGTTGCCCACCGTCTGCGGAAAACGGATCGGGCTGACGAAACGCGCCGACTGCGCCCGCACGTCGTTTGCGAAGTCGATCATCCCCGACTGCCCGGCCAGCGCGCACCCCAGAACCAATCCGACGCGATCGCCGCCGACCGTTCCGCGGTCTAGCGCCGCGTCCGCTAGCGCGATCTCCAGCGCTGCCCCCGCGAGCCACACGGATTCCTCTCGCCGAACCTCCGCCGATGCCGCACCATAGGGCTCAAGAATCTCTCGCGGGACTGGTCGGTAGCGGCCGGGGCCGGTGTGGGCGTTGGCCGCCGCCTCCGCGGATGCTAGTACTTGGGGGATTTTGTTCGCGGCAAAATAGGTAACCCATCCGCATCCGCTGATGACAACTGGATTGTCTTTCAATCCCTTCATGGATCGCTCACCGCCGTGTCAGTCGGAGAACCAGACGCTCTCCCGATCGACATCATTTTCCTGTAGGTTTCCGCAAATTCCTTCTGGCGTCCGATTGACATTCGGTTATGCTACCAGAGAGTCGTCTTGTGGACAGTTTCGTTTCCGTTTTTAGGAGATTCAATCATGCGTCACTTGCGTACCCTGTCTCACGCGTCGTTGTTTGTTCTTCCCGTTGCCCTATCCGGGTGTGCCGCCGCCAAGGTCGACTTCGCCAAAATACAGCGCCCCTCACGGGCGGCCGAGCTGGATGCCTACGATATCTTCGTGGGAACCTGGGACTGGAAGGCGGAGATGCTCAACGCCGAAGGCCCCGATCGCAACTGGACCGGCACGGCCGAGTGGAAGTGGGCCCTTGACAAGCGCTGTCTTGAAGGCCGTCTCAAGTCCACTAATCAGAAAGCTACTTTTGAAGCCAACGGTGTCTGGACCTGGCACCCGATCAACAAGCGCTATCAATGGTGGATGTTCAATGACTGGGGCTTTCCGCAGGAGGGCAACGCCTCCTACGACGCCGCCAAGAAGACGTGGCGGATGCCTTACACCAGTGTTGGCTTGGACGGTACCACAAGCCACGGTGAATACCGCATGACGGCTGTCAGCAACGACAAACTCGAATGGTACGCCGACGAATGGGCCGACGCGTTGCACTCCATCAAGAAGCTCGAAATGAAGGGCTCCTACACGCGGAAAAAGTAGTTCGGCGAGTATCGCTTTCGTAACTCAATCCGCTTATCGGAGCGTTAGGTCGCCAGTGCTGCCTTTGCGCCTCGTTGACCGCGTGCGCCCAAACTACGTACAATCGGTCAGATGATCCGGTACTCTTTGCGCCTACTCTCTGCACTAACCGCGGCGTTGCTTCTCGGCGGCTGCTCCCAAGGCCAACAATCAGGAGCGAGCGGCAAGGCAAAGGGCCAGAACCTGATTCTCATCACCCTCGATACCACCCGCGCCGACCACCTCGGCTGCTATGGCTACGGGGATGCCAGGACGCCGGCCCTCGATTCGCTTGCGTCGCGGGGCTTGCTTTTTGAAGACGCCCAGTCACAGGTTCCCCTGACCCTCCCGTCCCACGGCACGATCATGACTGGCCGGTATCCCAGAGAATTCGGCGTCCGCACCAACAACCAAAAGGCGATCGGTACCGCTCACCCGACGCTCGCCTCGATCTTCCAGCAGCACGGCTACAAGACCGCCGCTTTCGTCGCCAGCTTCGTTCTCGACGCCCGTTTTGGGTTAAACCGCGGGTTCGGGGTCTATGACGACGACATGGGCAACAAGTCCGTTAAGGTTCAACCGTTGGATTGGGAGCAGCCCGCCAACGTCATCGCCGACCACGCGCTTGCCTGGCTGGAGGCGAACAAGAATCAGCCCTTCTTCTGTTGGGTCCACTTCTACGACCCGCACGATCCGCACCGCCCTCCCAAGGAATTTCCCCAGACCTATGACGGCGAAATCGCCTTCATGGACACGCAGATCAAAAGGATTTCCGACTGGCTCGATGCCGGCGGCCCAAAGACACGCACTCTTGTTGTCGTCGTCGGCGATCACGGCGAATCGTTTGGCGAGCACGGCGAGGAAGGGCATGGGGCGTTTCTCTACCGTGCCGCCCTGCATGTTCCGTTGCTGGTCGTGCATCCGACATTGGTGGCGGCGGGGAAACGCGTCGCCGGCCCCGTCGGGATCATCGATATTTTCCCGACGGTTCTCGACCTGTTCGGGCTGCCGCGGCCCGAAGGCCTGTTGTCCAATTCCTTCGCCGCGACCCTGCAATCCGGGGCGATGCCCGCGCACGAAGTCTTTTCCGAAACCAACTACGATTTTGAATCATTCGGCTGGGCGGAACAACGAAGCCTCACGACCGACCGGTGGAAATACATCTCATCGACCAAACCCGAACTGTACGATCGCACGGCCGATCGCGACGAGAGGAACAATCTGCTCGACTCGAAACGCGATATCGCCGCGGAGTACGGAAACAAGCTCTTTGACCTTTACAAGGCGATGGTTCCTTCCGCCGCCGCGAACGTCCAGCGCGACGAGAAGGCCCGCAAGGCCCTCAAAGGTTTGGGCTACGTCGAGGGTGCAACGGTGACGACCGATGAGTTTCTGACGCCAGGTCTTCCCGATCCAAAGGATAAGACTAACGTCGTCAAGCTTTACAAGACCGCACACCGCCTCATGAGGAAGGAACAGTTTGACGAAGCCATCACCATGCTCAAAAACGCGGTCGCCGAAGCCCCTGGAGCGCTGGCTTTCCAAGGTACGCTTGGCATGTGCCTGGTCTGGGCCAAGCGTTACGAAGAGGCATTGGACCCGCTTCGCAAAGCCCTCGAACTCGATCCGACTTATCAACCGGCCTGGGTTACGCTTGGTGACGCTCTCGTCGGATTGGACCATCCTGATGAAGCGCTCCAGCACTTTATGCATGCCGCGGAGAACGATCCCAACGACTCCACTGCGGAGATGAAGCTCGCCCGCGTTCTGAACGGCCTGAGTCGAAAGGACGAGGCGATCGCACATTACAGGAGGGCGATTGAGATCTTTCCGGAGTTCCCCGAAGCCCACACCGAGCTTGGCGTCATTCTTTCGGAGAAAGGAGATACGGTTGGTGCGGCCAAGGAGTATGAAGAGGCGACGAAGCTCAAACAGGATGACCCGGTGGTCATCTATAACCTCGGCGTCATCCGGGTGGGGGAGGGCAAGCTCGAAGAAGCGGCGGACCTCTTCCGGCAGGCGGTGAAACTATCTGCGGATCACGGCGACGCCTGGATCAATCTCGGAATCTGCCTGCTCAAGCTTGGAAAGGCCGACGAAGGCAAGGACGCCATTCGACGCGCCACGGAGATCGCCGCCGCCGCCCCGGAGGCCTACAACAACCTCGCCCTTGCCGCCTTCAAGGAGGGCGATTTTACACAGGCCGCCGAACTCTACCAAAAGGTCTTGGACCTCAAGCCGACTCACTGGTCCGCGACCGAAGGACTTTCACGGTGCTATCTCGCCCAGCAACGACCGGCCGATGCGCTGCGCCCGCTGCGCAGCGCCGTCGCCAGCGACGCCGCCACCAAGAGCGACACGGCTTACATTAGAATTGTTCGCCTCCTCTCGTCGATTCTAGCCATGTCAAGCGACAGCAGCATTCGCAACGGTGAAGAGGCCCTGCGCCTCGCAAAACAGCTTGCGGAACAAACTCAGTTCCGTAATTCGCTTGTTCTCCAGACTCTCGCCGCCGCCTACGCGGAAACCGGCGATTTCAAGAGTGCAATCGCAACCGCCGAAAAAGCCATTCAGGCTCTTCCCGCAACTGGCGGGGCGGAGGGCCTAAGGGACACCATTACCCGCCAACTCGCCGAATATCAGGCCGGACGGCCCGTGCGCCAGGATCGTTTCTAATTCTAATGGGATGTCATCATGGTCGCGTCCATCGTGGAGCCAAAGCGAGACGCAGACCTGGGACGAATAGTCGTCGATGTCGTCGTCGAAAATTATGAGGATCGTCTGCGCGCCGGGCGCGGTGAGATCGCCGAAGGACTTGTCCGCCGCGTGACCGTGCCGGCCCTTGTTGATTCCGGAGCTACGTTTTTCTGCATGCCGTCTTCGTTTGTGGCCCAACTCGGCCTTTCGTTTCTGCAGGACAAGGAATCGCGCACCGTCACCGGGCCGATTCGACTGGGCGTCTATGCGGCCGCGCGGATTGAGGTCCAGGGCCGTGACTGCGTCACCCAGGTGCTCGCCTTGCCGGAGGGGTGCCAGGCCCTTCTCGGTCAAATCCCGCTGGAGATGATGGATTGGTGGATCGACCTTGGCACGCAACGCCTCGTCGGGAACCCCGAACACGGCGGACAATGGCAGGCGGAAGTGTTCTGAACGTCACGGCACCAGTCTGAACCTCAGCGAATGCGAAACGCGGACGTAGGCCGATTAGGAAAGCGCGGTGGGCTCTCGACGGTTCCGTTTCGGCAGGGTAGCATCGCCGTGGAAACGGGACTCGGCGGCGACTTGCAGCGGGCTGGAGGTGTGTATGCCCAATGGTGACTGGCGACAACGAATCGTCTGCGACCCCGCAATCCACCACGGCGAACCGTGTGTCAGCGGTACCCGCATCGCCGTCTCAGTAATCGTCGGCAGCCTCGCCGACCTCCGCATTGAGGACCTTCTGCGCGAATACCCTCAACTTACGCGCGAAGATATTCAAGCCTCGCTCCTGTATGCAGCGGAGGCGGCACACAGCACGCTTGTGGCATGATGGCAATTCGTGGAGTGAAGTTCGACGAGGATCTGTCTCCCATGGTTGCCGAACCGGTGCGGAAAGCCGGCTTTACGGTCGCAACCGTCGTTGGTCAAGGCTGGAGCGGGCCGAAGGACCAGGAATTGTGGAGCCGAGTCGTTGCCGAAGGCTTCTTCTTTGTCACTGCCGACAAGGGTTTTGCCGACATCCGCTCGCGCCCGCCCGGAGACCATCCGGGGATCCTTCTTCTTCGTCCGAACCGGGAGAGCGTCGTTGATCTGCGCGCGATTGTCGAAGCAGTTCTGGCCAAACATGACCTGAACTCTCTCTCCGGGACCATAGCCGTCGCCACCCCGCGCGGCATTCGTATTCGGCGCCCGTAACGCCTTGGATGATCCCGCTGAGCCTCTGTCGCCGCTCGGGCAATCCCAAGCGCGGCGGACAGTGGCAGGCGGAAGTGTTTTGATCGTCGCCGCCCCGATCCGCGCCGCGAGGGGAAGCGAACGGAGAATCAGAGCCGCGGGCGAGAGCCTGCGGATAACGTAGCCCAAGTTCGTCAGTTGGGAAGAATCTTGGGCTTTTTTCGAGTGGGAATCGTTGATGGCGGGGCGTCATGAAGGTTCGGCGTGGACGATTGGCGTGTAGTCATAACCTACCCTCTTGAAATACGTTGATTCCCTTGCGATCTTCAGGCGGAGAGGAGGTCGCGCATGTTTCTGAAACGGATTTCGCTGCGCAAGAACGGAAAACGCCATACGTACTGGGCGTTGGTCAAGTCCGTACGCACGGCGCGCGGTCCACGACACCAAGTCGTCTCCTATCTCGGCGAATTGGAGCCCGGCGAAAAAGCGGGGTGGGCCCATATGGCGCGAATCACGAAGCGGCCGCGGCACGTTCAACTCCATCTGTTCGGCGACAGCGGTCCGGCCGATCCCGTACCGGAAAAGGTAGAGGTGCTGGTTCGAAGTGCTCGTGTGCAACGGACACGCGACTTTGGCGACATCTACCTGGGATTGCTGCTCTGGCAGACGTTGGAACTGGAAAGGCTTCTGGATTGCAAGATGGAGCGCGGGCGATCGCGGATTCCCCGGCCGTTGATGGCGGCCGTGTTGACCTTGGCGCGGTTCTGTGACGGGGTATCTCGAAGTCACCTGGAAGAAGAAGGGAGCGTGGCGGGACTGGGCGCAACTCAGCGAAGGATGCTACGTGCTGCGAACGAACCTGACGGACTGGAAAGCGGAGGACTTGTGGAAGTCGTACATTCAGCTAACCCAAGCGGAGTCGGCGTTCAGAACGCAGAAGTCCGAGCTGCGCCTGCGTCCCGTCTGGCATCAGCGCGCGGATCGCGTGCAGGCGCATATTCTGTTCTCGTTCCTGGCTTATGCCCTGTGGAAGACGTTGGAGCAATGGATGGCACGATCAGGCCTTGGCAACGGCCCACGCACGGTCATCGAGGAGTTCCGACGTATCAAGTCCACGGATGTCGTGCTTCCCACCTCAACGGGTCGAGACGTGCGACTTCGCTGCGTCACCGCGCCGGACGAGGCCCAGCGTATCCTCCTCGACCGCCTCGGCATTCAACTGCCCACCCGCCTGGGAGAGCCGAGATGGCATGTTGGAGACACCGATTGTAGTCAATAACTCTTGACCAAAATCGCCCTTGGCGCTATCAAAAACGCGATGCCGACTCCCAACTGACGAACTTGGGCTAGCAATGAGTGCAACTCTCGCCAGTGTCGCTTGAGCTGAGCGCGAATCGCGTTTTTCGTGAATACTGCGCGAGCATCGCGGGCGTACCGCGTGATCGCCTTGAACACGTTGTAGTGATCGGGCGGAAGTTCTTCGACGCCCAAAACGGCCTTCCGCTGTTGCTTGAGTTGCCGATGGTCAAACGTCTCGAAGAAATCCTTTACGTCGAACGTGAGGGCCAAGCACGGAGAGTTCTTCTCGATCCAATCAAAGGCATCGTTGGCGAAGTGGATGTTGCACTTTGGCGCGTCCAGCCGTCGGTACGCGAGCACGGACGCGGCGAAGCCCTCCTCGGTGATGATCTTTTCGTACCGCGCTGAAAGCATGTTGGCGTAGTGACGGAATATCTGCGAATCGGTGTGGCTAGAAAGGATGCAATGACTTTTTCGGCGGGCATGACCGTACGGTCGCGTGGGCAGCGCTGCGTCGTGCTGGATTCGCAACCCATCATGGGCGGCGAAGCGCCGTCCAACCGCCTCCATCTCCGGGTCACGGAGGAGCCGCTTCGGGGCCAAGAGTGGCCGGTGGTGGACACGCTCGAAAAGGTAACACCGGACGAATTGCCGCCCCTGTCGCTGGAGCGGGTCGGGCGGGACGCCCGTTTCCGGCTGCTTCACGACGCCTTCCAGTGGACCCTCGCCCCGCCGCCGGTACACGAAGCTTTGCAGGTCCTGAATCTGTTTCCTGATGCGCTTCACCAGAAGATACCGCTGCGCGAAGAAGTACTCATTCCAGTCAGCGATGTCGTCCGGGTCGATCGTCCCTTTTCGCAAGCCGGCCATAAGAGAGTCGATGACGGCTCCTGACACCTTCGCTGCAACCATCTCCATCATGATCACCGCGTTACGGAGCTCCACGTTCAACTTTTCGATCTTGTACCGGGCTTTGCCGAAGGGGCCGTGTACCCCAAGAGTCTCGATCCTTTCACTGCACTGCATACCTTCCGCGCCAGCCATCGCCGTCATCGCTCAACGTCCTCATCCCATGACCCCGAAAACACGATCTGATACGAATGGCACTGCCGTGCCTTGTTGCTTATCGCGGAGTCGTCATGGACCAAGCAAGGCTTGCCGCAGTTTCTGGCGCGGGTCGTGCATCAGCGGGTAATGGTCCCGTCGGCGTTTGATCATAC
>Ga0209777_10006016_pt1 | contig 13783 bp, 9 predicted proteins | sample FrelakmetHBP12HB_FD_187147 | JGI IMG/M metagenome (GOLD analysis project Ga0209777, IMG submission 187147) | Freshwater lake sediment microbial communities from the University of Notre Dame, USA, for methane emissions studies -HBP12 HB (SPAdes)... | ecosystem: Environmental > Aquatic >...
CCTCCCCCAACCCCCTCCCCGCCGCGGGAGGGGGCAGGGCGAGGCGCCTGCTATTTTCCTGCAAGGATTCATGTGAACTGGTATATTGGAGTGCAGGGATTCGTAAAGCGGCGCTTTCTTCGGCGGGGCGAGAACCAAGCAACTGCTTCATGAGCGACTATATCAACTATGACGATCTGGCCGGTGCTTTCTACTCCGCCGGCCCCCAGGCCGGCCTGGAAAGCTGCATCGCGGTCTTGCGCGCGGGCAGCGACCCACACGCTCTCTTCCGCCTGTTGTTGCTGAAGAAGCGTCACGAACTCGGTCTGCCGCTGCTCAACCCCGGCAGCTTGAGCGGCTGCCCTGAGCAGGTCCGCGCCGAATACAAAGCCTTTGCGGACGCAACTTGCCGCGAGATCGGCGTGCGTTGCCTGGCGGCCGGCGAGGTCGGCCAGGCCTGGCGGTACTTTGGCGCGCTCAACGAACCTGCAGCTGTCCGCACGGCGCTCGAAAAACTCGAAGCCCAGAAGGCCTCGGACGAAGCGCTCAAAGTCGCGCTCGAATACGGCGTCCACCCGCGCCGCGGTTTCCAGTTGACGCTGGAACGTGACGGCCTCGGGCGCGCCATCGCTTTGTTCGAGGCCGGTTTCGCGGCATCCCTCGAGGACAAGCAGTCTGCCGCGGGGCTGCTGGTGCGGGCCCTGTACAAGGAACTGGTTATCGGCGTCTGCAGGGCGCTCCTGGAGCGGCAAGGTGAACTGCCGCCCGAACGGGAACTGGTTGACCTGGTCCTTACGCGCAGATGGCTCTTCGAGGACAACCGCAGCTACAGCGACTCGCAGCACATTGCGGCAGTCTCTCGCATTGGTCTGCTGGCCGCGGAGCGCGAGGAGCTCATAATGTCGTTGTCCATCAGCGAGTACGGGCGGCTGCTGAGCGCCCAACATCGCCCTTCGCCGCGCGCCCCGTTCGAGGATGGCTTTGACGATCATGCCCGCTATGCCCGCGCCCTGCTGGGCCAGAACGCGGACGCCACGGCCGATCATTTCCGCTCCAAGCTGCCCATGTACCAGGGCAGCACGACGGACCTCTATCCGGCAGAGATGGTGCTGCTCCTGTTCTGGCGTCTCGGCCGCAAAGACGAAGCCTTGGATATCTGGCAGAACTACCTCAGCGCCCGGCAGCCCGAACTGCCCGGCGCTTGCAGCCCTTCCTTCTACGAGATGTGCGCTGAAACAAAGAGTTTCTACCGTTGGACGGAGGCCGCGCGGCAGCACGACGACATCACAGCCTGGGCCGCAGCGCGCATAATGGAGAGCGCCCAGCCAAGCCCCGTCAAACCGGAACCCCCACCCGCACCCGCCGAACCGCCTGTGCCCGCGCCTGAGCCAACTGCGCCGCCAAGCCCTTCCGCGCCTGCATCGGCCGCGCCGGCGCCGGCAGCGACGCCTGAGCTGATCGCGCCGCCGCCTTCCAAGGCTGACAAGGAAACTGAGGAGCTATCATAGATCGTAGATCGTGGATCGTGCCACGCTCCACGCTCAACGCTTCACGTTTCACGTTTCACGCTCCACCGAATTGTCTATTGAGGCTTGCTCGGAGTTTGGTCCTTTGGACTCTCTATCTGCGGCTGCTCGTGCTCTTTGCGCTCAATCCTGACGCCGAACTCCGCCGCGTGCGCGGGCAACTGCACGCCCAGCTTGCTGCTCTTGGCGGCCAGTTCAGAGGTCGAGAATGCTTTCCCCTCTCGCGCGTCCCAGAATTCCACGCGATAGGCTCCATCCAGCAGGCCGCTCAATTCCAAGGGCAAAGGTTCCGCCAGCAGCGCAGGGCCGCGCGTCTCGGGCAGGCGTGTCCAGGTGGGGTTGTGCACATAAAGCCGCGCGCCCTGGTTGTCCATCACGCCCGTCACTTCCACGCTCCGTTCCACGTAGGACTTGCGGACCCATTCGCCAAAGCGGGCGCGGCGCTCGTCGCCGGCCACGAAGCGCGCGCAGGCGGACAGCAACGGATAGAGATTGCGGCTTTCGATGTATGTGTCCCACCACCACGGCAGCGCCGTCCCGCAGGCGGGCGAGCAGGCCGTCAGCCACAACGCGGCCTGCAGGCGCGCGCCGTCCTTGTCGGGGACGTCGTCGCGGGCATCGTAACCACCACCAAATTCGGCCAGGAGGACTGGCTTGCTGAGCAGCCTGAAAGGAGCCAGGTGGAGTTGGACCAGCCTGGAGACGTCAGTGCCGTAGCCGTGCACGGAGACAAAGTCCAGGCGCGGGTCCTGCCACAATTCCGGCTGGAAGTGCGGACTCACGGTGCTCACCGTCACCAGATGCCCGTGCGCGTCGGCGCTCTTCAGGTGCGCGGCCATCTCTCGCGTCCACGCCATGGCGTCTTCCGGGTTTTCGTAGTGCGCAATGTCTAGCTCGTTCATCAGTTCCCAGCAGAGCAGCGCCGGAGAGGAGCCCCAGCGCGCCGCGGCATAGGAAAGCAGGCGCTTGAACTGCCGCTTGGCGCGCCAGTCGGTGAAGAAATCCTGCGGGCGCTGGCACGGCCCGCCGTTGGCCTGGTTGTAGGGCGAATCCCCCCAGTCCGTGCCGGTGGCCCCATGGTAGGTCAAGCACAAGATCAGGCGCACGCCGGTGCTTTCGGCCAGTTCGAACAGCTCATCCAGCCGCTCCGCCTCCTTGAGGCCGTAGGTGCCCGGTTCCTGCTTGCGTTCGAGGTTAAGGCCCCAGGGGCACAGCCACACGCGACAGGTATTGCCGCCGTAGGCTTTGATCTTCTCCAGATACGGCGCCCAATCCGTGGTCCAACAGACATTCTGGCCGACGATGTAGAATGGCGAACCGTCCTGCAATTCAAACTGCCGCGGGTCGCGCCTGGAGACGCACACGTTCCCGCCCTTGCGGCCAGGCAGCCTGGCGTTCGGGACTTCCGGCACGATTACCAGGGAACGCTCCGGGGTGCGCGCTTCCCCGGCCGCATTGCGCACGTAAAGCTGGAGCGTGTAGCGGCCTGTTTCCTGAGGGGTGAAGCGCACCACCCAGACAGGCAGCGGCACGCTCCTGTTCTGCGGTGCCACGGCATCGTTGCCGTGCGTCGCCCCTTCCTGCCCGCCGCTGTCTTCGTCCTTGGGCGCAGCAAGCGGCGACTGCTTTGCCTCCTCCTTTGCCTTCGCGCTCTCCTTGGCCTCTTGGTCCTTGTCCTCGCCCTTGGCTTCCCTGTCCTTCTCCTCGCCCTTGGCTTCCCTGTCCTTGCTTCTCTTCCTGGTCTTCTTGCCCAGCGGCCCGAAGAGCGGAGGGAGCGGCCCGCCGGGAGTGCTCTGCGGCACCGCGCCGCCGTAGCGCCCCAGGCCTCCGAAAAAGCCGCGCACGTCGAGGTTCTTGCCCGAGGGGGTGGTGAGGCGCAGCCCCAACGCTATCTCGCTTGGGTCGAAGATGTCGCGATAGCTGGCGCGGAAAACGGCCTGCACTTCCAGGCCTTGATATTGCGTGGCGCCTTCGGGCGGATAGTTCACCAGCAGGATTTCAGGCCGCCATTCGCGGTACGCCGCCGCGGCATCCTCCGGCTTCTGGAAAAGCGCGCCCTCGACGCGCAGGTTGTCCACAAGGAAACTGCCGCTGGATTCGTCGCCGGTGTAGAGCAGCAGCATGATGCGCCGCACGGACTGCAAACTGACCGGCGGGCCGTTGAACTCCCCTTTGCTCTGAGCGTTCTTCCAGTTGCTGCCTTCGAGCGGGAAGCGGACGTCGCGGTTGAGGCCCTTGTTGAGCGGCACGGGCCTGCACTCCTGGAGAGCGTCGCCCGGGTTTGTCTTAAGCCCGAGAACTGCGGAAAGGCCGTCGGCTGGCGAGGTGATGTCGCAGAGCATGGCGCTGGCCTGCGAAAAGTTCAGGTCCACTTCCCGCCGCAGGTGAATCCTGCCCTTGGAGCCCTTGCCGCGAAGCGTGATGCGCAGAGCTTTCTGTCCCTGCGTGGCGCCTTCCGTAACGTACTGCGCAAGGCCTTCGTCGTCCGCGGAATCAAAGGCCCAGACAGAGTATTCAGGGCCTTCGAAACCGTCGAGGAGCGACCCGCCGAGTACGGGCAGTTCGCTTTTCCGATCGAAAGGCGGCTTAAGTTCAGCGCCAGGTTTGGGGGCCTGCTGGGTCTTTTCGCAACCGGGCAAGGTTGCGAGCAACGCCAATGCGGCGAGCACGCGCAGCACAACAGAGACTTTGGCAATCACCCCTGTATAGTACGGGTTTCGCGCAGAAATCACAAGAGCCGCTGCCAAAGAACGAATCCTGAACTTGCCCCATCCCCGGCCAGCCATACCGTAATCCTCCGCGATTCGGGTTACCAGCGAGTTCGCACAAAGGAGAGTCATGAAGCGCCTTACCAGGATCCATCGGTTCAAGAACCATGGGGACCTCTCCACGTTGCCGGCCGCACCGCCTCTGCAGGTTGAGTTGGGTGAAACTTTCGTTATAGAGACCGTTGACACTGGCGACATTTTCATGGTCTCAGAGGAGGATATGGCCAAGCCGGCCGGTCCCATGGCAGGGAACCCCTCTACAGGTCCGGTCTATGTGGCGGGGGGCAAGGCCAACGACGTCATCGCTGTTACTATCGAGAGCCTGAAAGTTGTCGGCCACTGCAAAATCAGCATTGATGACGGCGCCTGCTTGCCCCACGAATCAATCATAAAACGATCTGATTTCGTCCGCATAGCCGACGGTGTGGCGCACTTTCACGGTGGGCTTAGAGCCTGCCTCAGGCCCATGTTCGGGTGCTTTGGCGTTGTGCCTGCCAAGCCTTCGCCGGAGCCATGGCATCATGGCGGGAATCTCGATCTTCCTGACATCTGTGCGGGCAGCATTGTGCACGTTCGTTGCCAGAGAGACGGGGCCTTTTTCTGCTGTGGAGACGGCCACGCCTTGCAAGGCGACGGAGAGATTAACGGATATTCGCTGGAAGTGTCCCTGGAAGCGGCCCTTACGATTGAAAAATCACCCTATCAAGACTTGAAGACGATGCTCATAGAAACTGAAAGCAAGTTCATTACCGTGGGCATCGCCGGCAGCTTCGCCGATTCGATTAAGGGCGCGGAACATTCCATGGCGGACTTCCTATCAAGACGGAAGGCTGTCGCTCTGCTCGATGCGTATCAGCTCACGAGCCACGTGGGAGATATCAGGGTCGGGCCAATCTGGCTTGCAGTGAGAAACGGACAGTGGTCCGGCGGAATGCCCATTCCCGCTTGCCTGCACTTGTCCAAGGAGTACTTCAGATGACCGAACCGAAGGGCGAATGGAAACAAGGCAATCTCAAGCTTCGTGACAGCCACACCTGGAAGGCCGCGCCAGGCTGCAGCATCTTCGTTGCCGACCGCGGGGCTGTGCGGTTCGACTACCCGCTAGGCTGGATCATCCGCCCCGATTCCGATAGCATCAAGCTGCACGATAAAGTGCCGCCCGAGGACGATTGTACGCTGGCGGTTTCGTACATCCGCCTCCCGCCGATAAACTGGGAAGGCCTCCCACTGGCGAAACTGGTCGAGGAGGCCCACAAGTGCGATAAACGGCCGGTCTACGAATACGGACAGATGCGAGAACGGCGCAAAGGCGCGCTGGAGATCGCCTGGCGGGAGGTATGTTTCGTTGACCCGGCAGGAAAGCGAGACGCTCGTTCGCGGTTCTGCCTGGCCCGTGGGAACCAGATCCAAGCCATGATCACGTTCGAATTCTGGGCGGACCAGGCGAAAGAGTGCAGCCGGGTGTGGGATACGGTGTTGGAGACACTTCAGCTTGGCGATACGATCTCCGACCCGACGCGGGGGCCTGGTGCAGTATGAATTCAAAACTCAAAATGCAGAATTCAAAATGACGCACCGTGCCGGCAGTTCATTTTGCATTTTGCATTTTGCATTCCGAATTCTTCTCATTTCCCCACCAGCAGTTCCCATTGCCTGGTCGCGTAGCGGTCAGTCATGCCCGCCAGGTAATCGCAGATCACGCGTTCGGGCGTCTCACCACTTTGTTCGACACGGCGCCGGTAATCGTCTGGCAGGCGGCGCGGGTCGTCCCGGTAGGCGGCGAAAAGCTGTTTCAGGCGTCCTTCCCACAAGGCAGTAAGCGTCCGCACACGCGGCCCTTCGTAAAAATGCCCGGTCAGGAACGCTTCCAGCTCTTCCTTGCGGGGAACCAGTTCCGCTGAGAAGCCCACCAGTTCGTCAGAGCAGCGCCGCACTTCCCGCAGGCCGGCGATGCCGCGCGCCAGCAGGCGGCGGCGCGTCTCCGCAAGCGCGTCCCCAATCAGTGCCGCAATCAGCCGCCGCACCACGGCGAGCCAGCGCAGGCGGTGGTCGTGTGTGAAGGCCGCATGTTCGCGCAGCACCTGCGCCTCGGCTTCGCGCCACAACGGCACGCTCCGCACCTGTTCTTCGGCCAGCGCGCCGGAGACAAGGCCGTCATCGAGGTCGTGGGTGTCGTAGGCGATCTCATCCGCGTGGCCGACGAGCTGCACTTCCAGAGGCGGCATTTCATCGGGCGCAAAACCCAGTTCCGCGCGCGGACGCCCTGGAGAGCCGGCGGGCACATAGTTCTTGACGTAGCCCTCGCGCGTTTCGTATGTCAGATTGAGGCCTTGGAAGCGCGCATAACGCTGCTCCAGGAGGTCCACCACGCGAAGGCCCTGAGCGTTGTGATCGAAGCCGCCATGCGCGCGCATCATCTCTGCCAGCGCCCGCTCACCCGAATGCCCGAAGGGCCCGTGGCCGAGGTCGTGCGCCAAGGCGAGGGCCTCGGTCAGATCTTCGTTCAGCGCCAAAGCGCGCGCCAGTGTGCGCGCGATCTGCGTGACTTCCAAGGTGTGAGTCAGGCGGCTACGGTAGTAATCGCCTTCCATCACGCTGACGAACACCTGGGTCTTGTACTGGAGCCGGCGGAAAGCGGAGGAATGAACGATCCGGTCCCTGTCGCGCTGAAACAGCCCGCGCTGGGGGGCGTCGTGGTCCGGCCAGGCGCGTCCGCGCGAAAACTCCGCGCGCATCGCATAGGGCGCCAAATGGACCTCGGCAAGGCGTTCAATCTCAGAATGAGCCATGTGCATGAAACGTAAAACGCGAAGCGTGAAAAGCAAATGGAGCCGCGAGCACGAATTCACGGCTAGGAGCCATGGGAAAGGCCCTTGACCGTGCCAGCCAGCACTGGTAGGAGCACGGAGAAGACCGGTAACGATGTGATCGTGGCCAGTACACCAGCAAGCGGAGTCTGGGCCATACTATCTCCAGACCAAGGAGTACCCATGTGGGAGTGCAAGAGCTGCCACAAGATGATCGAGGATGAATTTGACGGCTGCGCGATTTGCGGCACGCCAAGGCACGTTCCGCCTGATCCCAAAGGCCAAGCAGTAGAGGAACCCGCGACTCCCCGGACTGTTCCGCCTATCGCCAGGTATGAATTCAACGTAGAAATGAAGGAGTTGATGGGTGATCTGGCCAAGAAGATGAGGCTCGTGGGAAAGGTTCTCTCGGTCCTAGGTTGGTTTTCTGCGGTCGCGTCTTTTCTGTGTCTGATACTAGTGCAGAACCCCAAGTGGCTGAGTACCTTAGTCCATGGCATCATAGCGGTGGTCCTGGGGCATGGGATTGGAGGGGCAGCAGCTTCGCTGCGCTATATTGTCGAATCACCAGGCAACGACATCAACAACCTCATGGAGGCATTGCGCAGCCTGAAGACTGTTTTCACCGTGCTCTATTGGCTCTTCATCATCTCTGTTGTGATCGTTTTCTTGACCGCGCTAGTAATTGTCTCATAGCAGTTTGCATCATTGGGTATTACGACCGGTAAAGGCCAAACGTAGTTCATTCAGGCCTGGCCACCCGCCAGCAAACGTCCAAAGTCCCAAGCCAAGGGTCCGCCTGCGCTACAAACGTACCCAGTTAGCGGTAGACTGGCTGCCATGCCGGCCCTCGTACCATTGACCATTGCGCAGGCTGATTTCCACCTGCTCTGGGGCGGACAGGCGGAAGTCGTTCTGGCGCTCAGCAAATCTCTCGCGGCGCGCGGACACAACCTCACGGTCGTGTGTCCGCCGGAGAGCGAACTGGCGGCGCGGGCTGCCGCAGCCGGCCTCGGCGTTTTCACGGCCTGCCGCTTCCGCAAGGGCTTTCGGCCGGTTGCGTTCCTGAGCGACGTCGCGCGGCTGGGCGCGTTCCTGCGCGGCAAAGGAGCGCATATCTACCACTGTCACGGCTCCCAGGACCACTGGATAGGCGCTCTGGCCGCCAGACGGTACAGCCCTGCAACCAAGGTTTTTCGCACGCGCCACAATATCTACCCGATCACGGGGCACTTCTTCAACCGCTGGCTTTTCCGCGACCTGACCGCCCAAGTGATCACCATCTTCAGCGCTCAGCAGCGTTTCTTCACCGAGGCCGGCCTGCTGCCCGCGGAACGTCTAGTGACGCTCCATTCGCCTCTGCCGCAGGAGTTCGTCAACCCTGGCCTTGTGCCGCGAGTGCTGCGCCGGGAACTCAAGCTCAGCGACGCCACGCCCCTGGCAGGTTTCGTGGTGAACACATTCCACCCAGACAAAGCGCCGCTGGATTTCGTGGCGGCGGCGGAAATAGTTGGACGGGAGCTGCCTGACGCGCATTTCTGTCTCGTCGGCCATGGCCCGCTGGAAGGCGCCATCCGCGCCAGGATTCAGGCCGGCGCCATGCCTGAGCGTTTCCATCTTACCGGGTTCCGCAAGGACATCCTGCCTGTCATGGCGAGTTTTGACCTGGTGGTGCTGACCTCGGTTAAGCGCGAAGCCAGCTCCACGGTGCTCAAGCAGGCCGGCGCCCTGGGCCTGCCCGTCGTGGCCACGGACGTGGGCGGCACAAGCGAGGTGGTCGCGGACGGGCGCAGCGGCCTGCTTGTCCCGCCGGGCAATATCGAGGCCATCGCCGGGGCGATGAAGGCGCTACTGACCGAGCGCACGCGCGCCGTGGCCATGGGCGCGGCCGCCAAGGAAAAAGTCCTGGCTGAGTTCACGGCGGCCGCGATTGCGGCACGGACTGAGGAACTGTACCGAAAAGCCATCCACTAGATCACTCACTGCGGAATTGAACGGCCTGTGTCACCGCGCCGGGCCGCTGACAGGGCGCTTTCTCTGGCGCGCAGGGCGCTGCCGAATTCCTCGATCAGGTCCTTCTCAGGCGTCGCATAAGGTCGGAACTTTTCCAGGGCGCCGTCTTGCGCCGTGAAGAGCAGCGCGTTGTACAACCCCAGCCGGTTGGCGGCGGGGGAGTCAATGAGCTCCGCCGAATCGCCGGCGCTCATCTGGAAGAGGACGCGCATCTCGAAGTCGTGGAGCATTTTCCGGTTGACCGTCCGGTTCAGGTTGCCGAGCGTATCACACCACACAATGCTATGCATGTCCTCAGTAGGCCCCTCGCTCAGCAGCTCGGCCAAACTCTTGGCCGGCGACGCAGCGGCCCTGTCTTCGGAGGAGAAAGCAAACTCGTCATCCTGCCTCAGCATGCGGAAGCGCTGCAAGCCGAGCACTATGAGAAAGAGCCTGCGGCTGTCCGGGTCGCTGCCTTCCTGCCGCTTCTTCAATGTCGCCGCCAGTTCCTCGAAGGTCTGCGGCACACGGCGGTACTCGACAATCTCGAGCTTGTGAGGCAGCGCCTTCGCCAAGGCCGCCAGGCGCTCACTCGCACCGGATTCAGGCCCAGTGCCGTTCATCACGAGGATGCGCACGCGGTCCTGCGGATTGCCGGCCGCAAGAGACAGGATGGTTGTACAGCACATCGTCAGCCCGACCTCGCTGCGTTGGCCGATGATCAGCAGATTGCTGCCACCTTGCCGCGCGAACTGAATTTCCGTCGGTCCTTTGATGGCATTGGCCTCCCCCAGCCACACCTTGTCGCGGGCCTCAGATGGCAGGCCGGAGGCCTGCGCCACAGCGGGCGCGCGGTCGCTTGCCGCAAGCCCTCTCAACAATTGGTTCTTCCGCAATTCCGCGAGACTGTTCCCCTCAAAAACGAACGCCGGCTGCGCCGGCAGCAGGCCGTCCTCTGCTGCCTTGTGCCGCAGGTCACCGAGGAACAAGTCCTGGACCTCTTTGGGCAGAATGACGGCCTGGAACGGGTTGTTCCCCTCGATGAGACCCGACATGTCGTTGTAGATTGCTTCGCCCGGCCGTGAAAGGAGACGTGCCGCTGCGTTATCGTCGCCGAGGATAAGGTAGGAATCGGCTTCGTTGCACTGCAAGGCAATGCGCACCGCCATCTGTCCAAGGGTACTCTTCGCCAGCGAATAGGTGCCGCCCAGTGTCTGGGAACCGAGGATGACGTGGATGCCGAAGGCGCGTCCCTGACGCACTATCCTGTCCAGGAGCAGCGCCACATCCTGCGCAATGCTGTCCTCCTCAGTGAAGAACTCCTGAAACTCATCAATGATGAGCAGCACCCGCGAGAGTGACTCCCCGGTGCTCAACTTGCGGTAGCTGGGCAAGTCCTGCACGCGCGCCCGGCGGTACAGTTCGCCCCTGCGAGTCAGCTCTTTGTCTACGCTGCGAAGCACGCTCAGCCCGAATTCCCGGTCGCTCTCGACGGCGATCACCCGGGCGTGCGGCAACTGCTGCACGCCATAGGTCTTGAACTCAACACCTTTCTTGAAGTCAATCAGGTAGAACTCGACCTCCCGCGGGCTGTACCATAGCGCGGCATTGGTGATGATCACGTGGAACAGGTTGGACTTGCCCGAGCCGGTCTTGCCGGCTATCAGCACATGCTGGGAAGTGCCTTTGCCCAGTTCCAGGTACTGAAGCCGGTCCGCACCTGACTTGCCGAGGGGCAAGCGGAGCCCGAATTGCGAACTGCTGCTCCAATACTCTTCCCTCTTGGGCGCGGCGGCCTCGAACGGCACTTCCACACGCGCGGCCTCGTGAGCTTGCTTGCCAATGGCGTTCAGAAGCGCATCCACCTCGGCGGCCCCCGGGGGCGCTTCGCTTGAGAACTCTCCGTGATTCAGGTCCGCGTCATCAACGCTGAAGCCGGCCTCGTGCTGAATGATGACCGGCCCATTGCGTCTGAGCACCGCCGCGTCCACTGAACTGGGAAGCTTTTGCCTGGCATCGTGCAGGATAAGCGTGTAAACGCCGCAGCGCGCACCGCTGCTGGCGATGCCCGCCAACCTCTCGAAAGCCAATTCGCTGAAACCGGCCGGAAAGTCCGCGATGATAATGAAGCGGTACGGCTCGGCCAGTTGTCCCGCTTCCTGGTTGTACTCGTCTATCGTCGCATAGCGGTTGCGCAGGTACTTCTGGATGACCTTCTCCATGTGCTCGGTCAGTTCGCCCAGCTTGCGCTCGATGTGGGGGCCATCGGTCCAGATGCGCCCGTTCACCAGCGACTCGTCATAGTCCGCCAGGTGCATCAGCGCCGCGAAGTTCTGGCCGAGGCCGACCGGGTCTATGATGGTCAGCTTGGCCTTGGCCGGCGGGCACGAGCAAAGCAGCCGCAGCACCGCGCCAAAGAGCATCTGCATGCCGTCCCCACGCCTGTCCAGGCCGGCGCAGATGTAAAGCGAGCCGTTCAAGGGGAAGGTAAGCACCAGCGGAAGCACGAGAGTGGTGGCCGGGGGGATAGAGAACTTGCCTTCGGCGTCGCTCTCCGGAACGAGTCCCTTCAGGTCCACACGCGTCTCGCCGATGTACACCTCTGCGCGAAACTCGGCAGGCAGAGCCACGGTCTGCGCGCTCAGTTTGGTCCAGGGCGGATGCTTCCCCCGCGAGAGCGCCAGTTCCTCCTTCGCGAAAGCCTGGCACTCGGCCACGGTCTGGCCCCATTGCGCGGCCAGCCGCTCGTATTCGCTCTTGGCCTGGTCTTCGATCTCGCGTTTCCGCGCGGCGTGTTGCGCGCGGCGTTGCGCCAGGGCCTCTTCGTACTGCGCGCGCAAGCGTGCGGCAGCGGCTTCGGCCTCTTGTGCGACAGGCACTAACTCGGCGCCCTTCTCGCGCGTGATCCTGGCCACCAGATTGTCGCGACAGGCCGTGAGCCTCTCCGTGATCTCCGCATCTATTCCCTGGTTCTCTTCCGCCTGGCGCTCAACTTCGATGTCCACCCCTTCCACGCGCTGGGCGCGTTCGGCGTTCAGCGCGGAGGTGGCCCGCTCCAGCCCGCGCTCCAATACTTCTCTTTGCCAGCGCACAAGGGCGAGGATGTCGTCCACGTCCTCGGAAAGGTCCATGGTCTTGGCATACACTCTTTCCCGCGCGGCGACGAACCCCGCATAAGCCAAGACCAGACAGATGGCCAAGCACACACCAATCAGGAAAGCATAGGCTGAAAATTTGCCATAGCCGAGGATGTAAACCCAAAAGCCGGCATTGGCCAACAGGATAAGGCCGAACGTTATCAGGACAGGAGTGCCCTTGCCCAGGCGCTGGCGCGCCGAATCCAGACGCTTCTCGGCCTCATCCAGCCGCTGCGTGACCTCCCCGGCCACCGTCTCCGGTTCGGATGGAATTTCCCCTTCGGGTTCCTGGAGGCGCACCGTGTCCAGCCGAACCAAGTGTTCTTTCGCGAAGCCCGCAATGCGCTCGCTCAGTTTCTCGGCGGAGGTCTCAAATGCCGCAAAGCGCGCCTGTTGGTCCGCGCATTCCTTCTTGAAGACGACCAGCTTCTGCTCGCGTTCCCGATCAGCCTGTTCGTGGATCTCCCGCTGTTTCCCCTGCAACACGGCCAGCCGGGCCTCGAGCTGTGACTCGAAGCGCGCCTTGAGGCGGGCGAAGGTATCCTTGGCCCTGTTGGCACGGCGCCTGCGCCGTTCCTCCGCCTGCTTCCGCCTCTCCAAAGTAGCGGCCTCGAGGCTTTGCAGTTGCTCGTCCAGTTTCTTCTGGAGTTGCTCGCAGGAGGTCTTGAAGCCCAGTTCCTCGTCGTCGAGCAGGGAAGCGCCTTGGCTGACACTCGCGTCGCGGGCGCCCAGGGTCTCCACCAACCGGGTCTTCAACTCGAGCAGCCGCTTGCGTATTCGTTCCATGTAACACTCCGCCAGCGGAAGGATGAAGGCCGAAGGATGAAGTTCTAGCGTCGTGCCTTCAGCCTTCATGCGTCATCCATAACCCTTCCGCCTTCGTCCTTCCGAAGGCCATCGCCTTCCTATGTACACCAAAATAGCGGAACACGGTGACAGCACAAATGCTACATCAAGGATAAAGCATGAAGGATGAAGGATGAAGGCTGAAGGGATGGTCGCCAAAGATCCATCCTTCAACCTTCATCCTGCATCCTTCCCCCTTGCTTTGGCCGCGGGCACGGATAGGCTATTGGGAAAGGGGAGAACATGAGCAAGAAAACAGAGTCTGGCGAGGGCGAGGGACTAAGAGTCTTTGGACGGCCAGCGCACCGGCGCCGCACCAGGCCTGCCTCGTATTGGCTGAAGGCCGGGCTCCTAGCTTTCATAGGAGTGCTGAACCTGCTGGCCGCGGCCGGACTCCTTGCAGCCGGCGTGTTCTTGCTCACGTCCGACAAGGTAGAGGCAGATAACGCCTTACCCGAACTGCGCGTGGGCGTGTTTTCGATACCCCTCCGCGCGGACCGCGCGGAAGGCCGTGACTTTTCCGGAGCGACGCGACAGCAGGGCCGGGAAGTACTCGCCGCCGTCTGCATTGCCTTGTCCCTTGTGCCGTTCAGCCTGGCCGTGTTGGCGCGAATGCAATACCAGGTGTACAAGGAAATGTCGTTGCTCCCGCTGACTCCCGCAGGCAGTGAACAGCAGAAAGAGTGAGTAACCCGGCGCCCTCCCCCGTTCCCCATCCCCGCCGCGGG
>Ga0209777_10006017_pt1 | contig 13781 bp, 13 predicted proteins | sample FrelakmetHBP12HB_FD_187147 | JGI IMG/M metagenome (GOLD analysis project Ga0209777, IMG submission 187147) | Freshwater lake sediment microbial communities from the University of Notre Dame, USA, for methane emissions studies -HBP12 HB (SPAdes)... | ecosystem: Environmental > Aquatic >...
CTGCATGGAGCCATTTTGATCGATTCGTTGAACGTAAACGTCAGCATCAACGCCATTTCGGTAATCCTCCCAAGTGATGATTGCACCGTATGCCCCATCACTCGCCAGCTTCAAGTTGATCTGGTCTTGACTCGCGGAACATACTTGCACGCCATCGGCGGTCCACAGGGCGTCGCCGCTCCCTTTTATACGTTGAGCGTAAATATCGACACTGCTGTTCCGGTTATCCTCCCAAGATATGATCGCACCGCCCGTGCCGTCGCTGATGATGTGAGGACATGTTTGACCACCGCTGGCTTTGCAGATCGGCAAGCCGTTCATTGTCCACAGGGGACTGCCGTCGGCGCTGATGTGCTGCGCATAAATGTTGTCCGCTCCCGCACTGTCACGTCCATCCACCCATGTGATGATCGCGCCTCCGTAATCATCGCTGGATATATCCGGTAGAGTCTGATTTCCCGACGCGGTACAAACAGGTATGGTAAGGACTGAACCGGTTTTCCACTTGAGAGTCCCGTACATATCGACCCGCGAAGCGTAAATATCATAATCCTTGCCGTTCTGAAAATCCTGCCAGACTATGATCGCTCCTCCGATCCCGTCACCAATAGCCTTTGGTGACAGTTGATCGTTTTTCGCGGTCGAAACTGCTAAGTTTGTACCGGAGACACTTGACCATTGGGCCAGCGACGGAGAAAAGAAAAGAAAAAGCAGAAAACCGAGTTGTACCAACAATCTGAAGCGCGAAAAAACCTTGAGGGATAAGCCATTCCCTTCCACTCGCAAGAGTTTCTCCGAGCGGTAGTATTTTGCTTTGGCAGAAAGGACGGACACTTCCATAGTACTCCTACTCCTCTTGTAATCAGGATGTGCATCCCACGTGATTTAATGTCCCCTGGATGCACTAATCACGCCTTGAAAGAACAAAAAATGATAGGTCGGAAAACCATTCCAATATACGTTTCTGATCCCGCAAAGTCAATAGTTTTCCGCCAAAAACTAAATTTATTCGAAAATTAACAATCCCGGAATGGACGCCCCAGGAATGCACGTTTTTCTGTTGATTTTGTGAATGTTTACTTCGAGATGTATATTGTTGTTCATTTGACCCATGACGCACAGTATCACGAACTGAATGGTTCATTCTTCTTATAGGCATGTAGAGTATCTTCTGGTCGTCTCCTTGTGCTGCCTGCTTTTTGCATGCACAAGCCATCGCACAACGAAACAGTCGCCATCGACTAACACGGTCGATCGATTTCAGTCCCGGATGGACAGTATTTTGGATGATTCCGCCTTCGCTCACTCTTTCATCGGATTTAAGGTCGTCGCGCTTAAGGATGGAAAGACCCTTTATTCCCGGAACGGCGACAAATTGTTCCACCCGGCCTCAAACATGAAACTTCTTACGACCGCGGCCGCGATTTTACACCTTGACAGAAATTTCAAGTTTGTTACGAAGGTTCTTGCCGATCGCAAGATTGACCGCGGGACTTTGAGGGGGAATTTGTATATCAAGGGGTCGGGTGATCCGAAGATGTCGACAAGCGACCTAGACTCTCTCGCAAAAGCGATTCAGAGCTTCGGCATAACGACGATTGCCGGAAACCTCGTTGGGGACATAACTTACTTTGACACGTTGTCCTGGGGTCAGGGTTGGATGCTGGACGATGAAACGGAAGCCTATGAAGCCGCGATTACTCCGTTGACAGTCAATGACAATGCGATTCGTGTTACTGTCAGCCCTGGAAAAGAGATAGGTGAGTTCCTTCGATTTTCTGTGGAACCTATGACAAAAGTCATTACGTTGGTCAACTTAGGTATTACCTCCCCGGACTCATCAATTCCAACGTTGACCGTGACCAGGCGGAGAGGAGAGAATACGGTCGTCATCCGGGGAAGGATGAATCCCAACGAGGAGGAACAACACATTGACTTGAGTGTCTGGAAACCCGAGGTGTTCTTCCTGGAATTACTGAGAGAAAAACTCCTCGACCATGGTATTCGAGTACAAGGTAAGTGCATCATTGATTCGGTGAGAGGACGCATCCGGGTGGCCGAAGTTTCGCACACAATCGATTCAGTGCTGCGCAGAATAAACAAGCAAAGCGACAATCTGGCAGCCGAGAATTTATTGAAAACGTTGGCCGCAGAGAGTCGGGGCACGCCAGGATCTGCGGTGGCAGGGTTGTCAATTGTGAAATCGTCCCTCTCTATGATGGAAATCGATACAACTGCAATAGTACTTGCCGACGGATCGGGACTCTCATTCTACAATTCCGTATCACCGGACATTCTTGTGCGTGTCCTTGAGGAAGAGTACAGGGACAAATCAAACTTTGAACGATTCTACGAGAGTCTGCCCGTCGCGGGCATAGATGGCACTCTGAAGGCCAGGATGAGACACACCCGGGCAGAAGCAAATGTCCATGCAAAAACGGGATCGCTGACGGGCGTGAGCGCGCTGTCAGGATATGTGACATCCGCAGACGGACAACTTCTCGCGTTCAGCATGATAGGTAATCACTTCCCGGGAAGTATGGCGAGCCTGAGAGCCGCACAAGACAGGATTATGGAGCTGCTGGCAGATACTTACTTACACTGACCTTCGAGGTTCAACGCAACTCGGGTTTTACTGCCACGGGAATCCGTTTTCAGCAGAATTCAGCGCAGAAGCTAACAAACCGAAAGATAGAATCGTTTGTTTGATTGGGATAGTGTGCCGGCGACACAACCGGACATCAATCACAGCGGATTGATTTCGATATCGCCGCCGGAGGTTTCGAGACGCACCGGATTCCCGCCGCCGTTTATCCTGCCGTGCATCTCGCCATCCTTGATCTTGCCGCTGTATTCAAGCTCACAGCTCACGTCGCCGCTACTGGTTGAAGCTTCAACTGTCGCCGTGACAGACTTCGGCATAAGTAACACGACATTCCCGCCGGACGTCGTCAGCTCAATTCCCTTGTTGTCCTTCGCTTCGACATGAATATTGCCGCCGGACGTCGACGCATGCAGCTTGGCATCGATTTCCCGCAACTCGATATTTCCCCCGGACGTTTCAAATTCAACCGTGCCCGAGATGAACTCGCCTCGCACATTACCTCCCGATGTTTTGAGATAAAGCTTGCCGGAACATTTTCGCGCTTCCAGGTCGCCCCCTGATGTCGTAAGGTCAATCGCTCCTTCATAGCTCGTCAGATTGATATCACCGCCGGAAGTTTCGCCATCTGTAGTTCCCGTAATATTGTCAATCGCAATCCCTCCTCCGGACGTACTGAGTCTGGAATTAAACCTCTTCGGGACTTGAATGACAAATCTTGCATCGAGCGAATTGTTCCCCCACATATTGTTGAAATTTCCACGTTCCTGCCTGCCGGAAACTGTCACAGTGTTTCCATCTTGACTGAATTCGACGTCAAAATCTCTCAGTCGATCTGAGGAGCCGCGGACGGTCACTACGACGCTTACTTCATTCTTGTCCGTTCCCGTGATCGAGATTTCTCCCACATCCGTGTCGATGATGAGCTTGCCGTCGGGCTGGACGGAGAACTGCTTCTCAAATTTCTTGGAATGATCTTCCCAGGAATTTCCCCACGCGTATCCATCATCCTGTGCTCGGGACGGCGTTCGGACAGAGAGGGCAATCATCGTCAAGCCAAAAGCTACTGAAACGAGGATGAATGTCACGACCTTCATCGTGAAACTTATAGACTTCGTCATAAGAGACTCCTCAAGATGATGACATAATTGTATTCGAAACCTCCCTTGTTAAACGAAAATCAGAAGAGAAGGTTTCATAGCCTCAATCTTAATTACAAGTCTGGGGATGTGACACCATGAAAATCCGTTGCATGAGGGGAAACAATTGCTCGGAGCAGGCGGACACAGATTCGGAATGACAGTATTCTTGAGTGACAGGGGAACCAGTCAATTTGATGCTGGCAAACAATGCTGATTATGCCAGGTCACCCGGATATCCTCCACGGATAGACGGAAAAAGTCAAGAAGCCATCTCGAGTTGATTATGAAGTATGTCGATCCGCAGGGTTGGAATGCTCTGATCCTTCTTTTCTCATTGCCTTTCAAGGTACATTTGACTACATTTCGTGATGTTCTATGCATTTGCAACCCAAATGAGAAACTTGGTTATCATCACCATTTTCGGCTCGGTAGCACTGAACTGTTCAAAAAAACCTCCGGAGACACAGTCGAGCCAAATATCTCCTCAGCGCCATCAACAAGAGATTGTTCAGCAATCGGTTCCGACGTTTGACAGCCAACGGGCGTTTGAGTATCTCAAAGCGCAAACGAATTTCGGACCTCGCGACCCCGGCTCCGCCGGGCATCAAAAATGCGTCTTGTATTTGCAAACAGAACTCCAGCAATATGCCGACGCATTGAATCTTCAGCCGTTCACCGAACAAGGTTACGACGGCGAGACATTGAAATTGACGAACGTTATTGCATCGTTCAATCTTCAAGCCACAACGAGGATCTTTTTGATGGCACACTGGGACACTCGTCCGCGCGCTGAACAGGACTCCGACCCAAAGAAACACAAGCAGCCAATCCTTGGAGCCAACGACGGAGCAAGCGGTGTCGCAGTCTTGCTTGAGCTGGCACGAAACCTAAAAGCGCATCCGCCGGCAGTTGGCATTGATATTCTCCTCGACGACGGCGAAGATTACGGAAAAGAAGGAGATAACAAGCACTACCTACTTGGTGCCAAATACTTCGTTCAACACCTTCCGCAGGGTTTTTCTCCTGCGTTCGGAATCCTCCTCGACATGGTCGGTGATAAGGAGCTTGAAATTCGAAAAGAGCAGTATTCGCTCAAGTATGCACCCGAGATCGTCAACCTTGTCTGGTCGACGGCAACCGAATTGGGTATCGAACAGTTTTCAAACCTCACTCAGAACTGGGTGACCGATGACCACCTCCCGCTGAACGAAGCAGGGATCAAGACAATCGACCTTATCGATTTTGACTATCCCGACGAAAGCAACCGGTTCTGGCACACAACCCAGGACACTCCGGACAAATGCAGCCCTGAAAGTCTCGGTGCAGTCGGATCCGTTCTCCTGCATGTCATTTACAACTACTCCTCTTAGGTCACTCCAGAATACATAGACTGCTCCGTATGAGCCGCGGAAAACTCCCCCGGAAAAGGACCTACCTCGAGATTTCAATAACGGCAAACGAACAGCAGCGCGATCTGCTAATTCCGGCTATGCTGGAGCTTGGGTGTCAAGGCTTCTGGGAGCCCACCCCTTCCGGGCAAGAAATCGATACTCATCTATTGTGCTACATTGACAAGAGCCTGTGGAATGAAGCAAAATCTGACGCACTGAAAGAAGAATTGAAAAAGATTCTCCGTACAGACTCAGCCAATGCTTCCGTTAAGTTTCTGGAGATTGTGGAGGAGAACTGGAATGAACAATGGGAGCGGACAATTCAGCCTATCGAAGTTGGAAAGAAATTTGTCGTCAAGCCTTCATGGTCGTCGTACGATAACAGAGACGGAAGAATCGTCATTCAAATCGACCCGAAAATGTCGTTCGGCACCGGCTACCATGAAACGACCCGGCTAACACTTCAATTGGTGGAAAAATACCTTCGACTTGGCGACAGCGTCCTCGATGTCGGAACGGGCACCGGGATCCTATCAATCGCTGCCCTGAAATTAGGAGCGTCTTCTGCAATTGCGATAGATAACGATGAGTGGGCAATGACCAATGCTCAGGAGAATGCCCAGATCAATGAATTATCCGAAAAGATTCAAATCATGGAAACTCCGCTCAAAGATATCCTGTCTACGTTCGATGTGATAACGGCAAATCTCTCACTCAATACCATCGTTGAGCTGATGAAAGAATTCCGAGAGAAACTTAAGGAAGATGGATTGTTGTTGCTTTCGGGTTTGCTCACATCCGACGAAAAAGAAATTCTCGTCCGTCTTGAGGGCGCGGGATTTGCCATCATTGAGACACTTGCTGAAAATGAGTGGATTGCACTTGCTGCAAGAAAAGTTAAATGAGAATCGCCAGCATCGACATCGGGACAAACACCGTGCTGTTACTCATCGCGGATATCGACGAGCACGGAGTTATCCATCCCGTGGAACATCAGCAGCGTTTGCCTCGCCTTGGCAGGGATGTCGGCCAAAACAAAGTCATCCACACTACAGCATTCGACCGAATTGCGTGGATACTCAACGAGTACAGGAATCTTGCACAACAACTTCGTGCAGAAGAAACTGTAGCATGCGCGACAAGCGCCGTCCGAGATGCGGCTAACCGGGATGAATTTCAGTCGTACATGAAGTCTGCAACGGGCATTGATGTTGAAGCTCTCAGCGGCGATGAAGAAGCGCTCTTAACATATCGTGGTGCCATCAGTGGATTCCCGAATCTGAAGCACGAGGCAGTCGTTCTCGACATCGGCGGCGGCAGCACGGAAATTACTTATCCCTCCAAGCCAACGCCCCCTCTCCTCTCAGGAGAGGGACGGGGTGAGGTCTCGTTAACGAGACACAGCCTTCAACTTGGCTCCGTGCGTTTGACTGAGCGTTACTTTAAGCACGACCCACCAACTGTTTCAGAACTTCAGAGTGCAGTTGATGACATACGCAAGACTTTTGCCGATGTTTCCACTCCACAGTTCTCGCAGTACCGGCTGATCGGCGTCGCCGGAACCGTGACAACGCTCGCCTGCCTCGACCAGCAATTATTGCAGTTTGATATTGAAAAAGTTAGCGGCTACGAGATGAGTCGACACGCAGTGGCTGCATGGCAATCAAAACTTTCGTCGATGCACTCCCAGCATGTACGATCGCTATCGAGTACGACAGAGGGAAGGGCGGATATCTTAGCGGCAGGAGTTCTGATACTTCACGAATTCATGGAGTACTTTGACATTCATTCGGTTCTCGTGAGTGAGCGAGGATTGAGGTATGGGCTGGCCATACGAGAATGGGAAAACAGGCGATAGTACTGACCAACTAAGTAATCCCCCACAGCTTGAGCCCGGAGCATTCAGGATAGGTGCAATGCTCGACCGATGTCGGAATGTAACCAGTTCAATGAGAGAGCCGTTCAGTTGTTGTGAATGATCTCTTGTTCGGTCCATTCTGGAGTCATCGCCCGCAGTGCAGCCTTAATTCCGTCACACTCGTAAACAGGATAGGAATCCTGTAGGCGCGTGAGATTCATATAGGCATAGAGTTTCCATTCTTTTTTGCGTCGTAGGAAGACTCCATATCTGATGCCATCAGTAACGATTAACCTTTCGCAGGATGGCTTGCCTGCAGAGTACAACTCTGCTTGAGATTTTGCAGTAAGACACGAGAGATCTTTTTTCTTGCATTCCGCGACAGCAACAAGATTGTGATCGGTGCGGGGCAATTGTTTGAAGAGAGCTATGTCAACGTTTTTCCACTCGACGGCCATTTTCTGGGGAGTCCAACCGAGTGCACGGAGCAATGGAACGACCAGATAAGCACGCGTCTCTTCCTCTGACGGATTGCCGAACTTCTGATACCAGGCAGCAATCCTGCCGAGTTCACCTATCTCGCGGACAAGATTCTCAATTGATGCACTGGCAACTCCCTGTTCAAATAAATACTCTGCCACCGAGTCTAGTTGAACTGGATTGCTGACTGACTCGGGTAACTTGGGCAGACGCAATTTCGAAAGATTGCTAAAGTCGATGTTGGCCAGCCATTGATGTATTTGTTTGGATTCAATACGTTGTGTTGTGTCGCCGTACTTGAGAGTGTACTTTGGAAATGGCTTGGTGCTATCGTCTGATTTCCAGATCCATTTTACTCGACGAATATGCTGCAAGTCCCAACCATCTATGTCCCCAAAAGGATTAGAGTATTCGTACGTGCCTTGAATAACGCCGGCACCTCGGATGGTGGTGGTACCCATACGAAGTAGAACAATATCACCTTCTTTCATTTCAGCGCAGAATCTCCGCAGGTCAGCCATCTTGCGTTTCGACCTGCCTTGCGAGAGCAGCGCGTCCTGACAACTAGGCCAAGGACCGGACCCTCCAGGGCCGTTGAGAATGACGCCACACTTCAGACATAGTTCAGAATAGTCACGATTTGTGTCTCCTGCTGCCTGTTGCCAAACTACTTGGCTATTCATTTGGGTCTCCTATATAGGGACTTTTGTTCTTTTCGAGCCGTCTCACAGAACCCCGAACTTTTTGGTATGTCTTGCACCGCAAATCCCTGCTTCTTAAGTTTTTGCATCATACAGAAACTTCCTTGAAATGTCAAGCGTCCCGGCGACTTCGGTAGTGGGTCAGGTCGATTGGTCATTGTACGTATTATTGACATGGCAGATGAGCGATGCCATTACGTCCCCTCTCGAGAGGGGACTACAGGGGTGTGTTGAGAATCCGTCGCATTCCAGATGGGTAAGAATGTTAAGAGTGACGTGTCATCCCCAGGTACCCACCCCGTCGACTTCGTCGACACCCCTCCAAGGGATGGGATTCCGCTTTCAGCTATTTCAAACTGGCCCACTTCCAGCCAGTCATTTCGCGGTGGTTCATTCACTGCCTCGTGAGGTCGGCGCGATTCCACCCGAATCATCAACCAATTGCCTTGCCGATCCTCTTGACGATCTTCTCTAATTCAATGACAGTGTAATCCAAATCTTCTTCGGCCGTGTCCTTTCCCATCGAGAACCGTACCGTCGCTTTGGCAGTCCTCTCATCACGTCCCATCGCAAGCAAAACGTGGGAAGGGTCCATGCTGCCCGATGTGCAAGCAGAGCCGCTCGTCACTGCAATTCCCGCCAAGTCAAGGTTGAACAGCAGCGCTTCGCCGTCGATATCGATCTTTTTGCTGTCGAAAGAAATATTCAGAATATGAGGGAGCGATTCGGTCGGATGACCATTGAACAGAATATCTGGAAATCCCTGCTCAAGCCGTGACCGAAATATCTCCTTCAATCTCCCCAGCCTGCGATATTCCGAATCTCCCTCCTCATAAGCCAGCTCAGCAGCCTTTGCAAAGCCGACCGAGAGCGGAACATTCTCCGTTCCGGCACGGCGGCCCCGCTCCTGTCCACCGCCATGTATCAAGCGTTCAATTCGTGTTCCTCTGCGGATATATAGCGCCCCTATTCCCTTCGGGCCGTACAATTTGTGCGCGGAGATAGAAAGCAAGTCAACGCCGAGGTCTGTAACATTCACGGGTAGCTTCCCAAACGTTTGGACAGCATCCGTGTGAAAAACGACCGCTTTTTCTTTGGCAATTTTAGCAATCTCCGCAATCGGATTGATTGTCCCCACTTCGTTATTCGCGTGCATGACAGACACCAAACCGGTTCTCGCTCCAATGGCAGCCGCAACGTCTCGCGGGTCTACCATACCAAATTCATCGACTTCAATGTACGAGATGTCGAATCCACATTCCTCCAAGAACCGGCATGTATCAAGGACGGCATGGTGTTCTACTTTGCTCGTAACGACATGATTCTTGCCGGCCTTCTTCATCTCCCACGCAACCCCTTTCACTGCAAGGTTATCCGCCTCGGTACCGCCACTGACAAAGCAAAGTTCACTGCTCTTTGCACCAATAACCTTTGCGAGACTGTCTCTGCTTTCATCTAACGCCGCCCGGCTTTCTCTGCCGAATTCGTGGATCGACGAGGCGTTTCCGAACTTCTCCAAGAAGAAAGGCATCATGGCCTCAAGGACACGCGTGTCGAGCGGCGTGGTCGCGGTATGGTCCAGGTAGATTCGTTTCATATTGTGAATATACATCAGTCATAGTACATCTACAAAAACAAATAAGCCCTTGCCGATCACTCAGCAAGGGCTTGTCCCCTAATCCACCCCTCAAGGTTTAGTCGTTGCCGTCTCTGTGCCCGCGCTCGCGGAACATGTCCTGCATGGCTTCGCGCATGTGGTGCTCGAAGTTTCGCTCGAACACCAGGAACTTTCCAAACTGTTCGGGCGTAAGAAAGTTCTTCAGTTCCTCCTGGTACCGCTGACGCTCAGCAAAAATCTTCTGATCCGCATCGAGAACGTCGCCGCTCGATTTCTGAATTCCTTTCGCGTCGCCCTTCTCACGAACAGTTTTGTCGATATCGTCCAACGCATCATTACGAGCTTTCATTAGTTCTTTTATCTTATCCTCATGGGCACTTTGTTTGGCAAAGAACCTGACCGCTTCGTCCTCCTTGAGTTTCAGGACTTCGACAAGTCTCATTTTCCTGAATTCTTCCAGCCGTCCCGCCCTTGGTCCCTGCCTCGGCCCCTGTGGCTGTGCAAGAAGACTCTGCGTTGCGATGAAGATTGCCAACGATAGCATGAATCTACTTAGGTATCTCATATGTATCTCTCTGATGTTGTCTGTAAACTAGTTTGAAGAAAGTTTTTGTTGCAAAATTGTCACAAATTCATCCACATCCTGTGAGCTCAATGCTCTAACGGTGGATTCGGGGTCCATGTTCTGTACGGCACCAAGCCCGTCATCACCCTGCAGCAACTCCGCCAGTGCTTCCTTGTCGTCAGCGGGAGTGGCAGGCAACTCGCTGAGTAGATTAGCGGGTTCCAGGATCCCTGTATACCTTTGCTGTTCGTTTACCAGTTGAAGTTCATCCGACGGCATTTGAATAAGAAACGCACTCAAATCTTGAAGGTCATTGAAATTAGCTTTCGGGGAAAAGTCTATCAGAACCGCTGCCAATACAATCGCAGCTGCGGCTGGCAATATAAATCGAGGAAGCCATTCCGGATACGCGGAACCAGGCTTCTTGCCAATCCGTTCATGGATGCGAGGCACAAGGGAAACCCAATACTGCTCGGGGGGATGGACCGGTTGTTGTTCCCTCAACAACGAAAAAACCATCTGCAACTGTTCAACTTCCAAACGACATTCATGGCACGACTCAAGATGTGAAATAATCTGCGCTTTTTCACTCTCGAGAAGCTTCCCCCCGACAAAATCCGGAAGCCCGAAAGTCACATCCCTACAAGTCATGAACTCATTTCCCTTCTGACGAATTTCTGGATTTTTTTCAAAGCATGAAAGTAGTTTGCTTTCAATCCGCCCACCGACTTCTTCAGCACCTTCGCCATTTCCTCATAATCCATATCACCGTAATAGCGCATCGTAAATACCATCTTTTGTTTTGCCGGCAGTCGTTCAACCGCTCGGTCTAAGATTGTCTGATATTCCTCTTTGAGTATCTTTCTGTCCGCAGAGTCTTCCGGCGCGCTCAACTGTTCCTCGACTTCTTCAAAATTAAAAAAATCCTTCACGCGCTTCGACCGCAGAGCATTCAACGAAACATTGACCGTGATGCGATAGAGCCATGTGTAAAAATTCGCTTCGCCGCGGAACGATTTCAACGCATCGTATACCCGCACAAATACATCCTGAACTACGTCATCCGCCTCATCGTGCGAGCCTACCATTCTTCGAGCGACCCAGTATATTTTCTGCTGGTATCGTTTGACCAGCTCGTTAAATCCTTCAACCCGGCCGCTCCGGAATTCCTCTATCAGCTCACGATCCGTTTTGGGTCGCTTCCCCGATTCTTCAATCGGCATCTGGATGTGAGGGTCTGTTAATTAGATAGGATTTCATGAAAAAAGTTTAATACGAGTGTAGCCGCTGCTACACACGATTCCGAGAAAATCTGGGGCTGTCCTCCCCCTATGGAAAAATTACAACGCCTTCCTCAACCGGAGGAGGATGTCCTTCATGTCCTCGGAAATCATTTTTGTATCCGCCAGAATTGGCATGAAATTCGTATCACCATTCCAACGGGGAACGATATGGAAATGGACATGCTTCTCGATGCCTGCTCCAGCCGTGCGCCCGACATTCGATCCAATGTTGAAGCCGTCAGGATGCGAAACCTTCTGGAGCGTTTTGGTCATCTTTTTCAAAAAATGAAAAAGCTCGAGCGATTCTCTATCGGAAAGATCCATCAAATCAGAAGTATGACGGTAAGGCACAATCATGATATGTCCGCTGTTGTACGGATAAAGATTCATCAGGACGTAGCAGTACTTTCCACGAGTAACCACATAATGTTCATCGTCTCTGCCGTCGCGATGAGCTCTGCAGAGAACGCACGCCCGTTTGTTACTCCCCGGTTTCGAGAAGGATTGAATGTATTTTGAACGCCAGGGAGAAAAAAGCCTCTTCATGGTCACGCAGCAGAAAACAACGAATTAATCGTTTCGTTCATTCCCGGCAAGAAACAGAACACTCCTCACGCCGTTTCTTCAACTCTTTGTTTTTCATACTCAGCAGCGATCTTCTCGGCAATCTCCCTGGGCACTTCTTCATAATGGTCAATCTTTTGCCGATGGATTCCGCGACCCTGCGTCATCGACCGAAGGTTCGTTGAATAGCGGTATAGCTCTTTCAACGGAACAAGCGCGCGGATGACCTGGTGCGAGCCGTCAGAATCCATGCCAAGGATCTTTCCACGCCGGCTGGATATATCGCCCATCGTGTCGCCCATGTACTCTTCGGGCACGCTGACTTCGATTTCATAAATCGGCTCGAGAAGAATCGGCTTGGCTTCCTTGAATCCTTTCTTGAATGCCATCCGGCCTGCTATCTTGAACGAATGCTCATCGGAATCTACGTCGTGGTACGATCCGTCAAAAAGGGTCACCTTAACATCAACGACCTTGTACCCGGCGATAACGCCACTTTGCATCGCTTCGACAATCCCTTTCTCCACCGCGGGAACAAACCGTCCAGGAACGACGCCGCCGACAATTGCATCTTCAAACTCGAAGCCTCCGCCGCGCACCAGCGGCTCGAGTTTTACCCAAATGTGTCCAAACTGACCGCGGCCGCCTGTTTGCTTCTTGTGCTTATACTCAACCTCGTTTGCCCTGCCTTTGATCGTCTCGCGATACGGAATCCGCGGCTCCACCATATCGACATCGACGCTGTACTTCGCTTTCAGCCGCTTGACAACAATCGCAAGATGAAGCTCACCCTGCCCGCTGATAACGGTCTGGTGCAACTCGGGATCAACCGTCATGAGAAAAGTCGGGTCTTCTTCATGCAACGAATGAAATCCGGTCGCGATCTTGTCCTCATCCCCTTTCGCCTTCGACACAATTGCCATGCTGATGACAGGCTCAGGGAACTGAATCGGCTGCAAAACCACAGGGAATGTTTTGTTGCCGAGGGTGTTGTTCGTATGGGTATCTTTCAATTTGACAACCGCCCCGATGTCGCCGGCTACCAGCTTTCCAACCTCCTTGCGTTCCTTGCCGTTCATCACGTACAATTGCGCAAGGCGCTCGGCTTTGTTGTTGTTCTGGTTAGCAAGGTCGAGGCCGGGAGTTGCCGTTCCCGAGTAAACTCTGAAGAACGACAGCTCGCCGACGTGCGGCTCGGAAACAGTCTTGAACACGAACAAGACGGGTGGACCATTGGGATCGCATTTCACAGGGATCTCTTTCTTTTCCTCGTGATCCGACCCCGGAGCAAATCCAGTCGCGGTTCCGACCTCAACAGGATTGCAAGTGCAATCAACGAGGAAATCCATCAGCGACGCAATCCCGACATTATGCGTCGATGCCGTACATAGGAGAGGGAAAATCTGCCGAGTTCGAATGCCTAGCCGCAAGCCATTCCTGATCTCCTGGTCGCTCAGCGTCCCTTTTTCCAGAAAGGCATTAAGCAATCCTTCGTCCGTCTCCGCGATTTGCTCGATGAGCTGCCCTCTCATGGCCTCCGCCCTTGCCTTGAGCTCCGGCGGAATCTCAGCCTCGGT
>Ga0209777_10006018_pt1 | contig 13778 bp, 19 predicted proteins | sample FrelakmetHBP12HB_FD_187147 | JGI IMG/M metagenome (GOLD analysis project Ga0209777, IMG submission 187147) | Freshwater lake sediment microbial communities from the University of Notre Dame, USA, for methane emissions studies -HBP12 HB (SPAdes)... | ecosystem: Environmental > Aquatic >...
CCGACAAGGTGCTCGGCAAAGAGCCGTTTCCCTATACGTTCGAACTCAGTAGAATACATTCAGAACACCACTTTTTCCCACAGAATTCTTTTCCATATTCAACGATATAGCAAAATTGCATGCGCAATATTCTCTTTTATTTCGAAGATTCACCGTCTATGTTTTGTTCGTGGTTAATATAGGTTTGTTTCGTGTTCTATTTTTCTCCTCGATTATCGTCGCTCTTCTGACGGGTCTATCAGAATAATAATTGTTTAATACACAATGATTTTGTCTAAAATATAAATTTTTGGGATTTTATTTATACAAGCGGTTGAAACAAACCGAACTGGTTGGTTTTTCGAAGGAAATACCGGGTTCTTGTTGACCGCAAGCGTGACAATATTTCTCCTTGTATTTTATGTTTTTATGTTTAGCCCAAATCGGATAGCATTTATCGCAGAGTGGCTTCTTTAAATTGAATTTAGCCATCGGCTCCCCACAACGAATACAATATGCCTCTTCTCCTATCACGGAATCTATGATTTTTGTAAATATTCCTTTATTAGGGGCTTCTGTGGGTTTATAAGCAGATTTTTGAGAGGATTTAGGAGGATAATTTGATTGGATCGTATTTTTTGTTTCTTGAGAATTCTGTTTCTGTGTGCGGGGTTGGCTGAGCGAAAGTAAGTTTTTTATTTCCTTTATTGCATCTGTATATATTTCAAAATCAATTTGTTTTGAAAATTTTATTCCCATTTCCCAGTTTGAAACCTGAGAGTATTCATGTAAATTCATGGATGTTATCAGACCCTCTTTTTCGTTTATATAGCACTTAGAGTGGAGATTGTCGCAATATCGCAAATCCAGATTCTTTAATTCGTTAAAAAAACGGAGATCTTCCTCATGTAAAGACGAATCCGTTCGATAAACAATAGTGATGGAAATATTTTTCTTATCAGTGCTTTTTAGATAATTTTTCGTTTGCAATGGAATTTTGAGATAGGGTGAAATAATACACAATTCTTTGTCGGCATTTGTGATAATATTCGTTAAAACCGATGAAACATCTGAACCATTACAAAACTTAGCCATCGTTATCAAATTTACATAGAGGATGATGACGGGATAATGATTTCCATTAGAAGAGAATTTCTGCTGTCAATGCAGGATAAGCGAGCGCCTTGCATGAGCCGTAGGCGCGTAACTAACCAAACTTACTTGATCTCATGAGATTTAAAAAAAGAGGAAATACCAAGGAGGGAGTGAAAATGAAGTCGTCCGAATTGCCAACAAAAATCAATTGAAAAATTTTATCGTGTCGAAAAATTAGTATCATGCATCCGTCCGGTTTTATAAAACGTATTCGATTGAGACCGGAGGTTGGATTGAAGAGGTGCCTGAAATATGAAAAAAATAGTATTGTTGACATTTATTGCATTAGTGTTGCTTTGTGTAATTCCTGTTACGGCATCGGATATGATGTTCAGGAAGGATCCTAATCGCTTGGGTGATTATTCGAGTGTTTCTGGGGGAGTGCTACCCAATGGTCAGTTAAAGTGGAAATATTCGACCAATGGCGCAATTTATTCTTCTCCTAGTTTAGCTAATGGGATTGTCTATATTGGTTCTGATGACGGCAACATCTATGCACTGGATGCTATCACCGGGACTCTGAAATGGAAATACACATTAGGAAATCCTGGTTATTTATCCGTCGCGTCTTCACCCGCTGTTGTAAATGGAGTTGTCTATATCGGAAGTGCCGATAAAAATGTTTATGCACTTGACGCCAATACAGGCGCTTTAAAATGGAAATACCTTACTGGAGACAATGTGCGCTCTTCACCAAACATCGTAAATGGCGTGGTATATGTTGCCAGCTGGGATCATTACATCTATGCTCTTGATGCCGATACTGGAGCTCTAAAATGGAAGTACCTTACGGCAAGGGAAGTGTTATGCTCACCCACTGTCGTCAATGGAATTGTCTATTTCGGTAGTTATGATAACAACCTCTATGCACTTGATGCCAATACAGGCACCTTTAAGTGGAAATACACGGCAGGAGAGCGTATATATTCTACACCTGCTGTAATCAATGGCGTCGTATATGTGGGAAGTAAAGATAACAACCTCCATGCTCTTGATGCCAATACTGGAGCTCTAAAATGGAAATATCCAACGAGTGGTTGGATTGATGCTTCACCTACTGTCAAAGATGACTTGGTTTATATAGGGTCGGATGATAGTTATTTCTACACTCTCGATGCTAACACTGGCGCCTTGAAGTGGAAGTATCAAACAGGATCTTTGATAGATTCCTCAGCTGCTATCGCCGATGGAGTTGTCTATTTCGGTAGTTATGACAACAACCTCTATGCATTAGACGCTGATACGGGTGGCTTTAAGTGGAAATATCAAACTGGAAATATTGTATATTCTTCTCCCGCAATTGTTAACGGCGTAGCGTATTTCGGAGGTGTTGACGGTAATGTCTATGCAATTGGTAGCCAGACCGTACCACCCGCAGTTTCATTCAACAAACCTGATACATCTATCTGTCAATGGAGCTGCTGGAACCCGGAGATATCCGCCGTGATATCTGGACTTGCTGCTGATCAGAAAGTAGATTTACAACTCACTTACCAAATTGTAAATCCCAGTTTCCTTCAGAATGAAAAAAAGTATATAATGTTAGATAATGTAGGAAATGGAGTCTATCCGATTACACCAAAGATGTTTGGGGTATCCTGTCTCTGGCCGGGCATTCCTGAGTGGCCAAAGCATTATACTGGAAACAAAGTCGTTGAGATTCATTTCGGAGCTAATCTTCTCGATCCAGCCAACAACAACTGTATCACTCAACCCTGTACGACTGGGGGTCAGGATTACTACTGGTATCCTTGGGTTTGCTCTAAGCCTCCAATTTCAACCCCAGAATTCCCGTCAATCTTCCTACCGGCAACTATGATCATTGGGTTCCTTGGAACCGTACTCTTCATCAAGAGAACCAGGGAACACTAACTCTTTTTCTGTTCGTATCGACCTGACCGAATCATCTATGGTTCAGGATTTAACGATATGGAATTTTATGATTATGTCGATTGGTGGTTTATCGCAGATATTGTAATTTTTATCATCTGAAAAAAGAACCAACGATATGTTGGTTTTATTATAAATAATAGGTATTTTTTCGTGTGTGACGGTTATACAACGTTTTTATCGCAGGTATATCACCATCGATACCACAGAAGTTCTCACCGTTCTCTGGCTCGAAATATGCACAAGATATACAGAATCGCCCTACTTGCCGTTTCTCATCTGCACCGTACCCTGTCGTTTTAAAAATATTTTCCATCCACAATGTATGTCCACATTTCATACAAGGTGTGCCTCTCGCGATCTTGCTGTTCATTTCATATAATAATACGATTCTGGACGTAAAAAAGATATTATGGTGGGATTTTGAATGAGCTCTTTATGGAGAATAATAAAAGGAGAATGACCTTGAAAGGAGAAGGTATTATTTGCGTCGTGCGTTGCGTGCCTTCACAGTATCCAAAACGGGATTGTTGACACCAACGTGATCTGCGAGATTGTCCATGAAGGGCGCACTTGGATCTTTTATTGTCGGGTTTGTATCTGACCCACCGCGATATTGCGGGTTGATTCTCGATGTGATACCGCCCTGATCCAAGATTGGGGAAATGAAAGCGTCCCCGATAATTTGGGAATCTGTGCCGCGATTATCGACGAACACACGATTCTGGTTGATTTTGGCTTCAACCGTCTGTGACTTATCTTCAGCCATTAAGAAATTCCTCCGGAGAAATTGTATTCAGACTTCGATACAGGCTCATCTCATATTCGTCATGCCTTGACACCGAATAAGAGAATCATCACCGGGAAAAACTGATACATTTGCGCCAGTTTAGGACGACCACATATAACCAGTTCCGGAATTTTTATACCGAAAATGTCGCATAAGTACGAAAAACTGACCGTCGGTTATATCGTATTTTTTGCAAAAATCCATCCTATTTATCGGCTCGTGATTCGTTTCAAAAAATCGTCTGATTTCTATGAGATTTACCATTATTTTCATCCCCTTACTAACTCAATCGGATTAAAAAAGCTAGGAATTGCACGAATTCCCGGTGAATAACTGATTGTTTCTAATAAACAGGAGATATAGTCGTCATTTCCGGGTTTTGCCTCGTATCCTACCGATCCAGATTTTCGAATATTTGCAGTGAATTGTTCCAACTGTTTTTTGATTTCACGTGCGCTTGGCATATCTTCGTCGATAATAACCTGATTTTGCTCTAGTAAAAGTGCGAGTTTTTGCACCCATACCGGCTTATTTAGAACCGTGAATCGCCCGACGTGCGATTTTTCACGTATCATATTTTCACCAGAGAACTTTATGAGGTAAATCCACGGTATCGCCTGTCTGACGGTATCTGCGAGCCCTTCTGCGCCTGTCGAATCCATCAAAACAACAGGGTTTTGATTATAAATGACTTGCACCTTTTTGACGATATCCGTAAGGATTTCGACCTGTTTATGATATTCCAGATTTTTTAAATCCTGTGAGTATAACACGCGATAACGCGGGAAGCTGACTGGATTTTGAAAATCCTGAATTATCGTAACCATCTGTTTTTCACATACCAGTACGATCGATAAATCCCCACCCATCGCAGCTGGATCGTAGCTGACGATCGCTTCGGATTTTCCAATTATTTCCTGCATTATTGCACCCTCAAACTCTTTTTTGGTGTCGTTGCGAGTGATTTATACCCACCGTATTCCGCCGTTCTGAACGGATTATCAGGGATTTTCTGGAATGCACGACTGATCGCATCCACATCAAAAACACCACTTCCGAGTGCCAGCCATGCACATTCGTACTCACGACGATATGCCGATTTTGGTGTGGTTTTTCTCTGATGATCCAAGAATTTTTTTGATATTCTCGGACATTGATCTGACCTTACTTCAATTACACGAATTGTGCCACTGCAAAAGAGGTCATAACACCAACCGCCAGAAAAATTTGGAGTGGTTATTACCAACATTCTACCTCTCGTAACGGCGTGCATTGGGGAAATCACATCGTGGAAAATTGCATCCGGGATAAAGCTCGCCTCGTCGCATATAGTCGTGTGTGGAGCAAAACCTCTTAATCCAGAGCCGCCAGCCAGAGTTCCTGACGGTAATGCCATAATGGTTGAGCCATTACTTAACGTCAGTTGGGTTTCAGTATTCTTCCGAATCCCTGGTCTACCAGACGCCGGGATTTTCAAGAGCATACGCCGGCAATCCTTCAAAATTTTTGTGCTCTGTCTTTGGGTAATCGATATAATTATGCATAAACTATCGATATTCTGAAGAATCGAGGCAAGACCCGCGATTTCTGCCGCTGTACTTTTCCCAACTTGTCTGCCGCAGACGGCTAGGATATCATCACGACCACGACAAATTTTGTCCTGCCAGTCGTCCAATTTCAGATTAGACCACTCGCAGATTACAGAAACAGGGTCAAAAACTGTCCTTATAGCCAACGGACACTTATTTTCCTGCAAGGATAATCCTCCGGCAATTTTCGCAAAGAAGTGGAGCTATACGTGCAAGATACGCGAAGGAATCTTCCGCACTACTGTCACCAATATTCACGATTTGAGAATAGACCTGCGCGGCATCTCGCCATTTACCCTCTTTTTCAAGCTTCTCCGCCATCTGTTTTAATTTCGTGAAACTATCGGCATTTTGATTTTGGCATACGTTTTTATGTCGCATGAAGATATTGCGATTGAGATTATACATCTCGCTCAATTTACGATAGGGTATCGCGTCCTTCAGCGCTTCCTCTATCTCCAAACGCTTTTCTGTCGGAAGTTGGCAAATCTGGCAAGCCAAGAAATCATCCCCAAGTCACGTACGCAAATTATCCCTGATTTTCTTTGATTATCCGAGTGAGAACTTCCTGAAACCCCGTCGTGGTTCTGATGCGCAAGTCCCGCAATTCTGCATTGATTAAATCTTCCTGCCTGTTCAACGCAGGATTATCATACCCCTCCTTACGCATCAAATCAAGCGTCAACCGACCACGCCGGATTATTTTTTGCACGTCGTCCCGAAAACCCACAAGATCGATCTGCAACCGTTCGGCTGATTTTGTCGATACATTCATGCATGTGCCTTCCCACAACCAACCGGTTCTTGTTTCTCCAATATCGGTATCTGATTCTCACGCCCAACGCCACCATGCATTTTACCTTTAACCGGAACGCCATGCGTGAATAGATTTATTCTCGCAGATTTTACCATTTCAATCATCCTCAGAAAATTCAACGATACGTATTGTCAACTTGTATCCGTTCTCGGTATACAAGCGCTCAGCGATATTTTTCAGATACGGCGAAATTTCTCTACCTATCCCTTCAATCTCTGCCTTCACTATCTCTGACATTTCAAACCACCTCATCAATTTTCGACATCATGATTATGTCCTCATTCGATACCTCCGTCGGGTCATCCGCAAGAACTAACATGTTCCCCTCTTTCGCCTGATTTTCAAGTACCTGCCATTGATTGATGCGTTTTTCTAACAGTCGATACGCCGCATCCCCCTCATAAGGAGTGTCCAGATGCGCCGCAGATACGAAGTTTGCAATCCTGTCAGCCTCGTCCTTTAATTGACCTCGTTGCCGCATCTCCTGTGACACGGCTCGTAACGTCAGCGCATCAGGAGAGTCCGCGTTCGATTGTTCAATTCCAAAAAAAACCAACTGATTGTCAGACATTGCGCCAACTTTATTCTGAAGAAGTGCAAGTCTGTTGCCTTCTACCGAAACTGTTGGTCGTTCCTTCTCATATCGCGTTTTGATAAGTGCCAGACTGTCCTTGTCAGTCTTGATTGCACGATCAACAGAGTCCAGATAGGATTTTCTTATCTCCGCAAGGGATGCCTGTTCAAACTGTTGCACGAATTCATCCGCGTATATGCCACTGGATTTCATTGCCTTCAGTTTCTTGTTCCGTTCGGCAATTTTCGATCGTAGTGTTTTCACAGTCATGGTTTCACCTCTATTTGTCCTCACGTTGTGGGAATGCGAGTATCTTCTCATCAGGAACACCATGCAGTAACAACAGGTTGCCCACAGTCGTATCCATCGTGCCACCTTCGCAATCACGGAGTGCGCGTAATGCGAGGTACGTAGAATCGTGCAAAACAATCAATTTCATATCTAACCTCAAAAAAGAAATTTAGTACTATATTTATGCGTGCAGGTAATATGAATTTTTCTATAGAACGCTTGGAACATACCAATCACGTCGCAGAAGTCCATGCGTAATAGTAATAACCGCGCATCTTTGACGACAACCTCACGGATTGATTCCTTGTGTGTTTCCGACCATTGCCCTTATGGTGATACGTTCAGACATCATGTAACCTAACCTGTCACAGAACACGTCCTGCCTATGCACCTATGCATGGTTTCGATTCAATGCACGTCCGCACTACGATCGCACAAGATTTGACACTATCTTTTCGATCGCATGTGTCACACGATTGTCATTGCGTCAAATGTCGTCAGGAAACGAAAGTTCAATTACCAGACTGTCACACATCGTAGTTGAATCCAAACATTTTAAACAACTTTGCGCAGAATATGCATAACACGCAATTATTCAATTCTTTAACGGAATTGGAAATAGAGTTTGAGCCGAAGAGAGAGAAAGTAAAAGTAGTTTATAAACATTTATATAGTACTTTCAAAGTTTTGTTCAAAGTATCAATTTTTCAAGGGCTTTTGGGTAGTATTTCGTGTGCAGGCAATCGCACCTTGCCTGACCCTGGCTTCAAATCCGTGTGACATAGAAGAGCTGGGATTGGTTTTTCGTAGATTGGTGATTATTATAAAACAATCTTTATGATTGTGATTTCTTCGTCGTTTCTTCGATATATATTATCACGTATTATCACATATTATCACATATTATCATTTCAAATATCAGACGTATATTATCATCATTATCACTGTTTTCAGGTTTATGAGGGGTGGTATCATAAGATGCAGCACTGGGAATCAATTTTGGTATCTTCTTGCAATCCGGTGATAACCATGATAATATGATAATGAACGTCGGAGGAGTGTGTGATAATAGGATGATAATGCAGTGATAATGAGGTTAAGTGTTATTTAAGAAAAATTTTCTTAAACCGTCCCTTTTATCCTTCAAATTTGTGCCAAATCCAAATATCCTTCCAGCGCTGAATCTCTTGAATCAGATTCTTGATAGGTTCTTTGCCGCATCGCATCATGATACTTTTCGCGAATTCTATTGCCTCTGGTGGTGCGTCAACATCTCCGTATCTTTGCCACTGATAGAGGAAACGCCCTAGTGCGGTGAGAACGGTTGAATGAGCGATTTTACCGTATTTATTATAAGTGACATCTTTTCCGAGGAAATGCAGTGCGTATGAAATATAAGAATAATTCTGATTGGTTCGGCGACAGCCCATATCGTCCCAGAGTGCAATGAAAGCGGGATTCCATTTTTTTGTTTCAAATCGTGGTCTTGCCATATAATCAGTCCACAGGGCATTTAAAACTCCATTTCCGTGTATCGGGATCATAGGTGTGTTCGAGATTACGGATTTTTGCCATAAGACCGCCGTCAGGACGATCGAAGGTGCCGTTGCCGCGCAGTGCGCGATACACTGTTGCTGGTGCCATTTTACAATCTCGTTGTATCGCATCAGTTGAGTGCCAGGTTATTTGCATGTTTTTAGGTTCACCTTTCGGTGCGATATTTACAGGTTCTTTCAAGTAAGTCCATACTGCCGCCTCGTTGCGTAACAATGCCGGAGTTGAATTATCAAGCATCGGTTTTGAGTAGGTCAGGAATTTATCGACCGCGTCGATATCCTCATCGTTGGTCATGTCCCGATTGCATAACAGGGCGTGGCATTTCAGGAGTGTGAGGTATCGTTTCGATTCTCTGATGGTGCCATGTTTATCAATTTTTTTATGCAGGTTAACTATCTTTTTTGGAATTACATTCCAGATTTGATTTATGAGAAGTGCAACACCGGCGGCATACTCATTAAAATCTTTCTGTTTTTCGCGTTGCACAAACTCCCAAATCTCTTTTTCCTGATCGGGTGTCCGTCGTATTTCAAGTGTTAGGAATCGGGATTCATCCTGCCCCTCAATAGAATTAAGCGTCATCGTATCAACTGCGGTGAGCACGAGTGATACATGGCGAGGCACGGTTAAATCAATGGCTTCTCCTGCATCGACACTACCACGAGTGACACCGGTATCCCATGAAGTTAAAATATTGCGATATAGACCGGCAACTTCTTCCGTAAATTTTGTATCGTCAGAGAACAGGATGGTATTTTCATGCAGGACGGGTTTTTTATCTTTCTTCTCTCGTGCGGCATAGAACACCCACATTGGACTAAACGTTCTGGATAACTGGTCTTCCAAACTGATAAATTTTAACCCAGTTTTTACTGAATCACTTTTTCCTGATTGCGTTTGTCCAGTAATGAATAAATGGATACCTTCATCGACATTTTGCACACGGAACGATGCGGAAAGATACAGGAGCCCCTCTAAAATATGTAGATCGCCGCACCACAGGTTTTTGAAATGGGTTTTTGCATATTTGATGAAACGTCCGTCCTCATAGATACGCGGTGCAATTTTTTTATCCATCATTTCATGGAACATCTTTTGACTGTCGGGAGTCAACATTTCAATATTATTATCAGCCAGTTTCAATACCCGCAGTAAATCCTGTTCCTCATCAGTGAATTTAAAAGGTCTACGACGTCCCTTCAATTTTTCTTGGATGAAGCGAATGCGATCAGATTCATTCATTACCATCCCTCGGTAAAATATCGTCTATAGGTCGTTTTTGATATAACCCGGTAGATGAGGGATGATCTACGTGTATCTCGCTGGATTCGGGGTCACGATGCAGGCATTTTAATTCGTTGATCGCCTTGATCTGCGCCTGTTTTAAGGTATAACAAAGTGCTTCTATTCTCTCATAAGTTGAAGGAATAGAGAATCCTTCAAATTGTTGTTTTAATGTCAAGGCTGCCACCCGCCAGTTGATCCTCTATTCTGTGCAAAGAATTTACAATCTGAATATTTATTTCTGTAATAAAACAAGTCTCGTCGGTGACGTATGCCTTGCAATCACTGTTGCATCGCCTTGTCGCATACGGACACACGCATTTTCCAGCTATTTTTTCAGTCATGTTTTCCTCCTATATTTTCCCTCGTTTTTCTGTTGATTTATGAAAGCAAAATTTTGGGCGCGAGTCACGTCTATGAAGCCATTGAAGGAGGATTTTCTCCTCCGGTGACAAATCGCTCGTATTTGGAAATCTCATTTTCTCTTCCCCGCTATTGGCTCTCTCTTTGGGGTTGTACCATTTTTAATCTGTTCCTTCACTTTTTTGAGCCCGGTTTTCTTTTCCGAGTCCACCTTCGGTTTTTCATTACCCGTTGGGGAGACCATCCCGAATTTCTCCATTTCTGGAGAAAGTAATTTCAGTACGGCTTTAGTTATCTCCTGTTTTTGTTTCAGGAGCATTACTTTCTGTTTTTCCAGTTTTTCTATCTCCTGTTTATACTGTTCAATATCCCGGTCAATCTCGGCTATTGTTTTGTCTATCAGGCGTATTTCCACATTCGATACTTCGGTTGGTGCAGGTGAGATTATTTGAGATATTCTTTTTTCTTCGAGGTTTTTCTGCGAGTCATCTGATTGTTTTTCCGGTTCAGGATTTTCAATCGTTTGTGGAGATTGCGGTTCGGGTTTAGTATCGTCTGAATTATCTTCAGATTGAGGTTTACCCAAACTATCTATGATTTGTTTAATCTGATCCCGGGTAAGAGATTTGTGTTTCTTTCCCCCCGTCGGTGTTTTTTCAGATAAACGTTTTTCTGCGAGTGAAATTGCCGTATCTCTTAAATTATCAAACCGTATTTTAATTAGAGGCTCAATTGCGTCCGTACTGCAATCACAGAATTGAGGATGTTTTTCAACAAACTCTGTTACTCTTTCAACACGTGCAACTGTGTAATCATCCAGCCCACATTTTTCAGCCGTTTCTCGTATGTGTGATCGACACCACTGCGTCCTCATGTCTGTGCCTTCTCATTGAGGGGGTTCCAATTAGCACCATCAAACAAATATTTTTGATGGTTTTTTAAGTATACTTCACCCGGCATCGGATTTGAGGGATGACATTTAAAACCATCGTCCTCATCATCCTCGTCAGGATAATGCATCAATCTTCGGATACAACAATCCCAAGTCTCTCCACGTTTGCGATCTTCTGATAATCGCTTGAAAGTGTCCGGGTATAATTCAATTGTTTTTTTTATCATTCCGGCATCATTCTCGCATGATCGCAGGTTATACACTGCCCCTTTAATTCAGACTCGCAATCGAATCGTACGCAACCATCGCAACCCATTGTAGGGTGATGGACAGAACCTTCCGGGATTTTCCCATATTTTGAATCCTTTTTCTTTGTCATGTCTGTGCCTTTTTCTTTATCACGATAATTCGTGTGTCCCAGTTGCAATACTGGCACCTACGGGAACCATCGGTTCTCGAATATGTCATCCGCCCGCATTCGGGACAGGTTGGTTTCTTCTGCATTTTTTATCACGTGTGTCTCAACACACATAATATAATTTATCATAAGGGTATTGAAATGACTTTCTATTGAAATATAAAAATAAAAATGTATTACAAATATTTGGAGAAACGCGGCTCATATCGAGAGTATTTTCAAAAAGAGTATTTATAGTGATATGTATAATTTATGTAAAAAAAAAAAGATTATTTTGAATTGACCGCCAAATTGAGAGTATTTATACTGTTGAATAAAAAGAAACAAAACCAACAAAGGGGTCTCGTGCGTAGTCAGTTTTACCAGCGCACGGTTTAAAGAGAGGATTCCAGTTCAGGAATATCTCCCTTATTTAGTTTTAGATTTAGGTCGGGATATTTACCGGTAGTTAATTTGTCATAGATTTCGGAGATCAGCGCCACTTTTTTCATTGCACTTGCAAGCTCGGCACGTAATTGTGAAACCTCGTCGTCGTGAATTTTCACCGCTGTTTTACCCGCATCCGTCAGCATCAAATACGGTTCAATCTTGAGGTATAACCCCGGTAGTTTCTCTTCAGGAATGGTCGCATATGCCTTCCCGAGCTCTGACTGGTGTCCCATAAGATTCTCGGCAAGGTCGATCTGTTTTGCATCCGTCCCGACAATCTGACGGAAGGATTTTCGCAGACTATGAACTTTCAATTCTCGACGCCCGCCGTTATTGAATCCCAGTTCTTTTGTCGCGGCGTTAAGAGCGTGCCTGAAATTAGTACTTGCCATTGGAAACAAGAGCTCGTTACTGCGTGGTTTAACCTCTCCAAATATTTTCTTGGCACCGGCACTCTTTTTGGTCGCCATGCGTCGATATTTCGGGAGATTTTCTATCCATTCACGGAGTACGATCGCCGCCTCTTGTGAGATGAATACTGTCCTCTTTTTATTGGTCTTTGTAATCCCCGCAGGGAGAACGATTCTTGCAGGTGTTTCATCCAGATGCACGTCGTCTTTCCACTTGATTTTCAATGCCTCCCCGACGCGCATACCGCTCGTGTAAAGAGTGATATACAGGGGTTTCATCAATGGTGACAGGGCTGCGTATACTGCACGTGCCTGATCGACACTAAAGGGTTTCCCCTCATAATCATCGTTGGCATAATCTTTTTTATCAAACAGGGTATTGTAGAATTCCTTTGGAATGTGCAAATTGTTGATCGCGGCATAACTACGGATACCTGTCAATCGTGAAGAAATTGTATTCTCTTGCCACGGAATGGTTTTAATGATTTTACCTTTTTTATCTTTCACCGTTCTCGGCACATTGATAAATTCTGCATACTTCGTTAAATGTTTAAAAAAGATATCCACGCCTTCCGGGTCTTTCTGAAGTCCCTTAATATAGGTCTCTAAATCAGGGATTTCATTTACCTCGGCAAACTCTTTAAGTGACCTCTCATAGGATGCCTTGGTACTAGCACTCTTGTTTTTCAAGAATGCACTTTTGGTCATATACATTTTTACTTCAATCCTATCCTTTTTGGATAGTGAGTATTACGCGCTACGAGGTGATAAATATGTGCATGAAGTATTTTGATACTCAACGATAATTGCATGTGCCTGCCCTTATATATTTGATAAACCTTTCCTGAGTTGTCCTGTCGTATATGCCATGCCGCCAGCACCTCCATTCATTTCCATCACAGGTGTGGCAAGGGATTTCAAACATCGTGTTTCTACACATAAAATCCCATACACCGAACTGAATTTTCAATTTTCTGCATGTCTGCCGGAAAAATTGTGTAAAGGGAACGGAGTCCCTTTTTTGGGATTTGCAAGAGCATATTCAACGTTCTCCCATCGGCTCTGCCGGGTAAGGAGTGTCCCCCATCATCACTTCGTCTGTGTTTCCCAGCCACCATTCTATCTCACCAAAGCGGTTGGTGTGCAACAGAAGAGGTGTTTAATTTTAACGGAACTGGATTCCGACATCTTTCATCTTGTTATATCGCGCAATATTCAGAAGCAGGGGAGTTAGGGACTCGACCAGGTTTGAAGCCGCCAGGGGACCTGCATCAAATGCCTGAAGTTTTGAAATGCGGTTGACAATTTCCATAACCTGCTGTTTTGCTCCTTGATCATCC
>Ga0209777_10006019_pt1 | contig 13775 bp, 10 predicted proteins | sample FrelakmetHBP12HB_FD_187147 | JGI IMG/M metagenome (GOLD analysis project Ga0209777, IMG submission 187147) | Freshwater lake sediment microbial communities from the University of Notre Dame, USA, for methane emissions studies -HBP12 HB (SPAdes)... | ecosystem: Environmental > Aquatic >...
CGCCTCCCGACTCGCCAGTCCCATTGCTGGAACCCACGCTCGTTCGGCTACATGCTGAACAGGCAATTTACATGGTGAACTCCTTTCAGTTCACAAGATCAGCCAGGCTTATCCTGGTAACCGACCGTGAGGGAGTCGGTTAGGCTTCGGATCTTACGAAAACGGAGCGCAGATCTCTCGTATCCGACCGTCCACAGCTCCTTGCCGACTGCCGGGAGCTTATTGCTGCCCGCTGATCGCTGATAGCTTCGATCGCTAGCCCGCTTTCACGCGCCAATAGATGCCGTAGCGCTGGCCGAACAGCCGGCTGAACGGCGAGAACGTCACGTCCTTCGCCTGCCCCTCGGTCCGGAACGTCAGTGGATGTCCCGTCACCGGCTTCAACCACGCTGCGGGATCCTTCGATGGGACGCGAAACTCCGGCCCGGCGACGGGCTTGCCTTCGAGGGCGTTCACCGTCGGCTTGGCCGGGTCGGCGTGCATCATCTCAGCCGTCAGGCCTTCCGCGCCCAACTCGCCCGCCAGCACCAGCGGCCCGTACATCACGGCTTCGAGCGCATCATCGTCGGGCATCGGGTGCGGGCGCAGATTCATGGGAAGCGCAACGTCCACCCGGTCGCCGTTCTTCCACGTGCGCTCCACGGTGAAGTACGATCCCGGCCGCGCGGCGCCCGGCTGCGCCTCGCCGTTCACCTTCACGCCAAATCCCGCTTGGACCCAGTACGGAACGCGCACGCGCAGCGCCAGACGCTGTGGTTTCTCCGTCTCGAAAACGAGCGCGGTCTTCTCGCGGTCCGGGAAGTCCGTCTCCTGCCGCACCCGCATCCCGCGCTCCTTCCAGTCCAGCTCGGAAGCGATGAACAGGTTGACCCACAGCCCGCCGGCGTCGCGGAAGTAGATGCTGTCGGCCAGCTTCGAAAACGACTCGACTCCCGTGCCCGTGCAGCACCAGAACGAATCGTTCGGCGAGGCGAAGAACTTCCAGTAGCCCGGCGCTAGCGGCACGTAATACATCGTGAGGCCGTCCTCCGGGTTGAGAGTGCCGAGGATTCCGTTGAAGAGCGCGCGTTCGTAATAGTCCGCGTAGCGCGCGTCCGCGCTCCAGGAAAACAGGCGCCGTGTGAGCTTCAGCAGGTTGTAGGTGCAGCAGCACTCCTGGCTCTCGTGACTCAGCTCGGAGGCAAGTTTGTCAGGCTCCGTGCGCCACGCTTCGAAGTTGCTGGTTCCACCCGTGCAATAGGCGCGGTGCTGCGTCACGGTCTCCCAGAAGAAGGACGCAATGCGCTTCAGCCGCTCGTCGCCCGTCAGCTCGTAGCCGCGCGCCGCGCCGATCATCTTGGGGATCTGCGTGTTCACGTGCAGTCCTTTCAGCTCGTCGCGGCCGGCCGCGAGCGGATCGAACACGCGGTGGTGGTCGAAGCGTCGCGCCAGGTCGGCCCAGGCCTGATTCCCAGTCACCCCATACAGGTTGAACAGCACGTCCATCATGCCGCCGAACTCCGTCTGCAGAATCCGCGCCATGTGCTCGTCGTCGATCGGGTCGGCCCACTGCCTGGTCCAGCCGGCCATCCCCTCCGCCACCTCGAGCGCGAGCCCTTCGCCGCACAGTGTGTACATGTCGAGCAGTCCGGCCAGGATCTTGTGGATGGTGTACCACGGCGCCCACACGTTCTTGCTCGCCTTGAGGCGGTCGAAAAACTCCGTCGGGAACGCGCTGATGTAGCCGCCGCCGTTCTTCTTCTGGCACCCTGCCAAGCCCTCCACCAGCATTATGCCCGTGGACTTCAGCGCCTGGTCGCCGGCTCCCGCGTACATCTGCGCGCAGGCGGTGAGATAGTGCCCCATGAAGTGGCCCCGCACCTCGCACTCGGGCCGCTCCCAGCCGCCGAGCGGCTGCGCCGTGCTCTTTAGCCCCGCGTTCAGCCGGAACGTGTGCAGCAGGCGCTCGGGCTCGAGCGAGTGCAGGTACGCCCGGTTCGCCTCCATCGCCTCCTGAAAGGGACCTTCGAGCAGACGCACCTGCTTGAGCGGGAACGGCGTGGCCTTGGATTCGGCCGCATCCTTGATCGCAGTGCGCGGCTCATCGGCAGCGGCCAGCGGCAGCGCCGCGAGGGCGCCCGCAAACTCCCGGCGGGTAAGTCTCATGCGAGCCTCCCTGAGGAAGCGATCAGCGATAAGCTGTCAGCGCTCAGCACTAAACTCCGGCGCTCTCCTCAGATACAGGTACGCTCCTGACACCGCTCGTTAGCTGATTGCCGATAGCTGAAAGCCGATAGCTTTTTACGCTTCCTCCCACAGCTCTTCCATCGTGAACACCTTGCCGTTGTAGACGGCGTGCCGCATCAGCAGCGCCGCCAGGACCGCGTCCCTGCCGTGCTCCACCGTCGCCACCGCCTTCGTCCGCGTGCGCACCGAGTTCAGGAACGCCTCCACGGCGAGCCGGCTGCTGTCAGCTTTGCCGCCGGAGGCTGACACAACGCGGTCGGGCAAGTTGAGGTCCGGGCGGTAGGAGACCACGCCCGTGTTGAAGTCGATGCCGCCGCGCATGCCGATCAGCCGCGTGTGCTCGTCGTTGAACTTGCCCGGCACCACCCAACTGTGAATGATGTTCACCAACACGCCGTTCGCGTACTGCGCCACGCCCGAGTAGTAGTCGGACACGTCGCGATCCGCCTGGATCGCCTTGCGATTGCAGACCTGGTCCACAACGATGGGAGTGTCGCGGAACAGCTTGTTCTTTCCGAATCCCGTTGCGCGCACCGGCAGGCACTTGTTCGCCCAGTTGAGCACGTCCCAGTTGTGGCACGCCTGTTCCAACATCCAGTCGCCCGATTGCGCCCTGTGCGCGAACCAGCCGCCGATCGGCCCCCAGGAATTACTCCAGTTGATGCGGCCCTCGATCAACTGCCCGAGCTCGCCCTTGTGCACCAGCTCCATCGCTTCGATGAAGAACGGGTCGGCGCGCCGCTGGAACCCAACCTGCACGATGACCTTGCTCTTCCCCGCCGCCTCCACCACCGCCTCGGCTTCCTCGACGTTGATGCACAGCGGCTTCTCGCCATACAGGTCCTTGCCCGCCGCAATCACATCCAGGTAGTTGCGTGCGTGCAGGTAGACGGGAATCGCGCTCACCACGGCGTCGATGTCCTTCCGCTCCAGCAGTTTCTTCCAGTCGGAGTACCCGTCGGGCTTGGGCTGGCCGGCTTCGACCACGTGCTTCTGCGCAATCTCGACGTGAACGGGGTCGATGTCGCAGATCGCGCGCACGGCCACGCCTTTTATCGCAAGAATGTTTTTCAGGTGATACGATCCGCGGCCGCCCACGCCGATGCAGCCGAGCGAAACCGTGTCGTTCGGCGAAGCCGGGGAAAGCCGGCCGGCGGCGAGCACCCCCGCTGCGAGCTTCCCTCCTGCTCCGAGAAAAGCCCTGCGATCCACTGTTGACATGAGTTCCTCCTGCAGTTCGACGGTGACAGCATAGCACCTCCCGCCGGAGCCGGCGCAGCCTGCGATATGATCGGTTTCCTATGCGCAGACTCACCTCCTTAGCCGCCCTCGTGCTCTTGTGCGCGCTCGCCGCCTGGGCCGACATCACGCTTCCTGCCGTCCTCGCCGGCCACATGGTGGTGCAGAGGGGTATGCCGGTTCACGTCTGGGGCAAAGCCGCGCCCGGTGAAGCCGTCTCGGCCGAGTTTCGCGGCGCCACCCGCACCGCCAAGGCCAATGATGACGGCCTGTGGAGCCTTTACTTCCCGGCCGGAGAAGCTGGCGGCCCGTTCGAACTGAAGCTCCAGGGCGCAAACACCATCGTCCTCGAGGACGTGCTGGTGGGAGACGTCTGGGTGGCTTCAGGGCAGTCGAACATGGAATTGCCGCTCAAATCCTCCGCGGATCCTGAGGTCGAGGTTCCGGCTGCGAAGTTCCCCCGCATCCGCCTGTTCCACGCCAACAACAAAGTCGCGGACTATCCCCTCGATGACATTGACGCGAAGACCTGGACCGACTGCACACCCGAGACAGCGGCCTCATTTTCCGCGGTCGCGTACTATTTCGGGCGGCACCTTCAGGAGAAGCTCTCTGTGCCCATCGGCCTGATTGAAGCCGCGTGGGGCGGGACGCCCGCCGATTCCTGGATCAGCCTCCACGGCATCTCCCGCGATCCTGCGCTGATGCCGGTGTTCGCGGAATGGTCGCGGATCACCGGCGCCTACAATGTCTGGCGGCCGCGGCGGCAAAAGCGCCTCAGGGAATGGAACGAGGCTGTCGCGCGCGCCAAAGCGGAAGGGAAGGAGGCGCCGCCGTATCCATGGGAAGGCAACTCGGATGGCGAGTGGCAGCCCGCCGGTCTCTTCAATTCCATGATTGCCCCGCTCACGCCTTTCCCCATCCGCGGCGCAATCTGGTACCAGGGTGAGAGCAATGCCGGCAGCGAGCGCGCCCCGCTCTACGCCCGCCTGTTCCAGGCCATGATCCGCGACTGGCGCCGCGCCTGGGGACAGGGCGATTTCCCGTTTTTCTTCGTTCAGCTCGCCGCCTTCAAGACCGGCGCCATGTGGCCCGAGGTGCGCGAGGCACAGCACCAGACGCTCTCGCTCACCAACACCGGCATGGCCGTCGCCATCGATATCGGCGATCCCGTGGACATTCACCCGAAGAACAAGAAGGAAGTCGGGCGCCGCCTCGCGCTCGCCGCCCTCGCTATCTCCCATGGCGAGCGCATCGAGTACTCGGGGCCGATGTTCCGCCAGGCAACCGCCGAGGGTGGCTCGATCCGCGTCTCCTTTGACCACGCCGCGGGACTCGCCGCGAAAAACGGCCCGCCCGCGGGCTTCGAGGTCGCGGGCGCAGATCGCAAGTTCGTCTCCGCGGACGCGGTCGTCGAGGGCGCTACCATTCTGGTTTCAAACCCGGCGGTGCCCGCCCCGGTGTACGTCCGCTATGGCTGGTCGGACTACCCGCCCTGCAATCTCTATAACAGCGACGGCTTGCCCGCCTCACCGTTCCGTTCGGGCGAGTAAGGGCCGGTCCCGGCCGAGCCGCGCCCGACAGGGAAGCGGCCCGGCCGAGGACGTTCTTCAGCAGCTTCTGAGCCATGCGCAACGGCGGACACAGGGTGTGCGACATAGTAGTGGAAGCTCCGGACCGCGCCAAATGAAGCTCCGTAGGAGCGAAAGATAGTAGCCCACGGCGCGAGCCGTGGGAACGACATGTCCGTGCGGGAGCCCCGGAGGGGCGTAAGGGCTATCTGTCGCCCCTGCCGGGGCTTGACGGAACCTGCAACCCTCCCACGGCTCGCGCCGTGGGCTATGATGTTTCGCCCTGACGGGCTGAAGACGCGGCCCTGCGTACAGGTGCGCTCAGATTCCGGCGAATTGCCAGGGAATCGGGGATTCCGCCACTTTGACGTCGCGCACCGGTGGACACGCCGCCGCGGAGGCTCTCCGCGGACCGCATGCTAAAATTGAACATTCCCTCATGCAGCTCGAAAAAGTCTATGAACCCCAACGGTTTGAGCCCCGTTGGGCACAGTGGTGGATTGACTCGGGAATCTTCCGCGCCGAGGCGTCCGCGCCCGGAAAGCCATTCTCTCTCGTAATCCCCCCGCCCAATGTCACCGGCTCGCTCCACGTGGGGCACATGCTCGAGCATGCCGAGATCGACGTCACTGTCCGCTGGCACCGCATGCGCGGCGACAACACGCTGTGGCTCCCCGGCACCGATCACGCCGGCATCGCCACGCAGATGCTCGTCGAGCGCCGCCTGGCCGCCGAGGGAATCGACCGCCGCCAGCTCGGGCGCGAAGAGTTCGAACGCCGCGTCTGGCGATGGAAAGAAACGTACGGCGATACCATCAAGCGCCAGATGATCCGCATCGGCGCCAGTTGCGACTGGAGCCGCGAGCGCTTCACGCTCGATCCCGGCCTCTCGCGCGCCGTCCGCGAAGCGTTCGTCCGGCTCTACGGAAAGGGCCTGATCTACCGCGGCGAGTACATGGTCAACTGGTGCCCGCGCTGCCACACGGCGCTCTCGGACCTCGAGGTGACGCACGATCCGCAGCCCGGGAACCTGTGGCACATCCGCTATCCGGTGAACGGCCTCGACCGCTCTCTTGTGGTCGCCACCACACGCCCGGAGACCATGCTGGGCGATACGGCCGTCGCCGTGAATCCGCGCGATGAGCGCTACCGCGACCTCCGCGGCCGCACGGTCCGCCTGCCGCTGATGGATCGCGACATTCCCGTGATCCTCGACGAGGTGGCCGATCCCGAATTCGGCACCGGCGTCGTGAAGGTCACCCCCGCGCACGACCTGAACGACTTCGAGGCGGGCCGTCGCCATAACCTGCCCAAAGTCCGCGTCATCGACGACACCGCGCACATGACCACTGAAGCGGGCCCCTACGCCGGCCTCGACCGCTTCGAAGCCCGCAAGCGCATCGTCGCCGATCTCGAGAGCCTCGGCCTTCTCGAAAAGGTGGAATCCTACGAGCTGAGCCTCGGCCGCTGCCAGCGCTGCAAGACGCCCGTGGAGCCGCTCATCTCCACGCAGTGGTTCGTCAAGACTGAGCCGCTCGCCGGGCCCGCCATCCGCGTGGTGGAGAAAGGCCGCATCCAGTTCACACCCGACAACTGGGCGAAGACCTATTACGAGTGGATGTACAACATCCGCGACTGGTGCATCTCGCGCCAGTTGTGGTGGGGCCACCGCATCCCCGCGTGGCACTGCGGCACGTGCGGCAAGATCACAGTGGGGCGCGAAGACCCCACGGTCTGCGCGCATTGCGGCTCGGCCGATTTGCGCCAGGATCCCGATGTCCTCGACACCTGGTTCAGCGCCGCGCTGTGGCCGTTTTCCACCCTGGGCTGGCCCGATCAGACCGAGGACCTGAAAGTCTACTACCCGACCTCGCTGCTCATCACGGGCTTCGACATTCTGTTCTTCTGGGTGGCCCGCATGATCATGATGGGCCTCGAAAACACGGGCAACATCCCGTTCCGCGAGGTGTATATCCACGGGCTCGTCCGCGATGCCGAGCGCCAGAAGATGTCGAAGACCAAGGGCAACGTCATCGACCCGCTCGAGATCACGGAAGAGTACGGCACCGACGCCGTCCGCATGTCCCTGCTGCTCGGCGCCGCGCCGGGCACCGACATCGTGCTCACCCCCGAGCGTATGGAGAGCGCCCGGAACTTTGCGAACAAGATCTGGAACGCCGCGCGGCTCATCTTCATGAACATGGAGCGCTCGGGCGTCACCGGCTGGTCCCCGGAAGCCGGAGCCGCCCTGCCGCAGCCCGACGCCGACTCGCTCGAAGCGCCGCTCGAGGACCGCTGGATCTTCAGCCGCTTCAACCGCTGCGCGGACCTGATGAGCCGCGCCATCGAGCGCCACCGTTATCACGAGGCGGCGCAGCTCGTCTGGCAGTTCTTCTGGCACGAGTTCTGCGACTGGTATCTCGAGATGAAGAAGCTCCGCCTTGCTCCGGATACCGGCATGACAAATGCCTGGCGCAACCTTCTCACCGTGTTCGAAGGCGCGCTGCGGCTGCTCCACCCCGTGATGCCGTTCCTCACCGAGGAACTCTGGCAGCGGCTCGTGGAGCAGACGCCGGAGCGGCCCGCCTCCATCGCGCTCGCGCGTTTTCCCGAGTACACGGGGGCGGCCGCGGACCACGCCGCCGAGCGCGACATGCAGATCCTTCAGGACATCATCGCCGGCGCGCGGAACCTGCGCGGCGACCTCGGCCTCGATCCGAAACAGCAGCTCGAGGGTGCCATCTATTCTACGGGCACCGCGGCTCTCGTCGCCCGCACGCAGGCCGACGCCATTCAGAAACTCGCCAACGTCAAACTCGAAGTGCACCATGCGACTGTGCCTGAGGGAGTAGCGGGCGTGAAGCGCTCCACCACTGAGTTCGATCTCGTTCTGAGAATTCCCGCCGCGCAGACCGACACCCGGCGCAAACGGCTCGAAAAAGAGATCGAGCAGCTCGAGAAGGTGATCGCCAATTCCGAACGGCAGCTCGGCGACGAGAAGTTCCTCAGCCGTGCGCCCGAAGCCGTCGTCAACTCGCTCCGGCAGAAGCTCGCGGAGTACCAGGGTCAGCTCGGCAAGAGCCGTGAGGCGCTCTCCGCGCTCTCGAACTCATGAGCTTCGACGTCCAGCATCCCGAGATCCTCGAGGCCGTGAAACGCGCGCTCGAGGAAGACATCGGCGCCGGCGACATCACCTCCGCGCTCTGCGTCGATGCGGACCGGCGCGCCCGCGGCCGTTTCGTCGCGCGCGAACCGATCGTCGTCGCCGGCACCGAGCTGCTTCCGCTGATCTACCGAGTTTGCGGCGCAGTGGACAGCCTCGAGGTCAAGAAGGCCAGCGGCGATCGCGCCGAGCCCGGCGAGGTCCTCGCAGAGGTCTCCGGCCGCGCCCGCATCCTGCTCGAGTCCGAGCGCGTGGCGCTGAACTACCTCCAGCGGCTCAGCGGCGTGGCCACGCTCGCGCGGCGCTATGCCGATGCCGTCGCCGGCACCCGCTGCCGCGTTCTCGACACCCGGAAGACCACGCCCGGCCTGCGCCGGCTGGAGAAGATGGCCGCTGCGGCCGGCGGTGTGACGAATCACCGGATGGGTCTCTTCGACGCCGTCCTCATCAAGAACAATCACATCGCGGCGGCGGGCGGCGTCCGCCCCGCGCTCGAGCGCGCGCTCGAGTATCGCCGCTCAACGGGAATCCAGGTCGAAATCGAGGTGCGTACCCTCGAAGAGCTTGACGAGGCCCTCGCCGCGGGCGCCGGGCATCTGCTCCTCGACAACCTGACGCCCGACGAGGCCGCGCGTTGGATCCGCCGCATCAACAGCCGCGCCACAGTGGAGCTGTCGGGCGGCGTCACCCTCGCCACGGTCCGCGCGTATGCCGAGGCCGGCGCCGACTTCGTCTCCGCCGGAGCCATCACCCACTCGGCCGCTGCCGTAGACATCAACTTCCGCCTGGAACTGGGGTAGCCCGCTTCTCTCCGCACACCGCAGTAAACTGGATTGAACCAATGCCGCTCGATCTCGAAATGCTCCGCACCGCCTTCCCCGGCAGGAAAATCGTCTGGCTCGATACGTGCGAATCCACGATGACGGAGGGCGCGCGACTCGCCCGTGAGGGCTGCCCTTCCGGCACCGTCGTGATCGCCGAAGAGCAGTCGGCCGGGCAGGGGCGCTACAGGCGCCAGTGGCACTCCGAGCGCGAGTCCGGCCTCTACGTTTCCATCGTGCTCCGGCTCGGCCTCCCCGTGGAGAGCGCCCGCGTCCTTTCCATGGCTCTCGGCCTCGCGGTGGGAGAAACCATCGCGCGTGCCGCCGACGTCCGCTGCGACCTGCGCTGGCCGAACGACGTCCTCATCGGCGACAAGAAGTGCGCCGGCATTCTGGTCCAGGTGGAGGGCGACTCGCTCATCGCGGGCATCGGCGTCAACGTCAACCATGAGTCCCTGCCGCCCGAGCTCGAAGTGAAAGCCACCTCGCTGCGCGTGGCCTGCGGACGGCCCGTCTCCCGCGAGATGCTGCTCCTTCACCTGCTCGGGACCGTGGACAGCTTCGCCCGTATGCTCGCCGAGGGCGGGCGCGAACCGGTTCTGAAGATGTTCGCGCGCAACTCGACCTGCGTCTCGGGCAAGCGCGTCACGGTGGAGCAGGGCGGGAAGCTCATCGAGGGCGTAACCGATGGCCTCGACCCCTCGGGCTTTCTCTACTTGAAGAAGCCCGACGGAACGCGGATCACCATCCTCGCCGGCGGCGTCCGCCCGGTCCGCGACGCGAACTGACGACGGGGGCCGACGGCGAGGGGGACTGCCTCCTCCGTGGCCTTTCCGAGCCGCGACCGTCAGGGAGTCGGTCCGCCTGGCTTGTCACCAAGCCTGAGCTGAGTACCCCGGTTTTTCCACCCCGATTGCGCTAGCTTAGATCTGTACCTTGGTACCGCCCTATGCTCCTCGCACTCGACGCCGGCAACACGAACATCACCATCGGCGTTTTTGAACACGATCGGTCCATTGCGCAGTGGCGGCTCAGCACCGTTCACGACCAGACCGCCGACGAATGGGGCATCCTTCTGCGGAACCTGTTCTCGCTCTCCCAGCTCGATCTCGCCAAAATCGACGGCATCATCATCGCAAGCGTCGTGCCGCCGCTCGATGCCTCGCTCGCCGCCATGGGGCGGCGGTACTTCCAGACGGAGCCGCTCTTCGTCACGTGGCAGACCGACACCGGCCTCCAGATCCGTTACGACAATCCGCGCGAGGTGGGCGCGGACCGCATCGTCAACAGCCTCGCCGCGTTCCGGAAGTACGGCGGCCCCTCCGTCGTCGTTGACCTCGGCACGGCCATCACCTTCGACGTCATCTCGAAGGACGCCGAGTATCTCGGCGGCCTCATCTGCCCCGGCATCGGCATCGCCGTCGAAGGCCTGTTCTCGAAGACCGCCCGCCTGCCTCTGGTTGACGTCCGCGAGCCCGAAAGCCTGATCGGCAAAAACACCGTCGGCAGCATGCAATCGGGCCTCTACTACGGCGCCATCGGCATGATCGACGGCATCCTGGAGCGGCTCATCGCGGAACTCGGCCCCGCAACGCGCGTCATCGGCACCGGCGGCCAGGTCCGCCTCTTCACCGGTGGCTCTCGCTACTTGAAAGAGGCCGACGAAGGCCTCACGCTCGAGGGCTTGCGGATGATCTGGGAGAGGAACCTCCTCCGGTGAGCGACGACTCCCCGCTCCAGGAACACTGGGGCCACAACTACTTCAACTACTACACCGAGATCGAGGAACATTTTCAGCGCGCCCGCGCCACCGGCCTGTTTCTGCTCTCGCCGCTCGACTGGGCTCTCATCGCAAGCTGGCGTGAAGCCGGAGTGCCGCTCGAAGCCGTCCTCCGCGGCATCGACGAGGCCTTCGAGAAGTGGCGCGCCCGCAAAACGAAGGTGCAGGCCGTCAATTCGCTCGCCTACTGTGCCCAGGCTGTCCTCACACAGGCGCAGATCATGGCCGGCACGGTCACCGCCGCTGCCCGCGAACCGGAGCCGCCGCCCTTCACGCAAGATGAGCTGCGCGCTTACCTGTCACGCAGCGCCGCCGCCCTCCGCGATCGCCGCGAGCCCGGGCTTCGAGAAATCGCAGCCTCTCTCGATCGCCTCGCCGCCGACGCCGCCGTGCACCTCGAGAACCTCGAAGACCTGGAGCGCCATCTCACTGTCCTCGAAGAGAGAATGATCGCCGCCGCGCGCGCTCTCCAGCCCGAAGAGGACCTCGTCGCCGCGCGCCGCGAGTTCGACCTGCAACTCCGCCCCTACCGGGGCAAAATGACGGCCGACCAGATCGCGCTGCTCGAAAAACAGTTCCTCGAGCGCAGGCTCCTCGAAGCCGTCCGCCTCCCCCGCCTCAGCTTGTTCTACATGGGCTGAGAGGACGGCGCGGCCGCCGCATCCTCAACGCTCGATCTGCCCGCTACCATAGGTAGTCTGCCTATGATGCTTCTCCGGCTCGCACTCGCGGCGGCGCTCTTCCCCACCCTGCTCCTCCCCGCCGACGAGGTGCGCACCGTCACCATTTTGCACACCAACGATCTCCATGCCCGCCTCAGCCCGCTCGAAGATGGCCGGGGCGGCTTCGCGTACGTCGCCTCTGTGATCCGGCGCGAGCGCGAGGGTTGCACCGGCTGCCTGCTGCTGAATGCCGGCGACCTCGTACAGGGTTCGCCGGTCTCCACCCTCTTCCGCGGCTTGCCCGTTTTCGAGATCGCGAACCTCTTCGGCTTCGATGCGTCTACGCTCGGCAACCATGACTTCGACTACGGCTGGGAGCAGGCGCGCCGGTTCATCGACACGGCGCAGTATCCCATCGCGCTCGCCAACATTGTTTATGACGGTGGGCGGCTCTTCGCGAAACAGCCCTTCGTCGTCCTGCTCGCGAACGGCGTGAAGGTCGCGGTGGTCGGCGCCATGACGGATACCTTCGACGCGCTCACCACGCGCGCCCTGCGCGGCCCCGTGCGCGAAGTCCCACTCCTCGAATCTGTCCGGCGCTATGCCAACGAGGCGCCCGTCGTCATCAGCGGCCATGCGCACAATGGCCTTGCGGCGCCGCTCGCGGGACCGGACCATCACGTTGTGGCGCGCGCGAAAGCCTACGGCGTAGAGGTGGGCCGCCTCCGCCTCTCCGTCAACGTCACGAAGAAAACGGTTGTGTCCTGGGACTGGCAGGCGCTCCCCGTCTTTTCGACCTCAACCCCGCCGGCGCCCGACGTCGCTGCGGCTGTCGCGAAGTGGGAAGCTGAGGTGAGCGAGATCGTCGATCAGCCCCTCGCCGAATCCGCGCGCGAGTTCGCGCGCAAAGAGGTCCGCAGGCTGGTGGAGCGCGCCATGCGCGAGGAGACCGGCGCCGACTTCGCTTTCATCAACGCCGGCGGCATTCGCGACAATCTGCCCAGGGGCAAGCTGCTGTTGCGGCATGTTTGGAACCTCATGCCCTTCGATAACCGCGTCGTCACCGGCAAGTTCACCGGGAAGGAACTGCCCCACGCCGTAACGCGCGGCGCAGCGGTCGAGCCCGGCCGCGTCTACACGCTCGCGGTCACGGATTTCACCGCGGAAAACCAGTCCGCGCCCGAGCAGCTCGGCGCCAGGGGCCTGAAGTTCTCCGACACCGGTCCGCTGCTCCGCGACCTGCTCATCGACTGGATCCGCCGGCACAAGCTGATCGAGTAGCAGCCCGAAGCGCGGGTTGCTAGTCCGCTCCCGTATCCGTTACTGAACCGCGACCGTAAGGGAGCCGGCTAGACCGCGGATATCGCGGACCCTCCGTATCCTGCCGCCACGCTGATGCCGAGCCGCGGCCGCGCCGAAGCGGAGCCGCCGGGACTCGGCACGCCTGCGAAACACACGTAAGCGTTTCTGAGCCGCGCGCGGCAGCAAGCGATGCTTGGCTTTTGTTCAGCAGCAGGTTGAAGCGCGGCGTCTTCTTAAGCCTCGTGCCTCAGACCGAGCGGACCCACTTGATGCCGATGCCGGCTACGGTCCGCAGCCGGTCGAGGAGCTGTCCTGTGTGATGCTGCACGTGGCGAATGTTGTAGAACTGCAATTCCAGCTTGCTCAACGGCAGCCAATCGAAGCCCGACGGCGTTGCGAAATCAACGGCTGCCAACCTTGGCTCGATCTCGGACAGGCACAGCTCGCGGTACTCCAGAACCTCGGTACGCGTATACGGCTCGAAGACCTTCGGCGCCTCCTCGGGCGCCCACGGCCGCGGGCCGAGATATTGCGAGTCCTGCTTGTGCTTCGGCCGAGGCTGAAAGTCCCCATGTGTCGGCTGAAGGTAAAGATGCGTGTAGAACACGGCGTGATACGCAACGTGCCAGAACCGGTTCGGATAGCCGTTGGCGAGCCAGAGAGAGTCGGGGCACGCGTGAATAGCTTGGCCGAGCATTTCGAGAGACGCCGCGTACTGCCTGGAAACGAGTCGTTGCACGTCGGGGTCGGAAGGGGAGACTCAAAGTAGCTCGATTATGCCACACTCGCCCTCGGACACCGCGGCGTCCCTATGTCGCCGCAGCCTCCGCCTCGGTCCGCTCGCGCCGCCGCGTCAAACGAATACCTCGACATCGCACCCACTTACCGAGCCGGTAGAGTAGGAGAGAGGGCGACGCAAAGCGCGACCCACTCTCCCCTCGTCGAACCGGAGGTGCAGATTTCCCGCGTCCGGCTCTCCTGAAAACTCTCGCCTCAGGCATGCACAAGCTC
>Ga0209777_10006020_pt1 | contig 13774 bp, 14 predicted proteins | sample FrelakmetHBP12HB_FD_187147 | JGI IMG/M metagenome (GOLD analysis project Ga0209777, IMG submission 187147) | Freshwater lake sediment microbial communities from the University of Notre Dame, USA, for methane emissions studies -HBP12 HB (SPAdes)... | ecosystem: Environmental > Aquatic >...
CTTTGTATCCAGAAGCGGAGGAGGGTGGCGTTGTCGGTGCCGTGGTTGGTGATGGTGAGTGTTTCTTCGACGTGGAGTCCGTTGGTGGCGGATGTGATGGTGATGGTGTGGGTGTCGGTGGTGATGCCGGTGTCGGAGAGTGCGGTGGTGGGGATGGCGATGATGCTGAGGAGGAGGAGTGTTGTCAGGAGGGGGACGAGGGGTTTCCTCATAGGAGTCGGCGCTACGATACCGTTTTTGTTTATTTACTTTTCGACCTGGTGGCCTTGGTATCTGGTGGTTTTAAATAATGTCAGTAGGTTGCCTGTTTTAATAGAGGTGTGAGACGTATGGCTATCGGGATTGTCTATTATTCACGGACGGGGAATACTCGGAAGGTTGCGGAGATGCTTGGTGAGAAGATTAAGGCGAAGGGTCATGTGGTGGAGTTTGTGGAGATTGAGGCGGAGCGTCGTCCTGGGTTTTTTGCTGCGGGTCGTGCGAGTATGAAGCAGGAGGAGTTGCCTATCAAGAATGAGTCTGTTGATTTGGGGAAGTATGAGTGTGTGTTTATGGGTGTTCCGGTGTGGGCGGGGAATCCGTCTCCGATGTTGAAGTCGTTTTTAGGGAAGGTTTCTGGGAGTCAAGGGATTCCTGCTGCGTGTTTTTTGAATGGCGGCGGCAAGGCGGGAACGCATGACCGCGCCATCTCGAGTATACGAGAGTTGGTTGTGGGGAAGGGGTTCAGTCTTCGTGAGCCGGTGCTTGAAGTGCAGATGGGACCGAGTGGTATCCGGAGTCAGAGCACGTCGGTGGATGCGTTTCTTGCTTCGGTGTTGCCGTCGAAGAAGTAAATTCTTTTTTTTGTTGTTTACATGGCGCGTAGTCTGCGGATGCGTTCGTCGAGTGGCGGATGGGTGCTCCAGATGGAGTCGCGCAGGGCTCGTTTGAAGGGGTTGGAGATGTAGAGCGGGGCGACTGTCTTTGATCCTTTGGGGTCGTCGGGGAGGTCTGCTTTGATTTTTTCAAGGGCGCTGGCGAGTCCTTCGGGGTTGCGGGTGAGGCGTGCGCCTTGGGCGTCAGCGAGGTATTCCCTTCTCCTGGATATCGCAAGGTAGGTGAGACGGGAGAAGAGTGGTGCGAGGACGATGAAGACGACGGCGAGGACGATGAGGATGATACCGCCTCCACCGCGGTCGTCTCGGCTACGGCCGACGCCGCCCCAGAAGACCATGCGGATGACGATTTCGGCGATGAGGGCGATGGCACCGACGACGCCGACGGTGACGGTCATGACGAGGATGTCGTGGTCGAGGATGTGGCTCATCTCATGGCCGATGACGCCTTCGAGTTCTTCGGAGTTGAGCTGGGTGAGGGCGCCGGTGGTGGCGCAGATGATGGCTTCGTCAGGATGTCGGCCGGTGGCGAACGCGTTGATGTCGCGGGAGTCTTGGACGTAGACGGTGGGTTTGGGCAGTCCCGCAGCGATGGCCATTTCTTCGACTTTGAACGTGAGGAGTTTTTCTTCGCGTATGTTGGGGTTGGCGGGGCGGGCGTGGGCGGCGGCGATGACGCTTTGGACGCTGAAGCTGTAGGTGATGAGGACGTAGACGACGGCGATTATAAGGGCGAGGGGAAAGGTGAAGAGGGGTGGTGCGCCGAGGATGTAGCCGATGGCGAAGATGACTCCGAAGAGGAGGAGGAGCATGAAGAGGCAGATGAGGACGGTGATGAGTTTGTTGTGGCGTATTTGGTCTTCGAGGAGCATGCTTTTAGGCATTGGGGGGGAGCCTCCCGGTTTTGGTGGTAGGGTTAAAGATGAGAAGAGGGAAAGAGAAAGGGGGGAGAAAGAAGAGAGGGTGTGTTAGAATTTGACTTTGGGGACTTCCCGTGCCGTCTCTGGGATTTGGAGCATGGGTTTTTCTTTTTTGCCCATGCGGGTGGCGAAGATGACGCCGGGGAAGGTCTCGATGGTGTTGTTGAAGAGCAGGACGCTGTCGTTGTAGTGCTGTCGGCTGTAGCTGATTTTGTCTTCGGTGTGGGTGAGTTCGTCTTGGAGTTGGAGGAAGTTGGTGTTGGCTTTGAGGTCGGGGTAGTTCTCGGCGACGGCGAACAGTGTTTTGAGGGTGCCGGTGAGCATGTTGTTGGCGTCGATGCTTTCTTGGGGTGTCTTGGCGCCCATGAGTGCGGCGCGGGCGTTGGTGACGGCCTCCATGGTGCCGCGTTCGTGTTGCATGTAGCCGCGGACGGTCTCCATGAGGTTGGGGATGAGGTCTGCTCTCCTGCGGAGTTGGACGTCGATTTGTCCCCAGGCGTTGTCGATGCGGTTTTCGTAGACGATGATGCGGTTGTAGTAGCTGACGATCCACAGGACGATGCCGACGATGATCAGTAGGATGATAATTTCGATGATTAATAACCAGTCCATAGTTTCTTAGCCTCTCCTTTGTTTTTTCACTGTTCACACATGGTGTGGTTGGTTTGAGGAGAAATACATGCTTCTATTTAAAACGTGTCCTTCTCGGAGGGTTACTTGGAGGTCTTGTAGACCTGGTAGGCCTCTTTGGGTGTGGCTTTCTTGTGGACGATGGCGTTGATGGCTTGCATCATGCCGACGGGTTTGTCGCTTTGGAAGATGTTGCGGCCCATGTCGACGCCTGCGGCGCCCGCCTGGATTGCATCATATGCCATCTTCAACGCTTCATCCTCTGGCAGTTTCTTGCCGCCAGCAATGACAACTGGGACTGGACAGCTTTCAATAACTTTTTCGAAGTCCTTGACGAAGTACGTCTTGACGATGTCCGCGCCGAGCTCCGCGGCCATACGCGATGCCAAACTCATATAGCGGGCGTCTCGGACCATTTCCTTGCCGACGGCAGTGACGGCGACGACTGGGATACCGTACCGTGCGGCCTCGTCGATGTACTGGGTGAATCCCAGAATCGTGTCCCGTTCGAACTCTGCTCCGATCATGATGGAGTACGCGACGCCTGAGGCGTTCAGGCGGATGGCGTCTTCAACTGAGCAGACGGTGCCTTCATGTAGCAGTTCTTTGCCGATGATGCTTGTCCCACCGGAGACCCGTAAGACAATCGGGATATCGACCTCCGGGTCAATGTAATTCCTGAGGGCTCCGCGCGTCAACATCAGGGTATCCGCATACCGAAACAAGGGCGCACACATGGTCCCCAGTTGCTCCAAGCCGCTTGTCGGCCCCATGAAATAACCATGGTCGACCGCCAACATCACGGTATGCCCGTCTTTTGGGCGAATGATCTTCGACAACCGATTCTTCTGTCCCCAATCCATAGGCAAGACGCCTCCGATTCCGAGTCCTGCAAACCCCTCAGGACTTATAAACATAATTGGCCAATGTTCGTGAACAAAGGATTAATTAACACTTTCTTTTTTACAGACTCGCATGTCACCAATGTCACGTACCAATAAAACCCTGGTCGCCATCGTCGCGATCGCCCTCATCGTGGTTGTCGCCCTCCTTGTGTACCTCTATCTACCCATGGGAGGATCCCCTGGGACGTCAGGAACCTCAATTACTATCTTGAAGGACGGACTGCAACAGACTTTTTCCCTCAGTGATATTCAGACGCTGAAAAACATCACAAGCTCAGCAGGCCAAATAAATAAAGCCGGGGTCGTCAAGAGTATTGGGAACTACACCGGCGTTCCCATACCGATTCTTCTCAACTTTTTTTCCCCCAACATGTCGAGATTAAACATCACGCTTAATGTCACGGCATCGGACAACAGCTATGAGCTCTACAATTTCAGTACGATTATGGGGAATGTCCCTATCTACGCCCTGAACGGGAACAAAACCGAACAACGGGGTCTGATCATGGCCCTTGTCTATAAAAAGGATGGCCAACTCTTGAACGCAAGCCAAGGCCCCTACATGATTGGATTCCTCGGGCGCCCCGGACTTACGACCCCACAGATTAGCACGGCATCGCTGTGGTGGCGCAATGTCCGCTCCATCCGCGTGATTCCAGCCTCCTAGAGTGAACGGCACAACGCCTTCACTCCCAAACCTTTTTTATCCTTTCGCCTGTTACCGGAGGGTAGACTTGGGAGAGGCAACCTATGGCAGGACTTGAAAAACTCAAACCCACGCTTGTTTGGAATCATTTTAACCAGATCCGACAAATCCCCCGCTGCTCAAAACACGAGGAGAAAATCCGAAAGTACATCCTTGATTTCGCCAAACGACAAGGGCTGCAGTCGCGCACAGACAAGGTCGGCAACGTCGTCGTCATGAAACCCGCAACCAAAGGCATGGAGAAGAAACCCATCGCGATCCTGCAGGGTCACATGGACATGGTCTGTGAAAAGAACAGCGACGTCACCTTTGACTTCTCCAAAGACCCTATTCAAATCACCATCAACAAAGACATAGTCAAAGCCAAAGGAACCACACTTGGGGGCGACAACGGCATCGGCCTCGCGATGAGCCTGGCTATCCTTGAAGACAAGACGCTGAAGCTCGGTCCCATCGAAGCCCTGTTCACAGTCGATGAGGAGACCGGACTGACAGGTGCGTTTGCCCTGGAACAGAGCATGCTAAAAGGCCGAATCATGCTAAACCTCGATAGTGAAGACTTCGGCGTCCTCACCGTCGGCTGCGCGGGCGGCGGCGACTCGAAACTTGAGCTGCCCCTCACCATCGAGCCGACCCCAAAGGACATAGTCGGCCTGTCCGTGACCGTCTCCGGGCTGCGCGGTGGGCACTCCGGAGTCGACATCCATGAACAGCGTGGCAACGCGGTCAAGATCCTCGCCCGGCTCCTGTGGAAGGTGGGGATGAAGCACGCCATAGCCATCGCGGATATCAAGGGAGGAGATAAGCACAACGCGATCCCCCGTGAGGCCCACGCGGTCATCGATGTCCCTAAGGCGGAGAAAGCCACGGTCATTGCGCTGTTGAAGCAGGAATGCCAGGCGATCCTCGAGGAGGTCAGGTCGGTTGACGCCGGTCTGAAACTCGAAGTCACTGAGCAGAAGTTGTCGGCGAAGTCTCTCACAAAATCCTCTTCCATGACGCTGTTGAATCTCCTGTGTGGGCTGCCACACGGGGTGGACAAGCGCAGCTATGACATCCCGACGCTTGTCGAAACCTCCAATAATGTCGCCACCGTGTCTATCATGGGGAAGACGGCGACGATTTCCACCAGCAGCCGCAGCTCGGTGAAATCAGAGCTGCAGGACATGCGTAATAGGATCCATGCGGTTGCGGACCTTGCGGGTGCACGCGTCACCGAGGGTACGCCGTATCCGGGGTGGAAGCCGAACATGGGGTCCAAGTTACTGAAACTGTCGACGAAAATCTTCAAGGATATGTATAAGGTGGAGCCGAAGATCGAGGCGATCCATGCGGGTCTGGAGACCGGCATCATCGGTGAGAAGTTCCCCGGGATGGATATGATTTCGATTGGGCCGACGTTGAAGAACCCGCACTCACCGGATGAGTACCTCGTAATCAGCACGGTTGGTAAAACCTACGATTACGTTCTGAAAATCCTGCAGAATCTCTAATCAAGAGCGGTAGGGTGTTGTCGCCGGCTGCCAGTCGACGTTGATCCAGTGGACTGGGGTCGGTTTCCATTTCGGGAAAATGCTGGTTCCGAAGATGAAGACAGGGAGGCCGAAAGGATGATCACTGTAGTAGTTGGCCTTCCAGTGGTTTCTGGATGAGTTCTCAAACGAAGCGTCCTTGATGTTGTCGATGAAGTCGTTGGCGGTAATCATCGTTCTGTTGGAGTAGCGAAGGATGACGCCGGGGTTGCTGCTGCCGTTGATCTCGTTGTGGGTGATGAGGTTGTTGTCTGCGTGGGTGAGGACGATGCCGTAGCCGGTCTCGTTGACGAGGTGGTTGTCGCGGATGGTGTTGTTGGTGGCGTGAGTCCAGAGGCCGATGCCGCTGTAGGGGCAGTTGGTGATGGTGTTATTGTCGACCATGTTATATGTAGCGTTGGGCCAGATGCTGACACCGGCGGCTTGGTTGTGGGAGAAGAAGTTGCGGGTGACGCGGTTGTGGGCTGCCATGGAGATGACGACGGAGCAGTGGCGGTTGTCGGTGATGGTGTTGTCGGTGATGAGGATGTGGGTGGTGTTGCGCAGGTAGACGCCTTCGTTGCCGTTGCTGTAGATGGTGTTGTTGTAGACGGTGGAGTCTTGGGAGTTGTTGTAGAAGATGCCGCAGGCGAACTGGCCGCTGTCTCGGATGATGGTGTCGTGGACAGTGGAGTTGTGGGTTTGGAGGTAGATGTTGGCGTCGATCATGGAGTGGTGGCCGCTGTGTTGGACGAGGAGGCCGGTGATGGTGCAGTGGTCGGCAAGCACTGTGATGACGCTTGCGGTGTTGTTGCCGTCGACGATAGTGGTGGCGGGGTTTTCTCCTTGGAGTGTGAGGGGGGTGGTGATGTGGAGGTGTTCGGTGTAGGGTGCGTGGTCGTCGTAGACGTAGACGGTGTCGCCTGGCGTGGCCGCGTTGATGGCGTCTTGGATGGTGGTGTAGTTGCCCGGTCCGGTGCCTCCGGCGTAGAGGGTGTGGCCTGTTGGTGCAGCTTGGATGGTGTTAGGAGTGGGGGAGAGGGAAGAAAAAAGGAGAAGGGTGAGCAGGGTGCTCACGATATGGGGGGTGAAGTCGTGGTGCTTCTGGGTGCCTCTGGGTTTAGACGACGAGTTGGACGACGTTGAAGAAGAGCCTCCCGTGTAGGACTACGGTTTTGGCGTAGTCGGCTTTGATGGTGATGGTGATGAGTCCGAGGCCTTTGAAGGGTCTGGCGGTGGCGAAGGCGGCCTGGCTGTTGGCGTAGAGTCTGTGGATGACGCCGCTGGTGGAGGTGTCGAGGAATCCGAAGATGCCGCCTTTGACGTGGATGTTGTAGCGTACTTCGTTGATCTGGGTGTGGCCGATGTTGGTGAGGACGGCGCTGATCTTGCCTTTGCTGCCGGTGATGCCTTCGATCTTGACGCCGGTGAGGTTCATCGTGACAGGGATGGTCGCACTGCCGCCGTTACTGTTGACGGTGAGGATGGTGTCGTATTGTTGTGGTGTGAGTCCTTGGGTGTGAGCGGTGAGGGTGATGGCGTCTGTCTCTCCTATGGAGTCGCCGTCGATTGGGGTAACGGTGAGCCAGGTGGCGTCGGCATCTTTGGAGACGGTGTAGGTGAGGTCTCCGCAGCCGATGTTTTGGATATAGAGGGTGCTGGTGGCGTTTTCGCCGTTGGGGACGAAGCCGAAGTCGATGACGGCTGGGGTGACTTGAAGGGTGGGGTTAGGATATTGGACGAGACTGAAGTTGGCCCAGAAGATGCCGTTGCCGCCGTCGGAGGTGATGTTGATGGCGCAGGGGTAGGTGCCAAGGGGTAGTCCGGAGGTGTTGATGTCGACGGTGATGTTGATGGGTTCGCCGTTGGAGGTGCCGCTCATTGGGAAGACGGTGACGTAGTCGTAGTTCTCAGCAATGCTGAAGGTGAGGCTGCAGCAGCCGCCGCCGTTCCAGATGACGAACACGGTTTCGAGGTTTGAGCCGGTGCAGACGTTGCCGAACTCGTAGTGCGTGGGGTCGTACATGAGCAGCCCGAGGGGCTGGTTGTTTTTTTGGCTCGTGGTCTGAGCCATGCCAATGGCGCTGATGGCGGCGATGAGACAAAACATGCTTATTGTGATGGCCGGTATTTTGTGGTGGTTCATGGTATAACCTCTCCCTATTATTGGTCGGGTAACCATCCTCCTTGTTGCTTATTAATTTTTCCTAAAAAAACAGGGGTGTCGGGGCGGAGGAGGGGGTGGCGGTCGAGGTTGCGGGTTGGTGTAGCCGGCTGGCTTGGAGGGAAGTATTTCCCATGGATGATAGCGATGAAACGGGGTCTGCCCCAGTAGTTGCGGTCCCAGGTGTTGTGGATGCTGGTCTGGGTGGTGCCGATGAAGTAGGCGTCGAGTTTGAGGTTCTTGAGGGTGTTGTGGGTGACCGTGGTTCCTTGGGCGTCGTAGAGTCGGATGCCGTATTGGTTGTTTTCGATGAGGTCGTGGCTAACGGTGGTCGTGGTGGTGTTGCGCAGGTCGATGCCGTGGAAGTTGTCATGCAGAATGTTGCTGGTGATGACGATGTGAGAGGCGTTGCGGGCGGTGATGGCGAAGTGGCCGTCGATGATGGAGAAGCCTTGGATGGTGCAGTCGTCGTGCAGGATGGTGATGCCATCGTAGTAGCCGCCGCTGTCGATGATCGTGGTCTGGGGGTCTGCTCCTTGGATGGTGAGTGCCTTAGAGAGGATGATGCCGCCGTTGTACTGGCCGGGGTACACGTAGATCGTGTCGCCGTCTGAGGCGTTGTCGACGGCCGCCTGGATGGTCGTGTAGTTCCCTGGGCCGCTGCCGCCAACGTAAAGGGTGTCAGGAGAAAACATGTGCAGTATAGTGGGTTGGAGTGGGACAGGGGGGTCGGCGAGTGGGCGGAGGTCCCATGAGATGAACGGGAGGTTGTGGCCGTTGTGTTTGAGTCGGCCGGGGATGAGGTAGGGGAGGGTGTGGGCGCGTGTGTAGTAGTTGTGTGACCAGCGGTTGCCGTGGTGGCTGAGGTTGTTGGTGATGACGTACGCGTCGTTTTTCAGGCTTAGGATGGTGTTGCCGACGACCTGGGTTTGGTTGGTGTATTCTAAGAGGATGCCGTCGTCGTTTCCTTGGAAGAGGCATTGGGTGATGACGCTTCGGTTGGATCTGGAGAGGTACAGGCCGATGCCGTCGGAATTTATAATGGTGTTACCGAGGAACTGGGTGTCGTCGCAGCCGGAGATCCGGACGTTCATCCATCGGGTACTGGTCACGGTGTTGTCCATGAGGAGGAGGCTTGTGCAGAGGATGGCGACGAGGCCGTTGTTGCTACCGTGGATGGTGTTTTTGATGGCGGAGGAGTTTGTGAGACGGTCGAGTTGCAGGCTGGTTGATTTACAATCGAAGGTGTTCCATGCGATGATACAATGTTTACCGAAGGAGCAGTAGACGCCGACGTAGTCATTGGACAGGATGTTTCCGGTGATGTTCAGCGATGAGGAATAATCGGCCATGATCCCTGTTTGGCTGTCCGAAAACGTGCAGCTGGTCACCGTCGCCCGGTCGCAGTCTTCGCTGATGTAGATGCCGACGGTGGGGTTGGTGACGATCACGCCGTGGACGGTGACGTCTCGTGCTTTGACGAGGAAGACGGCAGGGTCCAGTGTCTTTGTCCCATACGCTCGGATTGACAAATTAAGGATCGTGCAGTTAGCGCCATAGACGAAAATGACGCTGCCGGACGGGCTGCCGTCGATCAGCGTCGTTGTGTTCTTTTCTCCCTGCAACGTGACGCCCGGGGTCCTCATCCACAGATGCTCGTAGAACGGAGAGGAATCATCGTACACGAACACGGTGTCGCCGGTCTGTGCCGCGTCGAGGGCCGCCTGGATCGTGGTATAGTTTCCTGGTCCGCTGCCGCCGACGTTCAGGCGCAATCCAGCAGAAGAAGATTCGGGGTTTGATGCGTATCGGACCGGCAGGCTCCCGCCAGCGAACATAAGCAATGCTAGCATGAAGCAAAGTAGCCTGTGGGTCTGGACGAACGCCATGGAAAAACCCCTAACACATACAGCCCCCCGGACCATATATATATCTTTCTCCAAGCAAACACCTCCTATCCTCCTTTTTAAGAGAAAAGATAACAAACCACGACAAGGTTCCGAAGCACACGTGACCATCCTTCATCCTCGCCTATCCATCATCGTCCCCGTCCTCCACGAACCAACCAGCATCAAAGGATTCATCCAGTCACTCCAGAAGTTAGAAAAAATCTCCTCATGCGAAATCATCATTGTCGACGGCAGCCCGACCCACGACACCATTGACGCCCTCCACGGTGAATCTGTACACAAACTCAGGACGTACACCGGCCGCGGCCACCAAATGAACTTCGGCGCCGACCACGCCACCAGCGACATCCTCCTCTTCCTGCACGCCGACACCACCCTGCCACGCAACGCGATCCCCCTCATCCTCCACGCCCTTCACGACCCGCGCATCAGCGCAGGAGCCTTCCACCTCGCCATCGACACCCCCGACCCACGACTCCACCTCATCGCAACTCTCACTACCCTCCGCTCACGACTCACCAGAATCCCGTTCGGCGACCAAGCCATCTTCATCCGCAAAACCGTCTTCGATTCTCTGGGCGGCTACCGCGACATCCCGCTCATGGAAGACGTCGACCTCATGCGCAAACTGCGTAGTACCAACCACCACATCACCTTCCTCCCCACTCCCGTCCTCACCTCCCCACGTCGCTGGAACCGCGACGGCATCCTCCTCAACACACTACGCAACTGGACCCTGCGCATCTTCTACTACCTCGGCGTCCCACCACACCTCCTCCAGGCATGGTACCAATGAACCAAGGTTTAAGTAAACCAAGCAGGTTCCACCTCTAGAAACATGGAGACCACCGCACCATCCCCGGAGACCACATCCAACCCGCTTTCCCAGTCCACCTTCTGCCAAGCCATCGCACCCTTCCTTTGTGAACCCCTCACCTGCCGCAGCCTCGACACCCTCCAAGTCAACCTCGGCAGACGCTGCAACCACTCCTGCCGCCACTGCCACCACCAAGCCGGCCCAGACCGCCACGAAACCATGACCAAAACCACCATGGACGCCATCCTCACCTTCCTCCCCAAGACACCAGTAAAAACCGTGGACATCACCGGCGGCGCACCAGAACTCCACCCCCACCTCAAAGACTTCATCACCGCCATCGCCCACCATGGTTACCCAGTCAACGTTCGCACTAACCTCACCGCACTCTCCCTGCCCAGCTCCACTGGCCTTCCCGAATTCTTCAAAGACCACGGCGTCACCATCATCGCCAGCCTCCCCTGCTACCTCCAAGAAAACACAGACAAACAACGCGGACTAGGCGTCCACCACAAAAGCATCCAGATGCTACAGACACTCAACAGCCTTGGCTACGGCATCGACCCAGACCTGCACCTCTGCCTCGTCTACAACCCAGGCGGACCCTATCTCCCCACCTCCCAACACGACCTCGAAGCTATCTACCGCAAAGAACTCCACGAACGCCACGACCTCCAGTTCCACCACCTCCTCACCATCACCAACATGCCCCTCGGCAACTTCCTCAACGACCTCCACAACACCAACCAAGTTCAGAATTACCACAACCTCCTCCACACCAGCTTCAACCCCGACACCATCCCCGGACTCATGTGCCAAAACCAGATCACCATCGGCTGGGACGGACGCCTCTACGACTGCGACTTCAACCTCGCCGCCAACCTCCCCATCCACAACCATAAAACCATCCACACCGCCACACTCAGCGACCTCCTCCCCAGACCCGTCGTCACCGGCGACCACTGCTTCGCCTGCACCGCCGGCCACGGCTCATCCTGCCAAGGAGCCCTCGTCACACAATGAACGACCAACCCTCTAAAGAAATCACGAAAGCACGCCTCTGGTGGCGACCCCTCAGCCTCCTCATCATCGTCATCACCCTCTTCCTCCTCGCCACAGAACTAGGCCTCGACCAATACCTCAGAGGCCTCCAACCCTGGATCGCCGCCTCCGGCTACTGGGGCGCCACCGCTTTCTTCCTCCTCTACATCGGAGCTGTCATCCTCGCCGTCCCCGCCACACCACTCGGTCTCCTCGCCGGCGCCCTCTTCGGATCCTTACAAGGCGTTATCTTCATCAGTGTCGCCTCCACCATCGGCGCCGCCCTCACCTTCCTCATCGCCCGCTACTTCGCCCGCGATGCCGTCTCACAATGGCTCGCCAGCAACGACCGCTACCGCCGCATCGACGACCTCACTAAAAGACACGGCATGATCATGGTCGCCATCGCCAGACTCATCCCATTCTTCCCCTTCAACATCGTCAACTACGCCTTCGGACTCACCGCCGTATCCTTCCGCACTTACCTCTTCTGGAGCTGGCTGTGCATGCTGCCCGGCACCATCGTCTTCGTCGTCGGCGCCGACGCCATAAAAATCGCCCTCGCCACCGGACAAATCCCCTGGCTCCTCGTCCTCATCATCGCCACCGCCCTCATCGCCACCATCCTCCTCGCCCTCCTCGCCAGCCGCTACCTCCACCACCGCGGACCACCCCAGGAGTAAACCACCCATGGCACCCACCAAGAAACAACTTCCCCACGCCTACCGCCGCTACCTCCTCCTCCGCGGACCAAAACACGGACTAACAAAACTACAACAAACAAGCTACGCCACACTCAAACAACTCCAACACCCCGACCTCGCCGCCTACATGGAACATCCACCTACCCAACAGGCACCACTCCTCTTCTACCCCGGCTGCTACATCTACTCACCTCAGGCCGTCCGCAACACCCTCAAAATCCTCGACCACCTCGGCACATCATACCAAGTCCTCGGCGGCCTCTCCTACTGCTGCGGACTCCCCCACCGCTTCCAAGGCAACACCACCGACGCCAAAGCCTGCACTGACCGACTCAAAAACGCAATCAACACCGTCAACCCCCAAGTCATCATCACCTCCTGCCTCGAATGCCTCGAAGCCCTCAACGCCATCAAACAAGAAGACAACGCCCCCTACACCGTCCAACACGTCCTCGAATACATGAACCACCACCGCACCCAACTACCCAAAATTAAAAACCCCGGACGCCTCATCATCCACAACCCCTGCCGACTCACCGCCTTCCCCGCCGTGAAACACGCCACCGAAGACCTCATCACCTCCCTAGGCGCCAAAATCCAATACCTCCCCGACACCATCCCCCACTGCTGCCGCCACTGGCACCACGGCGACCCAAAAAACCAAGCCGCCCACACCAAAATCATCGACGCCACCCGCCACGCCCACGCCCGCCTCGTCTGCCCCTGCCTCACCGCACAAGAAGACTTCCAACACACCGACCCCACCGCACCCCTCACCGACCTCATCGACCTCTACGCCGACGCCCTCCCCACACGGAGGCTGAACAAATAACCGACGACCGCCACATCCTCCTCTTCACCAAATACCCACAACCAGGCACCGTCAAACAACGACTCACCCCCACCCTCACCCCCCACGACGCAGCCACCCTCTACCGACACTTCGTCACCGACACCCTCACCACCCTCCACACCCTCCACATCCCCCTCACCATCTGCTACGACCCCACCCACCCCAAAACGGACTACCAACACTGGCTTGGACCACACCACACCTACCATCCCCAAACCGGCCCAGACCTCGGCGCACGCATGCACCACGCCATCACCCACGCCTTCACCACCGGCGCCACCGAAACCGTCCTCATCGGCACCGACATCCCCGACCTCCCCGCCACCCTCATCACCCAAGCCTTCACCAAACTCCACGACCACGACATCGTCCTCGGACCCTCCTACGACGGCGGCTACTACCTCCTCGCCTGCACACCACACACCCTCCTCCCCCAAATGTTCACCAACATCCCCTGGAGCACCACCAACGTCCTCCCCACCACCCTCAACATCCTCACCACACACCACCGCACCGTCTACCTCCTCCCACCCTGGCACGACATCGACACACCCGACGACCTCAACAGACTCCTCCACCACCACGAACCCGCCTTTAAATCCTCACACACCATCACCTACCTCACACGCCACCCACTCATGGAGACACACCTCAAATGAAACCAACACCAGAGAACACCACCACCCAAACCTTCACCATCCCCCGATCAACCCTCCTCCTCTACACCAGCTTCATCGC
>Ga0209777_10006021_pt1 | contig 13769 bp, 15 predicted proteins | sample FrelakmetHBP12HB_FD_187147 | JGI IMG/M metagenome (GOLD analysis project Ga0209777, IMG submission 187147) | Freshwater lake sediment microbial communities from the University of Notre Dame, USA, for methane emissions studies -HBP12 HB (SPAdes)... | ecosystem: Environmental > Aquatic >...
CTCTGTAGTTACTCCTTCTAGAGTCGCTATATCTTCAGAAGGAAACGCAAGCATCACAATGTCTCGTTCTTTTTCGTTTGCCATTTTCTTTTTCCTTTAGTCAATCAATACCGGAAGTTCAGATTCGTGAATAATTAATTCTTCTTGAGTAAATCTGCACTCACCATTCATTATCTCTATTTGTTTCTTCGCTGCTTGCTTTGCTTCTTCCTTTTTTTGTTCTATATATTCATCATCCATAATTTTTGAACAATCAAATTCAATATAAACTTCAATTGGTAATACAACAGTACATCTTACACTTGACATTATATTCTCCTACCGGTAAAGAGTTACTAATAAATTTTCAGCTTTCATCATATTATCTTTACTGCTTTCCGGTGGCCAACTTTCAAATTCAACTTCTTCCAATGAATCACGATCATACATCCCATTAAAAGATTGAATTAGAAAATAAATATAATCAACCGTATTACCATCTTCAAATTTAACTCTTAATGCTGTACAAGAAGGAACATTTGGATCTAAATAAGTATCCAATTTCTTTACTTTTCCACCCGAATATAATTCAACGATATTTTTTAGTTCTTGTTTTTTATCCATAAACCTCTATCTCAATCATACTTTCTTTTGAAATTGCTTTCTTTGGCATATCAATACTAGGATCAATCGTGGATTTTATTACCATAAACATATCATGACAAACTTTAAAATTTTCATGAACTTTTAAAGTTGATATATCATAAGATGAATTAGATGAAAGATCAAAAATCTTATACTTAATAGACCTTATACTTGCTTCTATTTCGGGTTTATGAAGATCTGATAAATGATCTTTAAATTGATCATAATTCTGAAATCCAAGATCAAATAAAACTTTTTCTAATTGTCCTATTCCAAGACGAAAATAAGATTCTAATGCTAGTTGTATAGCCTTTAATTGTTTTTCATTTACTGTCAATTTATACATTTTCATTTATTTTCTTTCCATGCGTATGTTTGTAAAATTGAATTAAGTAAATCTAAAGAATCGGGTGTTTGAATTTCTTGTAAAAATGGAATAACTTCTTGTTTCAATCTTGAAATTTCTGAATAAATGAAATCATTTAGAATATAATTTGGTTTATCTTTTCCTAATTCTTCTCCAGCAATTTTTCTCTTTAACAGAGATTCAATTTGTTTAATAACAATTTTTGGATTTGGTACTTCTCGCAACAAATCAAAAATTGAAACAGGAGGATAAATTCTACGTTTCTCAATAAATAAACAGCACAACAATGTTCGAAGAATATAAATGTATTTCTTGGTCCAAACTACTTCTCGTCCGATCAAATACTCTTTTACATTTCCTTCAGTCATACTAAGATAATGATACATCGCTTTTTTAATGGACCATGCTCTACTACCTGCAAACATCATCTTTTGAACTAATTCTTCATTGTTTTGATATACAATTGGTGAACCCAACCATTCCAATAATGGACAATTACTTTTATACAATTGATACAATGCTTTAGATAAATCCCAACCATTCATATCAATCATATTAGAATCAATTGGATATTCAATTACATCGGATTTTTCTAAATGATATAATCTATCAATGGATAAATACCAATTTAATGGTCTAGCATATATAAATCTAACATCCCAATCGCTATCTTGAGATGCAAATCTCCATATTCTACTACCAGACTCGCAAGCATAAAGAATCTGAACATTATTATTCTTTTCTACTTCGAGTAATTTATTTTTAATTTCCTTTACTTTTTCGTCAGATACTCCTTGCACTAAAACTCCTTTAAGTAAGTCGCTCTAAAAACTAGTTAAAATCTTCAGTGATGTCAGGAAGAGTGGGACTATCCAGTCTATAGATATAAATTTTCTCAATTACATATTCTGTAAATGGTGCAGCAAATAATGTATTAGCAGTATTGTAATAATATAATGCTACCTGATCTGGTTCAAATGAAAGACCTTCAGAAATATCAAATCCTCTAAAATCTGCAGATTCTTGATATACTTGTGTCTCACTAGTAATAACCCACATCTTATTATATGTTGAGATAATTTCATAACGAACATTATCTCTCAATGAAGCATTAACCATTTTAATTTGACCAACTTGACTAAACATATACCCTGGATCATTATTATCTCGACCCACAGTATTATCATCACAACCAACAAATATCATTAAAGCTACTATGCTAATGAATGTTGAAAAAATTTTCATTGTATTATTCTCCATTTTATTAGCGATTATTACCATTACCAGAATGTGAATCAGTACTAGTTGTTGATGTTGTCGTAGTTGTAGTATGACTATTATCAACAGTAACGCTAGTATGATCTGCATTATTTACATTGAGTGTAGTATTGATATTTTCAACATTACTATCACCACCAGCATTTAGAGATTGAATACCTTGATAGGCACCATATGTTAATGCTGCGTCTAGAAGAGCTGCGCCTAGTTGCCGTAAAGGATGTTCTGTTAATGCATCTAGATTAGAAATATCAACAGAAATACCAACACCATTATCTATCTTTATAGCTCTAATGGCCTCGACTGGTGCTACACCTAGATTAACTGCTCTAATAGCATCTTTATCTCCAGATGCTGCTATTCGATTTTGTGCTATTTCATTCTTAGATGCCTTATAAGATAAATAAGAAGCACAACCATTCGTTAGAAATAACATTCCAACCATAGCAACAAACAGAATATTTTTAAACATAATAACCTCCATATATTTTATATTTATTCACTTTACAAAATAAAAAATTTATTTTAGATGTTTTTCTTCTATTGTCCAACCTCTACTCTTATAAAATTGTTTCCTCCTTTCAGCACTATCTCGCAAATCTTCACATGCTTCATCAACAATATCAAAAACAACTGGTTGTGGTTTATTTGCTTTCGGTCTACATATTCTTCCAACTGCTTGTTCTATATTTGATATTCTATTTGCCATTATTAAACAATCAAAATCTACTCTATCTGTTCCATCTCTACTAGATCCTGGAGTTGAAAATACAAATGGTTTTAGTAAATCACTATCTCTATTTTCTGCACTTCTCGGAATAAAAAATCCTATATCATTTTGATTAGCGATTGCTGAAGAACAGGCATCTAATACTTTAATTCGATCTGATATAAATAAAGTTATTCGATGAGAATTATAAACTTTATCTATAATTTTTTTCATCATTGGAATATATTTTTCATTTTTCTTTGAATTCAGCATCATTAAATATCTAGCAGTATCAAACTTAGGATATGTTAATTTGAAATTTCCATTTTTATCTGGATATCCCCAGTATACAAATTTCTTTGCAATAGACATTACTCCATGATCAAAGTAAAGCATAACAATTTTTGGATCCATTGTTTCAGATTTACCACTTGGTTCAAATATCATTCCAAGATGTTTCATTATGATATCATGATTTTGATCTGCTCGCGCTGGAGTTGCTGTTAATCCAAAAACTCGCTTACATGGAGTAAACAAAGCTGTTCTTGAAAATTTTTCAGCGCCACTTGTTGTATGAGCTTCATCCCATACAGCTATTCCAAAATTAGCTTGAACCAGTAATTGTTCAATATTTGGAACTCGATCTATCATGCTATTCATTGTTTGAACAGTAGTTAAAACAATTGGTTTTTGCAGAACATCAAATCTATCAGCAGTTGTTAAATGTCCAATATCATTTTCCGTTGCTGTAGAATGTTGCAAAAATCTTTCTTTCCATTGATTAATTAATGAATCTTTATGAACGTAAATAATTGCTTTTTTCTTAAGATGGCAAATAGCACCAATAGTAATTACTGTTTTACCCTCACCTGGTTTTAATTTAAGAATACCTCTATTCTCAGTAATCATCATTTCAAAACTTTGTTGCTGTAATTGACTTCTCCATGGTGTTTTAAAATTGATATTTATATTATCACCATCAAACATATAATCAACTAATTTATGACCAAACGATTCGACAGGATAAAATCTAGGTATCCATAAATGGCCGTCTCTTTTTTCATAGTAAACGGTTGTCACCTTAACACTAGGATCTTCATACGAAGATGATATCCTTGTCAAATCTTTGATGATCCCCTTGCACCACTCTTCGTTTTCACAAGTTAATGGAATACGAATGCAAGAGGTTCGAATTAGATTCATTATGCTATATTTTTCTTAATATTTGGTACACCATTATGAGTCTGCGGAACATATTCTGCATAACCAGTATCTGTTTCATGAAATCTCACCTTATAAAGAAAAAATTGTCTCGTTGGATTTATTATTGGTGTAAGCATTGTTGTTATATCCCAAAAAATAGTTTCACAAAAAGATTCAGCAGTTGGATTATTATCTACTACCATTAACTTTTTATTATATTTTTGAAGACATTTAATATAAGATTTATCAAAACTACTAGGAATAATTAATGCGTGATCGTAAGTTTTCATAAGATAGTCTTTAACAAGACCACTTACTTCACCAAAATCAACAACCATCTTATTCTCATCTAATACATTAGATATGAAAAATAATTCAATCATTCCTGAGTGACCATGAATTGTTTCATGACATGCTGCAGAATATGCACTTTTTAATTGATGAGCATATTCTACCTTATAAGTTTTTCTTATTGTGAACATTTTTTATCTCCAATTAATAAATCAGCATCAACGATTTTTCTACCTGTATATCCAAGTTTCTTTAAAAATGTATTCAAGGCTAACAAATTGTCAAATTCTTTTATGTCATTATTTTGAAAATATTTATATATTGGATACCACTCATCTTTCTTCTTATCATGTTTCTGACAAAAGATAATATAAATATCTGATTCAGAAGGATGAATTAAAGAAAGACATGATATATATTTAGTATTCTTTGATTTACTTTCTCTTGGAGTTTCAAATAAAATCAATGATTCTATCATCCATCCAAAATGTTCTGAAGTTAATTTCTCATTTAATTCATAACATATTTTACATTTTTTTATATCATTTTTCAATACATAGTCCGTACAATCTGGATCACATACTTTGAACTTGTGCAGTGGTATTTCTGTTCGTTCAAACATTTTATAAAGATGACAAAACATATAATTTTCCTTTACGTTAATAATTGTTTAAATTTATCATTCCAAACATAAGTGTCTAAATTATTCAAATTATTCTGATTCTTTTGTCTGTTTATTTCTAATTCCTGTATATCAGTTTTAATCTTCAATAATTTACTAATCGTATACTTATCAAATAATGCCTTGATGGTTTCAAACGGAATCGAAGTATCTACTTGAATTCCATTCATAACTTTCTCAGCATCATCTGGATGCTCTTTTAACCATTTCGGAAGAACAACTTTAATCTTAGCGATCAAATTTAATTCTTCAATCTCTTTAACTAATTTAGCAATGTTGCTTTTTAGAACAACGGAAACAATTTGCTTATAATTATCATAAACTTGTTTCAACATTTGATCTATTGAAACAAGAACAACATTTCCTTCTAAATCACACATATTACATTCAAATGTTATTGATCCAACCAGATGTCTATTAATCTTTTTATTTAACTGATCTAAAGTCAATGAGCGTTTTAATGATGCAAATCTAACTTTAGTTTTAACAGTTGATTCATCGACCCAACCAATTGTCTTTTGAATCTGAATCTCATTTTCAAGAGCATTCAAAATCTTTTTTAAAGATTTCGTTGGTGGCGTTGATGTAACTATTACACTTTTACTATTATAATCTAACTGAGAAACGCCTCTATATTCTATCTTAGCTTTCCCAGTTGTTAATAATTCTTGAAAATCTTTATCTTTACTAATATAAGTACAATCTGTCAATGGTCGAATAACTGGTTCAATCTTTGAATAACCAAGTAACCATTCTAATCTTTTTACAAGATCTTTTATTTTATATGAAGGTATAACAGTTCTGCTTCCAAAACCAATACCTTGTGTATAATTTTTATTAACTAAACATAATGGCAATTTAGTTGGAAGAAATATTGGTTCTGCTTTTAATTCAAGTTCTTCTTCTTTTACGAACTTAATAAATTCGAAAGCAAGATCCAATACCATTTTAGAAGATCGACACTCGGTATACCGCATCGCTGCAGCATCACAAGAATCAACTCCACTTTCACAACCCCAATTACCTTGACCTTCTACCAATCCACCAGAGACTAATTGTACTAATGAACCATAAGCACTTTGATCGCCATGAGGATGATATTGACCAATGCAATGTCCAATTACTTCAGCAGATTTTACATTATGATCTTTAGCTCTTTCATAGACAGAATAAAGTAATCGTCTTTCAACAATCTTTAATCCATCATAGACTAATGGAAAAGCTCGAAATTTATTAATGTACTGTCCATATATTTTATACAGTTTTTCGATTTGTTCTTTCATTCGTCTAATAATCCTCTCTTCATTTCAGCATCAGTCATTAGAGAAAAAATCTCTTCAGGGTTTGCAGGAATTTGAACCAATTCCAATTTACGAGTTGCTTTATCTAAAAGACAAACTTTCAATTGATCCGGATTCATTTCACCCAAACCTTTATATCGTTGAATTTTAATATTAGGATTTTCTGTCTTAAATTTCTGTAATTCCTCATCAGTATAAAATGGATAAAATTTACCAGCTTTAACTGCTCCATATAAAGGCATTAGAGCCATATAAATTTTTGTCCCATCTTGAATAAGACCAGGAACCAATTTTAAAAATAATACCATCAACAATGATGTGATATGAGCACCATCAGCATCACCATCACATGCAATTATAATTTTACCGTAACGAACAAATTCTCCATTATAATCTGGAGCTATTCCAGTACCAAGAGCATTACAGATTTCTGTTACTTCTTTATTTTTTAAGAAATCTTTTTTACCACCCGCCATATTAGGAATCTTACCTTTTAATCCTAATATAGCATGATATTTTGGATCTCTGCATTGTACAAGACCACCCGCAGCTGAACTACCTTCTGTAATAAATAATTCACTATGTTCAACTGTATGAGCAGAACAATCTTTTAATTTCGAATCGATAACTTGATTAAATCTACTAACATCCTTCGTACCCTTAATGATATTTTTATTGGCGGAAAGACTCTTTCGATATGACTCAAAGAATCCAAGTAACTGCATTTTTAGTTCAGGACTCTTTTCAAAAATCTCATCAATTTGTTTTTCTAAGTTATTATACAAATGATCTAATTTAGCTTTATTAGTAGAAAGTTTCTCTTTTGTCTGAGAAGAATATTCAGGCGTATATAATGAAAGCATGGTTAAAGCTCTAAACCCAACCAAACAATCATTAGGTTGAAAAGTTAATTTTTCCTTCTTACCATATTGAGTAAAAAGATCTCTAAACATAATTAAAGTTCTGTTTATATGAGTACCTTGATTTACTCCAAGAAGGTTAACACTTCCAAAATTTCTAACAGCTGATCCAGAATTCATATCCCAAGCAAATTTAATGACAATCTCTTCATCTTTAATTTTATTTCGAATTGAAAGAATAGGTGTAACATTTTTTGTTTCACCTTGCATAATATAACTTGAAAAATATTGATTAACGTCACAGTTAATGATTTCTTTTTTATCATCAACCATAAGAATCAATTTTAAATGAGGTATTCCTACAGATGCTAACATCAATCTTTCTCTGATTGGATTAACATCATATTGCAAACTTTCAAAATATTTTTTTCCTGCTTTAAAAGATACTTGTGTTGAAAAAGGTCTTTTATCACTAGGAAAATCTATAATTTCTTTCTTTTTTAATTTTGCATCTTCAAATCGATATACTGCTTTTTTATTATCTCTATAGATAATAAATTCAATCCAATCTGAAAGAGCTGTAACTGCAACTAATCCTATTCCATGAAGACCAGCTGCAATTCCATAAGCTGAGCCATCTTGACCCTTCTTAAATTTTCCACCACTAAAAAGTTTAGTTGCAATAGTCTCAATTACATTTCCTGTAAATGGTATTCCTCTACCATTATCAGAAATAGTACAAGTTCCTTCTTTCGAATTTATAAACACACCAACTAAAGAAGCATATTTTGCATTTGCTTCATCTAAACTATTATCAAGTACTTCATAAAGTAAATGATTTGGAACTTCATTTGAACCTATATACATGCCATGATTTTGACGAATATGATCTAATTCACTTAGCGTCTGGATATGACGTTCATCATATCCAGTCACTCCTGTCTTTTTATCATCAACCATGATCAATAATTCCTTTACTATAATATTCACTCATTAAAATACAAGTCCAATTACAACCTTTGCATCCTTCACAATAATCTATTCCTATTGCACCTTTTGCTGCAGGTAAAATTACTTTACCATTTTTAGAAAATATTTGATCTAATGACAACTTAGGTAAATGAATTCCTCGAATTCGAAGACATAATCTAAATGATCCATCTGCATCAATTGTAACATTATGAAGATCTTTATAGATTTCACACATCATTCTTGATGGTAGAATACCATATAACTTTAATAAGAGCTGTGGAATATGAACCTTTAATGATTCATCAGCCATAATTTCAAAAAAGGTAGATCTAGTTTCTAAATTTGGATTAACCAATAATGATTGATCATCAATAGTTGAAAAATCATAATATGGACTTTTCTTTAAATCAACTGTTGTGATACTACTATATATATTATTTTTAGATAATATTTTTATAGTATCGTAAAGCCATCGAATATTTCCATTGGTTACTGTAATTTCAGCAACCACATCATCAGCAATTCCTTGCGTTTTTAATTTACAAAGATTTTCAAATCCTGCAACTGTTTTCTGAATAGAATGAATTTTTGACTTTGATCCGAGACCCTGTATTCGCAAAGCCAATTCAGGATCAATAGAAGCTGTAAATCCTTTTAACTTTCCACCAACCTGATCAACTAAACGTAAAATCTTTGGTTGAATCTCTTCTGTATTATTCGAGATAATTGTATAGTTGATATCATTCTTATGACAATGATTTATTATCTCAGGTAAATCATCATATAATAACGGTTCGCCACCATAAAAAATTACAAAAACATCTGGATTGTTTAATTTCAATCTATCTAATATCCTAATCCATTGATTAGCTTTAAGCTCATGTTCTTTATAATAACTCATATCCGGATATTCTTTAGGTTTATCCGGATAATCTCGAACAATTGAACAATAATCACAACGAAGGTTACAACGACGAGTTAAAAGTATATTAGCAATTTGTATTGTATCCATGTTTTTTCTTTCGAATAAAAAACCACCTCGTATGATTAGTACGAGGTGGTTTTCTAAATTACACTAATACAAAATCATATTCCCAAATCAAAATTTTCTTCTGTTTTTGGTTTAGATTCTGGTGCTGGTTCCGCCGCTTCAAAAGGAACTGCATCATTAGTTGATTCTGTATTAGCTGAATGGCCTTGCGATGAACTACTCTTAATCGAATTTGTTTTATCAAACTGTTTTTCGAAATCAACTTTAAAAGTTTGAGCCGAGTTCATTACTTGCTCAACAGCCTTTTCTGGAAGTGCTGTAGTAGGAACAAATTCAAAAACATTTTTGTCCCCATGAGCAGATTCAGCTTCTGTTACAGTTGCTGTGCAAATAAATCTCCTTGGCGTAACAATTTCCTTCTCAAATTCAGGATTCGTGCTGAGAGGTGTCAAACTCTTTCTTTTTTCTTCAAGAGCATCTAACAATTTCATTGCGCCATTAAATTTCATTCCCGCGCATTTGAAATAAATCAGAACTGGATCACCTTTCTTAATTTCAGCTTTTTCATTATCCTTTGGATGAGTCAAAGCTTTTCCATCAACAAGAACAACACCTGCAATTAAATAAGCAAATTTACAAGCATCATCTATTTTCGGAACATCTTTATTCCAACCAAACGCAACTGTTTTTGTGAAATCTTTTCCATTTTTATCTTTTCCACCTACATTCTTTTCCCAGTATCGCTTAATAAAATATGGGATAAACTTTATTTCTCCAACATTATGTAAAAGATAATCTGAATCAGTAGCATTTTCTTTTACTTCAGACATAACCTGCATTTTTCCAACATCTTGGCCTGGTCGTTTCTTTCCTGTTATAAAAACAGAATGAAATTTACCCTGACCTCTTTTTCCCGCTGACGCCGAAACATCACCCAAATCTTTATATGATTCACTGTTTAACATATCTTCTCCCTTTCAAATAACTAATATTAAATTAAACAACAAAATAAAAAATGAATTTTAGATAACTAATTAACCAATTGTGCGTACTTGCTCTAAAAAAGAATTGCGTTATTTTTAGAACAAGTACTAAATTGAAAAATTCACCGAACACATTAAGACATTCAATAATAAATATATATAGAATTCTTAAGTTATTTTAACTACTAAAAGAGATCAAATTCTTAGAATCAAAATCTACTAAAATATGTTTTGAAGTCGATCTCATAATCATATTCGAAACAGCTTTCATTTGAGGCGTAACTGGTGCCATGATTCTAAATTCAGAACCATCTTTTAGCTTAAAATACATTCCATCCGAAGTGTCTTGTAACGCCATAAATGAATCATTAGGCATCTCAAGTTTTATTGAACCTTTTTTAATCGTAACCATATAACCTCCTACTTTGTATTAACGAGTTGAATAGATACTACGCTACCAGGATCAGATGTTATCAACATAACCAACATATTAATACCATCATCTGTTGGGCAATATTGAAAATAATACCGAATGAAAAAGTTGACATCTTTCCTATTTATAATTTTATTCATGATATCAAAATACTGTTCTGAAATAAATTTATAGATTGCATTTTGATCTGATATAATCTTTACATCTATTGTAAGTATCAATGGAATAATTTCATCAATCCATTTATCATAAACAAAATATTTAACTAATTCTAAAACTTGATCAGGTTTATCTTCAATAAGAGCGTTATCTAATATGTATGATTGTAATACACTTATCGGATATTTTAATGCTAATTGATTTAAACAATCTCGCACAAATAATTGATAATCACCAGGATCTAATGAAAGCAAGAATTCTTCTAAATGTAAATCAAATTGAATTTTAGCTTGTTTTGTTCCAATAGAATGTAACAGTGAATCTTTTGAAAACAACGAAAGTTGTTCTTTGATTATTTCTTCTGGACTAGTATCATCAGAATCATATGGAGATATTACTTCACTTAATCGTTCGTCAAGACTTTTCATAATTTAATATCCAACATCATTGCCATTATATATGCATCTAGAACTGATTTAGTAGTTCCAATTCTTGGTTCTTTATAACTTGTTTTTCCAGTTTGAATAATCTCTGATAGCATTTCATCTTTTGTTCTTTTATCATCAGATAGAGGACCAAGGATTTCTTTTAATACAGTTTCAGCTCCATGCGCTGCTAAAGTCCAAGTATCAAACTCACCAAATCTTTGACCACCACCTCTAATTGCACCAGCAACAGGTTGGGCGGTTTTTGTTTCATATTTACCTACGGATCTGCTACTTGCTTTATATTCTGCTTGTTGCTCTAATTTCTTATAATATAGATATCCAACAGCAACATCATTCTTAGTTGTTCCGCCATATTCAGGAAGTTTTAATCTATATCCATTTTTTGCTCCAACAACATCCATTGCTTTTAGAATCATTTCTTTTTTTGGTTCTTGAAATGGAGGAACAATAATTGGTAATATGTAATTAGATTTAATTAGTTGTTGCATATATTCTGCATATTGTTTATCAGATAAACTCATAAAAGATCTAACAATATTTTTAGTTAAAGTTTTGTCTTTTGAATTATCTAATGCAAAATAAACATCTTGAATTAATTTCATTCCTTTAGATGTTCTTTTAGGACCAAGAGCAACTAATTGTTTTGCTAAAAATTTTGCACAAAGACCTGTATAAAGTTCATAGAGTGTCCCAGGATTCATACGATTCAAAATCGCAATAGGATTCAAAATAACATCGATTGGTTCACCCCACGGAGTAATTGGCATATTCTCAGTTTTTTCAATTAAAGTAATAACACCTTTACCACCATGACTATTTGCCATCTTATCGCCAATGACACACTCATCTAATCTTTCTATTTTAAATACAATACGAACACCAGAAAATGGAACTTTATTTCCACCTTCATTTACTAAGAATTTTTCAGGAAATGGTCCTTTCATTTCTTCCCATCTCTTCTTAAATGAAAGATATTGCTTTTCTAATAAAGGAAACTTTTTAATTGATATATTGGGATAAATTTCAATAGCAATTATTTTTCCGCCAGGTGACCGTTTAACATATTGTCCTTCAATTAACTCTTCTTCTTCAACATTTAAAAGCTCTTCAACTTCTTTAGATGCGCGAATTAAAAGAACATCACCTTTCTTAGTCATTACCCCCTCTTGAGTTATAAATTTAATAGCAGAAGTTGATTTAACTTGAACAACAATTTCTTCATATGCAGCAGATATAAATTTTTCTTTAGCTATCTTTTCTGAAATGATATAACCATCTTCAAATGAATAACCTTTCCATCCCATTATCGCCACTAACAAATTAGTTCCAACTGCAATAGTTCCATCTTGAATGTGCTTACCTTCTGCTATAATTTGTCCAGCAACAACTTTCTGTCCATCTTTAACAACAGAATGAAAATAATTTAATGAGCTTTTTCCTTGAGCAGAACGTAAAACTTTATTATCAAGAGGTATAGTATAAACTTTACCAGTACGACCATCTTTAATATAAATAACATTAGGACTTTGTCGTAAAATTATTCCATTGACAGGAGCTTTTCTGATATATGAATCAGTTAACATTGATGTCATTATTGTTTCAAAACCAGTTTGAATTAATGGTTTTTCAGATCCAACAATTGGAATAGCTTGTCTAGCTTGAGAAGAACCCATAAGTACACGACCACCATCATCATTAGATATGTATGGTATTACAGATGTTGTTGTTCCTAATAACGAAGACTTAATATCTTCTTTTGGATCAAATTTACCAAAAGATCCTCTTGTATTTCCAATAGCTGAATCTATAGTTAAATGATTAATTACACCAACATTATGATTTTCTGGTGTATCCATTGGATCAATATTGCCATAATAACTAGGATTAATATTTTTAGCCGGTTTAGTAATTCCATGAACATCAGATACTCCAGAAGGACCAATTGGAGTTGTTTGTGTTAATGCAGATAATTCTTCATATGGATTAATATTTTCTAGTTGTCTTATCATTCTAGAAGTATTTACAATCGTACTAACTATATTTTTTGTATCGCAATAATATGAAGCATCTTTATTCCCATGTTCTCGTTTACCTCTGTAATCATTATATGAACCAAGAATAAGTTTTTGAATTTGGAAATTGAAAATTTCAGAACTTCTTATTCTTTGCTTATTAATATCATTACGATTATCAATTCGACCTATTATTAATCCTTGACAAATATATCGAATACAACCATGGAAATTATATGGAAGCATTTTAGTCTTTAAAACTTGAACAGAAATTGGCTCCATAATATTTTCTAAAACAGTATCTATTTGATAAATACTATTTCTATTATCAACTTGATGAATAATCAAATTTTGATACATTTCATGGTTATTCAAATCTTTACTGATTATATCACCTTTTACTTCAAATAAAGAATTAATCAAAATTTCAGATTCAGTATTAGAAAATTGAAATA
>Ga0209777_10006022_pt1 | contig 13768 bp, 16 predicted proteins | sample FrelakmetHBP12HB_FD_187147 | JGI IMG/M metagenome (GOLD analysis project Ga0209777, IMG submission 187147) | Freshwater lake sediment microbial communities from the University of Notre Dame, USA, for methane emissions studies -HBP12 HB (SPAdes)... | ecosystem: Environmental > Aquatic >...
CCCACCAAGACTGTTAGCCGGGTCTACCTTACTGAGGGCATGGGCGACTCGTATCACAGCACCGACCACGGCACTGTCGCGTGGGTCGACAAGGTCACCATCGGCGCAGTGACCTATGATTTTGTGATCACCCCTGCCGGTCCTGCGGAAGAGACTGGTAATACATCAAAATGCTTCATAGCTACCGCGGCCTACGGTTCCTCTCTAGACAGCCACGTGGATACACTCCGCAGCTTCCGAGACCAGTATCTGGAGACCAACCCCCTGGGCTCGGCTTTCGTGTCGCTTTACTACAAAGTGAGCCCACCGATGGCAGCTTTCATAGATGAGCATCCAACACTGAAGCCAATTGTAAGGGCTGGCCTGTGGCCGTCTGTGGCCATGAGTTCAGTGGCGCTCAGCACAACTCTAGCCGAGAAGGCGGTAATCTTAGTCGCTATGGCGCTTTTCACAGCCGCATTGATCATGTGGCTAAGGCGAAGGGCTCGCCGATTAGAAAGGCGCTAAAACAAGCGATTCCGATAGCACAATTTAGCTCTGGCGGATGCCGGCGAAAAGGTATTGATAAAAAACACCAGAGAGGTCTACCCTGGCTTGATAGTGACCGTCATGGCGGCTAACGCCGTCTTCGGTTCACTCAGGATGGGCGCTATCTTCGGCGGCATGCTGTTATCAGGTAAGCATGCCGCCGAGGTAACATTGAGGATACTCCGGAAGACAATAGAATAAGCAAGTAGCACCTCGAAGGCTAAGAAGGCGATAATGAGCCGCAGCTAAGGATGGTGGGCTGAACTATCACCTCTTGCCCCACTGCTCAAGGGGAATAACCTCGCATCCCAGCGCATGTATCTGATGACGCGGATTTGCGGTGACCAGAGGGATATTATTTATTCGTGACACAGCAGCGTAGCAGGCATCATAAATCGTGATTTTCAGCTTCCTCGCCAGCTCTGCAGACATCCCCATAAGATCGGCATCTACTGGAAACGACTCGAGACCAAGATGGAATAAGCTCTGCATTGAGAATTGGATCTCTTTGTCCGAGAGGGCTTTCTTATGCACCAAAGCGTTAGCCACCTCATAATAAAGCAAGTCAGGTATTACTATCGCTATCTCGTCGCTCACATGACCTTCCATTATTTCGACCGCTTGAGACACATAAGCCTCTCCTTCGGCAGAGAACCACTTCACCACGACTGAGGCATCAACTACTAGTGCCTGTCGCGCCATTTCAATATCTCCGCTGTGCCGTCCCAAGGGCCTATTTTCTCAGCTATCTTGCGAATAGATGCTGCAGCCTCGCGACGCTTCTCCCTCTTCCTCTCCTCCTCTAACTTCTCCAAATAGTCCTTAACCGCCTGAGCCAAGAAGGCACTGCGACTGGTGTGAGACTCACGGGCTGCGCGGTCTAACTCCTCCAACATATCCTTAGGCATGGAAATATTAATCTTAACTACCATTACTACCTCCAGATATTACCTCTATTTATTATACACCATCTGGCAATACCAGAAAAGCTTCGTGCTCACGTATACAAAAGGGCATCCGCCAGTGGCGGATGCCCTACCCGGGTTGACCGCTGAGGTACAGACGGGATATAATCTGCCAGCGATTAAACATGAAAGCTGAGATTATCTCTACAGGAACCGAGTTACTCCTGGGGCAGATAACCGACACTAATTCGCCCTATCTTGCCGCTGAGCTGCCGCTGCTGGGCATCGACCTCTACTGGATAACCCAGGTAGGTGATAACCAACCACGCATAGTGGAGGCCTTGAGGCGAGCCTGGGAACGCTCTGACATCATCATAATCACAGGTGGATTAGGCCCCACTGAGGGAGACATCACCCGTGAGGCTATCGCCGAATTTCTGGGCGAGGAGATGAAGATTGACCCCCAAATTGTAGAGGGCCTCAGGAGCATGTTCCGCAAGCTCAGCGTCGAGATGCCACAGCGCAATATCAAGCAAGCCAACATCATCCCCTCAGCTCACACCATTCCTAACGCCGTTGGAACAGCCCCGGGCTGGTGGGTAGAGAGCGAAGACAAAATAATTCTGGCGCTGCCGGGCCCGCCCTGGGAGATGCAGCGTATGTGGTCGAAGGAGACAAAGCCCCGACTCGAGCAGAAGTTGAGCGGCGAGGTGATTATCTCGCGTATCATTAAGACCGCAGGCATACCCGAAGCCAAGCTGGATGAGATGGTGAGCCCTCTACTTTCATCAACTAACCCCACTCTCGCACTCTACGCCAAGATGGACGGCATACAGCTTCGCCTCACCGCTAAGGCGCGAGAACGGGCTAAGGCTGAAAAGTTGATAGCTCAAGCCGAATCCAGGCTAAAAGCCATCCTGGGCCAGGCTATCTGGGGATTCGACGATGATACCCTCGAAGTCTTAATAGGCAACATGCTTAGAAAGCGAAACCTGAGCTTAGCCACGATGGAGTCCTGCACCGGCGGGCTTCTGGCAAGCACCATAACCGATGTCCCGGGGAGCTCAGACTACTTCAAGGGAGGGCTGGTGGCCTACTCAGCCCAGACCAAGGCTGCCTTTGGAGTAGATGCCCAACTGTTGGCTCAAGAAGGTACTGTAGACCCAGATGTGGCAGCAGCAATGGCTAAAGCGGCGCGTATCAAGCTGGAGGCTGACATCGGCATCGGCATCACCGGAGTGGCCGGTCCCGCTGAGATCGAGGGAAAGCCCGTGGGAACTGTTTATATAGCTATTGATGGGGGAGATAATAAGAAAAGCTCGTTTTCTGCCCTCTACCCCTACCCCGCCCTCCGCCCCGAGGTCAAGCGCCGTGCCGTAGTATCCACTTTGTTTAAGCTACGGCAGCTTCTGCTCAATTGGTGAAAACCAAATCTAAAAGTTGCTTCAATATCCTGGCAGTGATACCCGTGATGCGGTGTTTTCCATAGCAATAATTACCCCAGGGATGGCTTTTGCCTTCTTCATCCTGCGTTTCAGGACTGAAGCAGCCCGGCTTCAAAAGCGCTGATACGGGAACCTCAATCAATTCCTCGACTTCTCTTCTGCTCACTTTGAATTTGTATGGGTAGGGAATAGCGCCCACAAAAGGCGTGATCACAAATTTGCTGGTGTAGGTCGACTCGTCATCTAGACTCCCCAGTATCTCCACGTCCTCGGGGCGAACCCCGATCTCTTCAAAAGCTTCCCTGAGAGCAGTGTCCGCCAGGTCGCCGTCCTCCTTATCGTAAGCCCCGCCCGGGAAGGATATCTGCCCTTTATGATACATCAAATTCTGCGTCCTCTTAGTAAGGACGATATAATACTCCCCATCCTTCTCATAGACAGGAATGAGCACTGCAGATGGCCTGAAGCTTCCCCCAATGACCACCTGTCTCTGCCTTGAGGTCAAAATTTCTTTAATCTTTTGTTTCCAGGGTTTCCCTTCAATCGACACGAAAACCAGCCTAATTATCTTTTCGGGAGCGAAGCTGCTGCCAGAGCCCTTCGACTTTCTTCCTGAGAGTATTTATGTCTAAATCGTTCTCTATCACCACATCAGCGTTCTTGGCCCTCTGTGCTATAGGAGTTTGGGATTTGATACGGGCCCTCGCCTGCTCCTCAGTAAATCCCTTTTGGCTAACAAGGCGACTTATTACGGCAGCTTCCAGGGTTATGGTAACCCAGACCTGGTCTACAAGGTCAGTCCACTTGGCCTCGACAAGCAATGTGGCCTCCAGAACCACTACCTCAACTCCTTGATGGCGCAGGGCTTCGATCTTTTTCTCCACTATGCTATGCATCAAAGGATGCATTATTCGATCGAGCCTCTTCAGCGCCTTGGGGTCATTAAACACAAGCTGAGCCAGTTTGCTACGGTCTATCTCCTGGTTCTGACCCAGGATGTCTTTGCCGAAGGCAGCGACTACCTTCCGCCATACCTCAGTGTGAGGTCGGAAGGCCTCGTGTCCCACCTTATCGGCATCGATCACCACCGCTCCCAACTCAGAGAGCATCCGTGCCACAGTGCTCTTGCCGCTGGCGATTCCGCCCGTTAGACCGATGATTATCATAGCTATAACCTGAAGAAGAGCCCAAGCCTGCAGGCTTGGGCTCTTCTTGAAGCTTCCTTCCTATGCCTCTTTAGCAACACAAAACAGCTTACTACCCCTCAGAAAGTATGCAAGTGAGATCTCCGGCGAACTCCTTCAGGAAATTGTGCATATCCAGTACATCATCTACCCCCACCGTTATACTCTGAGAGAACCTTTCGTATTCAGTATCTGTGAGGTCAGTAGCGATTTCAGCGATCTTCCCTTCTTTGACCACAATAGCTACTAAGCCCTGAGTCTGGCAAAAACTACAGGAAGCGCTGAAAAGCCACAGATTATCTTCATGGCCAAGAATCTCAATGCCTGCCACCTCATAATTATGGCCACAAGCCTCACATTTAATCATGGAAAACAATCGCTTCAGGAATGCTTCGCGCATCACCTGTATCTCCCTACAGCCGTTAAAAGAACATAAAGAACATATTGAACTAAGACCCTGGCTTGCTACCCTTATCGAAGTCCGAAAGGTCGAGGCTCTCTATAAATTCGCGGAATGCAGACATCCTCTCCATCTCCTCGGGAGGGATTTCCTGCGCCGGGGCTGGCTTGCCCGTCTCCGGGTCAATAATGATCCCAGCCTTGTTAAGTACAGACTCATCGGCAAAGATAGGTGCCTTCACCCGCACTGCCAGGGCTATGGCATCGCTGGGACGAGAATCGACCTCTATGTTCTTACCATTGACTGCCAGTATGATCTTAGCAAAGAAAGTATCATTGCGAAGGTCACAAACAATAATCGAGTTGACACTGGCACCGAGGGCGTTGATAACGGAGCTTAAGAGGTCATGAGTCAGGGGCCGAGGGACTGTTACTTCCTGGAGTTTGACGGCTATAGCATCCGCTTCGGCGGGCCCGATCCAGATAGGGAGAAAGCGTTCCGCCGATTTCTCCTTCAGAATCACCACCCGCTGATAGTTGAGCATGCTTACGCGAATGCTCTCGATAGTCATCTCGACCATATACCACCCCCTGAACTAAAACCATTTTAAACCTGTCTATCACCTCTGTCAATCTAGCCGAGGCCGTTTACTAACAGGTGAGTATAGAGGGGCAAAGCCCCTTTGTCGGGGGTTTGGGGGTGTCCCCCAACTTCCAACTTCCCCCAAGACTGGGGGACACAGGGGGTTGAAAAGAGATTAATTAATAGACAACCTCAATCTAACCTCGTGTTGACAATAGCAACCCTTTGGGCTATATTTTTAGGTTGTCGGGAAGGAGGGCGGTTAGCTCAGCGGTTAGAGCGCTGCGTTGACATCGCAGAGGTCACTGGTTCAAATCCAGTATCGCCCACCATGGTGAGAACGACGCAGTAACAGTGTCAGCTTATAGAATGTAGAGTAGTATAGTAAGAACCTCTCGTTCTGCGCGGGCGGGAGGTTCTGCTTTCGAATTCTAACTGAGGATTTAAAGTGGCTGAGAAAGAAACTAAAGATGCCCAGAAACTAGAACGACTGGAGATCATGCGGCACTCGGCATCTCACATAATGGCCGAGGCGGTATCATCGCTTTTCCCCGATGTTAAATTCGGCATAGGCCCTGCTATTGCTGATGGCTTCTATTATGACTTCGAGCTGCCTCGTACACTAATCCCCGAAGACCTGGGTGCTATCGAGGCGAAGATGCAAAAGATCACAGCCGAGGGGCTCCCCTTCCTTCGAGAAGAAGTGGACAAGAAGACAGCCCGAAAGATGTTCAGTGCTCAGCCATACAAGCTCGAACTCATTGATGAACTGCCTGATCAGACGGTGACAATTTACCGTCAGGGTTCTTTCGTGGACCTGTGCCGCGGTCCCCATGTGGCTTCAACCAAAGAAATTAAAGCGATCAAGCTGCTCAGTATCGCCGGCGCATACTGGAGGGGCGACGAGCACCGTCCCATGCTGCAACGAATCTACGGCACCGCTTTTGAGACCAAAGAGGAGTTGGAGCAATACATCAACAAACTCGCCGAGGCGGCGAAGCGAGACCACAGGAAGCTGGGCAAAGCCCTCGACCTGTTCAGCCTTCATGAAGAGGCGGGGGCAGGACTTGTTTACTGGCACCCAAAGGGAGCCCTAGTACGCCATATAATCGAGGATTTCTGGAAGAAAGAGCACTTCAAGCGAGGTTACGATATCGTATATAGCCCGCACATCGCCAAGGTCGACCTCTGGAAGACAAGCGGCCATTGGGAATACTACAGAGACAGCATGTACACACCTATGGAAATGGAGGGGCAGGATTACCTCATCAAGCCCATGAATTGCCCTGCCCATATACTGATATATAAGACTCAGCTTCGCAGCTATCGCCAACTACCGCTGCGCTGGGCGGAGTTGGGCACAGTGTATCGTTGGGAAAGATCCGGCGTGCTCCACGGCCTAACCCGCGTACGCGGCTTCACGCAAGACGATGCCCACATCTTCTGCCGCCCCGACCAACTGGAGGACGAAGTAGTCGGTGTGGTAGATTTTGCCCGCTTCATGCTCAAGACATTTGGCTTCGAAGAGTACGAAGTCAAATTATCAACGCGCCCCTATAAATATGCAGGCACCATCGAAGTTTGGGACCACGCAACACAGATGCTGAAGGGAGCCCTCAATCGCCTCAAGATACCCTACGAAGTAGACCCCGGCGAGGGCACTTTCTACGGGCCCAAAATCGACATAGCGCTCAAGGATTCACTGGGGCGAACCTGGCAAGGCCCTACCACACAGGTAGATTTCAACCTGCCGGAACGCTTTGATGTCAACTACATCGGTGAAGATGGACTTGAGCATCGCGTGGTCATGATACATCGCACCGTACTGGGCAGCATGGAGCGCTTCTTCGGCTGTCTCATTGAGCACTATGGCGGGGCATTTCCAGTATGGCTGACGCCAGTTCAAGTGATGATAATACCGATAGCCGACCAACACCTCGACTATGCCCGCCAGGTAGCCACCGAGCTCAAGGGCGCAGAGATAAGGGTTGAGGTTGATGAGCGAAGCGAGCGGATGAACCTGAAGATCCGCGAGGCCCAACTCCAGAAAATCCCTTACATGTTAATAGTTGGCGATGAGGAAATCGGGAGTTCCACAGTCTCGGTCAGGCTGCGCAGCGGCAAAACTTTAAAGGCCCAGCCACTGCCACAGTTTAAGGACAGAATAAAGGCGGAAGTGGAGACGAAGACTATTGTTTGATTTATTCCGATGATTATGTTATAAGAGATAGAAGCTTATCCCGGGGAGGTAGCGAGTATAGTTAGAGATTATAGAGTCAACGAGAGGATTCGGGCCAAAGAGATCAGGGTAATCGGTGAAAACGGTGAGCAGCTCGGTGTGCTGAGTGTAAGAGATGCCCTCCAGATCGCCCGAGAAAGGAATACCGACCTGGTGGAAGTAGCCCCTACCGCTCAACCCCCGGTATGCCGTCTGCTCGATTTCGGCAAGTTCAAATACGAGCAAGCTAAAAAGGAACGCGAGGCACACAAGCGACAGAAGGTAGTTTCACTGAGGCAAGTTCGGCTACGCCCGAAGACCGGTGAGCATGATGTCAGGTCCAAGATAGCTGTAGCGAGCAAGCTCCTGGATAAGGGCAACAAGGTTAAGGTTCTAGTGCTTTTTCGCGGCCGCGAAATGACTCACCCCCAGCTGGGAAAGGAACTATTGGACAATATAGCCAAGGCCCTGGCAGAGAAAGCCAGCGTGGAAAGGCCACCAGCTATGGAGGGTAATTCGATGAGCCTGATCCTTTCCCCTCACCCCACAAAACAACCGAAGAAGGAAAAGGAGAACGAAAAGGAGAAAGAAACGGCAGGAGAAACTGTAGATGCCTAAGATAAAGACCCATAAGGGGGCTAAAGCCCGCTTCGATATAACCGGCACTGGCAAGATTATGCGCGTTAAGATTGGCAAGAGCCACTTTCGCCGCAATAAGCCCAAACGGGTGACACGACTATTCGATGAAAAAATACCCCTGAACCCTACAGCAAGAAAACGGGTAAGAAGGCTGCTTGGGATCTGAGGGGAAGAAAGCGCAACTGTACCCATCGTATTCTAATTCTTAGAGGAGGAGGAGTCCTTTGCCCCGAGTAAAGGGTGGAACAACAAAGCGCCATCGTCACAAGAAGGTACTGGAGCTAACCAAGGGCCATCTAGGCACCAAGCATCGCCTTTATAGAAGAGCCCATGAGTCTATGATGCACTCCCTGGCCTATTCTTATGCTCATCGCAAGGAACGCAAGGGAGATATGCGGCGATTATGGATAACTCGAATCAATGCGGCAACAAGGCTCAACGGACTCTCCTATAGCAGGTTTGTGCAAGGCTTAAGCGAAGCAGGAGTAGAACTGGATCGCAAGATACTCGCCGAGCTGGCAGTAAACGACCCCGCTGCTTTCGCCCAACTGGTGGCAACAGCCAAGGAGAATATCCCCCAAGCCCATGATAAGTAAGCTTGAAGAGCTCCGAGCGAAAGCTATCAGCGAGCTTGACAGCATCAGTGACCCGAAAAGCCTCGAAGCTTGGCGTATAAGCTACTTGGGTAGAAAAAGCCCACTTACCCAGATCTTACGAGGTCTGGCTGCGCTGCCTTTGGATGAGAGACGCGCCGTAGGGGCTGCCGCCAACGTTCTCAGAGAGTTTCTGGAACAGAGCCTGGCTCAGCGGGAAGAAATCGTCAAGGAAGCTGAGATAGCCAGAGCCATCGAGAGAGGTCGCCTCGATGTAACCCTGCCAGGCCGTCCCGCGACCCTCGGGCGACTACACCCCACTACTCAGATGATGCGCCAGATGTGCGGCATCTTCACAGCTATGGGTTTCGAGGTGGTAGAGGGGCCTGAGGTGGAATGGGACTACTACAATTTCGAGGCTCTAAATATACCTCAAGACCATCCTGCCCGCGATATGTGGGCCACCATGTGGATGGATTACCGTAACGAAAAAGGCGAACAGCCTATGCTACTGCGCACCCACACTTCTCCGATGCAGATTCGCGTCATGGAGAACAGACGCCCTCCGGTGCGCGTGGTTGTCCCGGGAAAAGTCTACCGCTACGAAGCCACCGATGCCACCCACGAGTCCATGTTCCACCAGGTCGAAGGATTCGCAGTAGACAAGAACATCACCATGGCAGACCTTAAGGGAACACTTTTTGAGTTCGCCAGGAGGCTTTTCGGCAAAGAGCGAAAGGCCAGATTCAGATGCGACTACTTCCCCTTTGTCGAGCCTGGCGTGGAGATGGCCATTGATTGCTTCGTCTGCAACGGCGCAGGATGCCAGCTCTGCTCAAACAGCGGCTGGATCGAGATATTGGGCGCGGGCATGATTCATCCCGAGGTATTGCGCAGAGTGAACTACGACCCCGATATCTATACAGGCTTCGCCTTCGGCATGGGTGTGGAACGGATGCCCATACTCAAATACGGTATAGACGACATCCGCCTTTTCTATTCAAACGATCTTAGATTTCTACAGCAGTTTTAACCATGAAAGTCTCACTCAACTGGCTCAAAGATTATGTCAACATATCGCTCTCGGCTAAAGAGCTAGCCGGGAGGCTGACCATGTCCGGCAACGAGGTCGGCAAGCTCGATGTCGTTGGGGGAAGCTGGGAACACGTCTTCGTAGGCCAGGTGACAGCCCTGGATAAGCACCCCAACGCCGACCGCCTCAAGCTAGTGACTATCGACCTCGGCACTGAGCGCATGACTGTGGTCACCGGCGCGCCCAACATGGAGGTGGGACAGAAAGTGCCCTTCGCCAAGGTAGGTGCACGGCTCATCGATGGCCATACCGGAGAGGTCGCCGAGCTTAAGCCGGCCAAGATTCGCGGTGTGAAGTCTGAGGGAATGGCCTGCTCCGAAAAGGAGTTGGGTATCTCCGACAATCACCAGGGTATCATGATTCTGCCTGCCGATGCCCCGGTAGGCGTGCCCCTTTCTCAATACTTAGGCGACACTATCTACGACATCAAAGTGACGCCTAACCGCCCCGATTGCCTCTCCGTGATAGGCATCGCCCGTGAGGTGGCAGCCCTCACCGGCCAGGCCACGCATATACCCGAGATAAGCTATCCCGAAGAGGGAGAATCTATACATGGAGCGATTTCCATTGAAATAGCCGACCCCGACCTCTGCTCCAGATACTGTGCCAGCCTGGTCACCGGCGTCAAAATAGGCCCTTCGCCGCAGTGGATGCAGCAGAGGCTCCTCGCCGGCGGCATGCGACCTATCAGCAATGTCGTGGACATCACCAACTACGTGATGCTGGAATATGGGCAGCCCCTCCACTCGTTCGATTACACACAGATTAAGGGTAAAAAGATAATCGTGCGCCGCGCCAGAGACGATGAGTCTCTGTTCACCCTCGATGGCATGGAGAGAAAGCTTAATCGCGAGATGCTTATTATCGCCGACGAAAAATACCCCATCGCTCTTGCCGGAGTCATGGGTGGAGCGGACAGTGAGGTGATAGACCCAACAACCGCTATCCTTCTGGAGTCGGCCAATTTCAACAATGTCAGCATACGCCGCACCTCCATCAAGCTCAATCTGCGCAGCGAGGCTTCTTCCCGCTTCGAAAAGGGCATCAGCCCGGAATTAGCGCCCATAGCGCTGCGCCGCGCCACCCAGCTTTTACTGGAGCTGGCAGGCGGCAAGGCAGCCCAGGGAATTGCAGATGTCTATCCCGGGAAGAAAGAGAAGAGACCCATCCTGCTTCCCAAAGAGCGAGTCGGTCGGATTCTAGGGCTGGAACTCAGCACAGAGCGCACACAAAAGGTGCTGGAATCGCTGGGGCTCAATTGCAAGTCAGCAGGTACATCAAGCGACCTGATGGTGACGATCCCCTACTGGCGCACAGATGTACGGATGGCTGACGACCTCGTCGAGGAAATAGCGCGCATCATCGGCTATGACGAAATCCCCACCACCTTGCTCAGCAGCCAAATACCCCAACAGGCACCGGCGCCTATGCTTTCCCTCAAGGAGCAGATTCGCGACCTCCTCGTAGGATGTGGTATGCAAGAGGTGATAACTTACTCACTGGTCAGCCAGGCAACACTGGACAAGGTAGACCCCCAGCGCAAGCTGGGCCCTGCGCTGCGAGTTGCCAATCCGATGAGCCTGGAACAGGAATACCTGCGCACCAGCCTGCGGCCGGGGTTGCTCACTACTTTTGCGTCAAATGAGAAGCACGAGAAGGGTGCCATCAAACTATTCGAGGTGGGCAAGATTTATCTCCCCAGAGCAAATGACCTACCTGAGGAACGTGAGATGCTGGTCGGGGTACTGGGTGGCCTGCGGCTGGACCGCTCGTGGCTTGCAGGAGCGGATACAATCGATTTCTTCGACGTCAAAGGCATCCTAGAGACGGTTCTCAACCGATTAAAATTCAAAGCCAGTTTCCAGCCAGCCGAAGACCAGACACTTCTCGCGGGGAAAACCGCCGATGTTGTTGTAAAAGAACAAAAAGTAGGCGTGGTAGGAGAGGTTCACCCTAAAACAACCGCCATCTTCGACATCTCCACTCAGCCCTTATTACTCTTCGAAATAGACCTGATGAAGCTGTTGTCCTTCGCAGGGGCTGTATACAGATATCGTACCATCCCCCGCTTCCCGGGTAATACCCGCGACATAGCCCTGATAATAGATAACAGCCTTGCTGCAAGCAGAGTGCAGGAGGTCATAGAGAGCTTCCCACTGGTAGACCAGGTCACGTTGTTCGATGTCTACAGCGGCGAGCAGGTTCCCTCGGGCAAGAAGTCGCTGGCCTTCTCCATCCGCTATCAATCGCTGGAGCGCACTCTCACCGACGAAGAGGTCAACCAGGCGCATCAGCAGATTATAGACCGCCTGCAGCGCGATTTCGGCGCTACCCTGAGAAGCTAGCGCCGCTTTTTTCTATCCTTTTCCCCTCATATATTTCCGTTTGACGCAATATTTGATCTGTAGGGGCGACCCGACGGGTTGCCCTATCCGTTCCTGGTAAGCCCGTCGAACCATGAACGGCCCGCTCGTGTAGCATTGCGACAGTTCCTTCCCGTCGTGACATAAGTCACGCCGCTACACCCTGGATTCAGGCCCGCGCGGTGGTAATAACATACCAATGCTCCCAACTTGCGCAGAGAAATGTAGGGGCGACCCGTTGGGTCGCCCCTACAACCGATTAGCCCTAGTTCCGCACTCAAACTTATGTTAGAATGAACCAATCATGGAGATAATCCCTGCCATAGACCTCAGAAACGGTAAATGCGTACGCCTCTTCCAGGGCGATTATGGGCAGGAGACTATATTCTCCGATGACCCCGTGTCGGTTGCCCTGCGCTGGCAATCTGAAGGAGCCCGGAGGCTGCACATAGTTGACCTCGATGGCGCAGCCAAAGGAGAGCCGAGCAATCTTGAGGCTATCGAGGATATAATAGCTGCCATTGACATTCCCGTTCAGGTCGGCGGCGGCATACGCAGCATAGAGACCATCGAGCAGCTTTTCGCTGCGGGCGTGGAGAGAGCCATTCTGGGCACGGTAGCAGTGGAGAAGCCAGACCTGGTAAAGGAAGCTTGCCAAAGGTTCGGTGACCAGATTATCGTCAGCATAGATGCTAAAGACCGCATGGTGGCTACTCGAGGCTGGCTTCAGAAATCAACGGTCACGGCCAGCGAGCTGGCGAGCAAAATGATTGAGCTTGGCGTAATGCGCTTTATCTATACTGATATCAGCCGCGACGGTACACTCACCAGCCCCAATTTTGAAGCCATCGCTGAGCTTTTGTCACAGGTTAATGTTTCAGTTATCGCTGCTGGCGGTATAAGCTCGGTGCATCACCTGACCAAGCTCGCCGAGTCGGGGGTAGAGGGCGCCATCGTGGGCAAAGCGATATATACCGGCGATGTAAAATTAGGTGAAGCGTTTAAAGCAATCCGGGAACTTCGATTGAAAAGGCAGGAGACATGGTAAAATTTGACGAAAAAGGCTTGATCCCAGCCATAGCCCAGGATGCCAAGACCGGAGAGGTGCTCATGGTGGCCTACATGAACCAGGAGTCCCTGGAGAAGACCCTATCCACAGGACAGGTATGGTTCTTCAGCCGAAGACGGAAGGAGCTGTGGCACAAAGGGGCAACCTCGGGCAACTACCTGAATGTGAAGAAGGTGTTCATAGACTGCGACGAGGACACTGTGCTGCTACAGGTGGACGCCGCCGGGCCCGTCTGCCATACCGGTAACAGAACCTGTTTCTTCCGCGAGCTTGGGCAGGGTCTCAGCATCGAGGGCAAGGACACGCTGCAGCGCTGAGATAGCGACCTCGATCTGGCGGTCATCGGGCTGTCGCGTGGTCATCGCCTGAAGGGCTAGGCCAGGGGTAATAAAAATGCGCACCACAATGTTCTTGATATGAGCAGCCCCGAACTTTATCAACTCGTAGCTGACAGCAGCGATCACAGGCATAAGGAGAATCCTCTCTAAATACCGCAGCCATAGCGCCTCGCGTCCCAGGAAAACGAAGGCGATAATGGCTATCACCATCACTATAAGGATGAAGTTCGTACCGCAGCGGGAATGTGCGGTGCTGTATTTTCGGACTTTCTCCACCTCCAGAGGTTCCCCGGCTTCGTAGGCATTGATTGTCTTGTGCTCTGCCCCGTGATAGGCAAACACGCGTCGAATATCGGGCATCAGGGATATAGCCCCCAGGTAAATCACAAAGATAACGAGGCGGATAACCCC
>Ga0209777_10006023_pt1 | contig 13767 bp, 9 predicted proteins | sample FrelakmetHBP12HB_FD_187147 | JGI IMG/M metagenome (GOLD analysis project Ga0209777, IMG submission 187147) | Freshwater lake sediment microbial communities from the University of Notre Dame, USA, for methane emissions studies -HBP12 HB (SPAdes)... | ecosystem: Environmental > Aquatic >...
CTCCGATCCGGCAATCTGCCAGACCGGAACCCAACCATACAGCGCGACTGTCTTTGGAAGCCGAATCGCGAACCGGGTCCAGGAAGACTGGACGTATACTCTCGCGAACACGAGTGATGACGCCAATTATACCGTCTGGCTTCTGCAGATAGAGGTCGACGAGGCAACCCAGGCGTTGTCGGCGGTCAAACCGACAGGGTGGGCAGTCGACCTGAGCGTTCCAAACTTCGTGACCTGGATAGCACCCGGCAAAGAACTCACGAAAGGCGAAGTCAACGACGGCTTCGGTATCACGTTCTCCGCAAACCCGGAGTACCAGAACTGGTCAGCCATGTTCAACAACATCGGCGACCCGAGCGAGTGCCCATCCGACGGTGGCATTGTCAGAATGGCCGCGGTACCCGAGCCGGCCGGCCTGACATCCATTCTGGTCGGGCTGGCGGGTCTTGTCTGCTATCGAAGGAAGTCCAACGCCTGATCCGCCTCACCCACGACGCCCGGTGGTCCCAACCGGGCGTCAGTTTTCGCGCGGAAGGCAGAGGGTGGGGGGCGGAGAGCTCGGAAGACTCCGGGTGTAATGTCAAGCCCCGGTTTTGTTGGTTGTGAGGGCCTGCCAAAGTGTTAGCCTTTTGGGGGGCTTGGGCAGGCTGTTCTTTGACAAGTCAAGACGGTGTCAGTGGTCCAGGTGGATTCTTGCGCGGTCTTTGGCTTGCCGACGCCTTACCACGTGACGCGCTAGTTCACCTGGTGTCATTCCAGTGGGCAGCGGATTAGCGGCACGCGCCTCCTTCCTCTGGTCGGGAGCCTGGTAGATCTGGTTCCCGCGCAGCAGGGTGTGGACCAGCCTGACCAGCTTGCGGGCCGTCAGCACGCATGCTCTTTTATGATGATGCGTGGTGGCCTCGCGGCGAGTTCTCTGGCTATCGCCTTGTCCATAGCCGCGATCTGCCGCTCAAAGAAGCGAATGTTTTCGAGTGTCATCGCAAGAACAACATGTTTCCGTGAGAAATCCCCTTCCGGACTCTCCGCCCTCCACCCTCAGCTCTCCGCTGAATTTATTACTAGACCGAACGAACTGTATTTCACGCTCGGTCCACGAGGGGCTTCGCTCGTACAAAACCCTCGAATTTGCCGTGTTCTTACTCCCCAATAATTCCCCCCGCGACTACCCTTCCGGCCTGATCGTAAAGCACTAGGCGCTGGCCGGGGGTGGGGGCGAAGGTGGGTTGGGTGAAGGTGACGCAGAGGGTGGGGTCGGACTGGGTTATTGTGCAGGGCTCGGGGTCGCCCTGGGAGCGGATTTTGCCAAAGAGGCGAGCGCCGGGCTGGGTGGGGTCGGGGATTAGGATATTGACGCGCCGGGCGCGGACATTTGTGGCAAACAGGGCCGAGCGGGGGGCGGCTGTGATTGTGTTTGCGAGCGGGTCGATGCGGCTGACAAAGAGCGGCTCGGCGGCGGCGATGCCCATGCCCTTGCGCTGGCCGATGGTGTAGTTGGCGATGCCGGTGTGCTCGCCGATGACCTCGCCGGCCTCGTTGGTTATAGCGCCGGGGCGATGGGCGGACTCGCCGAGGGCATTGCGATAGTCGTCCTCACCCGCGAAGCAGAGTTCCATCGAGTCCTGGCGGCTCGCGACGGGCAGCCGGGCCTCGCCGGCGATTTCGCGGACCCTGGTCTTTGTTAACTCCCCCAAAGGCAGGCGCAGATGGGCAAGCCTCTCGCGCTTGATGCCATACAGGAAGTAGCTCTGGTCGCGCGAGACGTCCGCGGCCCTCGATAGATATGCCGCGTCCCCCTCGATTGTGACGCGCGCGTAATGGCCGGTCGCGAGATGCTCGACCCCGAGCTCCTCGACGATGCGGCGCCAAGCGTAGTCGAACTTGATTTCGGTGTTGCAGTCCACGCAGGGGCTGGGAGTGAGGCCCCGCTCATACCACTCGCGGAAGGGCTCGATTACCCGCTTGGTGAACGCCTCGGTCACGTCCAGGAAGTAATGCGGGATGCCGAGCTGGTCGGCGATGTATGCCGCCTGAGTTCCGCAGCAGGAACGCCTGACGTCGCAGCCCTCCGCATAAGGGATTTTCATGGTCACCCCCACCACGTTCCAGCCCTCCAGCCTCAGCAGGTGAGCCGTGACGGAACTGTCCACACCGCCGCTCATCATCACGGCGATGCTCCTGCCCGCGTGGGGGTCGAAGGTTATGGAGTTTGTCGATAGCATCTTCATGGTTGTTGACAAGGTTCATTATGAGGGGGGATGGGGCGGGTTGTCAACCGGGTAGGGGGAGTTGAAAGTTAAAGGTTCAAAGTTGAAAGTTGGGAAAGGATGGGCTAGGAGTTGCGGATGGGGGTGCCGGGCTGGGTGCGGCGGGGGTAGCGGGGGGTGATGAAGGTTGGGATGGGCTCGGGCTGCGGCTCGGGTTGAGATTCGGGCTTGGCGGCGGCGTAGCGGGCGCGCAGGCGGCGGTTGACCCAACTCCGGTATGTGATGGGGGTCGGGATGTGGCGCGCGAGGATGGGCCTGACGGGCACGGACTCGTCGACCTCGCAACGTGTAAAGCGCCTGGACCACTGGATGCGACTTGGGCGGGCGAATGGGTTTGCCACCCACAACAAGAGCGCGTAGCCGACAGCGAGCAGCATTACGCCGTAGAAGACGCGCGCGCACGTGTCGGGACCTGCCGGATTCTTGGGCTGGAGATAGGCCAACACGAGCGCGGGTTTGAACCTGGATGCCGCGGGCGAGAGAGCCGCGTGCAGGGCCGGGTCGCCCGAGACGGCTTTGGCCAGGGTGAGTATGGCGGACTCGTAGAGCGCGTTCTTTCGCGCGTAAGAGTCGCCGACTGAGGTTTCCAGCAAGAACGCTCCGTAACCCATGCAGCCGTAGTTGCGGTGGAAGAGGCGCTTATCCGCGGCGGCGGAGCAGTCGACGACCGCAAGGCGGCAGGCGGCGGAGACCCTGGTGGTGACGGCGTGCACGGCGGAGCGTTGGTCGGAAACGAGGCAGTAAGGGGCCTCGATCTCGTCGCCGTTCGACGGCAGGGCGTCGGTCCACTCGTGGGCGTCGATGAGCAGGTTCGGCTTCCAGGTTCGGACCAGGCTGTCGACGTATTGGGTCTCGGCGGCCCCGAGGCTGGACCAGTCGCGGTTGAGGTCCAGACCCTCGTTGTTCTCACGGGTCGAAGCGCTGATGCCGGTGGGATTGACCATCGGGACGAATATGAAGACACAGCGTTTGAGCAGGCCGGGGTCGGAGCCGGATGCGAGCTGGCAGCTAAGCGACAGCACCGACCGGACCGGGTCGAACTCGTTTCCGTGCTGCCCGGAGCAGACCATGACGCGGGTCTTGGCGGATGGCTCGACGGAGAAGTCCGTGACCACGTAGGCCGGGATCGATTGCCCGGAATATGTGCGGCCGGACGGCAGCGGGCGGACATAGGGCGAACTGGAGAGCGCATGGACGAGGCGGATTACGCCGTCATAGCGCTCGCTTGGGCCTGCGGCGGCGGGTGTGGCTATGAGAGCGAGCAGGATGCCCAGGATGCAGGAGAGTACTCCGATTACGGCTTTTCCGCCCTCACCCCAACCCTCTCCCCCAGGAGATGGAGTCACGGCGTCGGGGGACCTCCCCGAGACCCATATTGGAATGCGGGGGGTGTTCATTTCTTGTGGTCCATGAAGACCGGGACGTCGTGGCGGTGGGCGGGGCCGTAGGCGGCGTCGAGCTTCCGGCGCTGGGCGGACTGCCGGAGGGCTTTCGCGGTGGCCTGGAGGCGAGCGCGGAGGATGGTTTCGCATTGGGTCTGGCAGGTCATGATTTCTTTCGCTAGGTCCCGAGCGCGGGCAAGCATCGAAAGCAGCGACATCCCGAGCGCGGCGGACTCGCGGTCGCCGCTCGTGGCGGCGGTTTCGGCGTGGCCGGCCATGGCATCGTCGCTCAAGGGCTGCCGCGCGCACATTTGGGCGTATTCGCGGCCTTTGACGTCGCGCAGGGCCAGCAGGTCGTGGATGTCCGCGGAGGCGTCTCTTTCGAGACGCGCGAGCATTTCGCGGGTTGCGTCGGCAAGGGCCGTGAGAACGGCGGTGCGCTCGCGCAGCGAAGACTCACTGCTTTTCAGGGCAGCGGCGATATCCGGGCGCGCGACCATAGATGAGCTCATGCCGCCGCCTCCGGCTGGTTCTCGGCCTGCAGCTTGCGCTCGGCCTCCGCCCACGATTCACGCAGTTGGCCCAGCACGTTGATTGCCTCGGCGAGGTAGTTGGGGTTTTGTTCGATGTTTGCCAGAGTCAGCCTGTCGATGACGAAGGCATATAGGGACCGCAGCCGCGCACACAGCAGCGGATCGATTTCTTCATTGAGCGTGGATACGAGCTCGAACACGATGGCGATGGCCTTGTTGATGAGTGTGTTCTGTTCGTCGAGGTTGTTCTCTTTCATCTTCTCCCCGGCGATTTTGCTGAACCTGATGGCGCCGTCGTAGGCCATCAGCAGGAGCCTGCTGGGAGAAGCGGTAAGTATGCTGTTTTGCTGATACTGCGCGTATCCGTTACTGGTCATTCGATCACACCTTGGTCGGGTTGGTCGGCGTTATTGTGGCTTCGGCATCAGGATACCGAAGCAACCGGCATTTGGCATAACTACTTGCTGGAAGTGAGTGACGAGAACTGCTGGGTCAGGTAGTCGCTCTGCTGCTGCAGCGCAGCCAGCTTGGTTTCCATGTCGTTGAACTGCGTGTAAAGCTGGTCCTGCTGGACCTTTAGGCGGTCCTCCATGTCCGAGATGTCCTTGGTGGTCGCGTCGATTTGGGAGTTGAGCGAGGTCTCGGTTGTTGTGAACACGCCGTTGGAGCCGGTCATCTTGGTGAGCAGTTCTTGGATTCGCGTGCCGACGCCTTTGATGAACGTGGCGTTAGCGTCGCCCGCCGTGGGGTTCGTGACGAGAACCTGCAGACCCTTGACTGGGCTGGTCGGGCTTTCGGGATCGGCGGTCAGAACCTGGCCGTTGCCCTTTGCTCTTTCGCCGTTGATCGTGCCGGCAACATCCAGGCCGAGCACCCGGGTGCCGGCGCCGCCTTCGCCGGAGACGGAGTTAGAGGTGAGGGAGACGGTCATGTTGCCTACGCCGGACGTAACGTCGCTGTTGACCGAGAGGCTGCTGACGGCGGTGATGTTGCTGTTGCTGCCGTATTGCAGCGCGCGCAGCGTTAGGAAGTGGTCGGTCCCCAGAAGGGTATCGATAGCGCTGACGTTGGTGTCGGCGGTGTGCTTGTTGATCTCGTTGATGACGTCGGTAAGGCTCCAGCCGGCTTGAAGACTGACCTGCTTGCCGTTGAGCGTCAGGATCTCATCGGCTGTCAGCGTGCCGTTCATGGCCTTGCTCGCCGTGAGGGTGGCCCTGGTGGCGGCCTGGGTTACGCTGATACCATAGCCTTTGATGCCGGATTCCTTGGTGTCAGAATTCGATGAGACAAGGCTGACGTAAGGGCTATCGGACTGCATAGTGGTGCCGAAAAGCTTCCCGACGTCGGCTGCGTGGTCCGAGAGCGCCGACGAGAGCTGGGCATCGTCGATCACGAGCAATCCGTCCGTGCCGGTGGTGATCCCTATGGTCGATAGCGCGTTGTAGGTCTGTTGGCCCTTCTGGATGGGAATGCCGGGGACCGAGTTGGTGACGGCGCTTTCGAGGTCCATTTCCAGCGCCTGAACCTCATAGTTGCCCATCAGGACGCCTGTGTTCCCGGTCTGCGAATCGTACGACGTGTCGTTCTTGATGGTCGTTATTATGTCGTTATACTGGCTCACGAAGTTCTGGATCGCGGTCTTGGAAGACTGGGTGTCCTGTGTGACGTCTATTTTGACCGACTTTGTGGCGTCGGCGTTCGACAGGTCTAGTGTAACGCCCGGTATGATATCCGAAACGGAGTTGGAACTTCGGGTAAACTTGAGCGAACCGAGCATTATCTCCGCGTCGCCTGCAGCCTGAACCAGCGTGCGGTTACCATTGCCATCCTGGTCCGTGTTGATTTGCAGGCCGGTTGTGCCGGCGTCGATGATCATCTTGTGGTCCGTGCCGGTCTGGTTGCTGGTGATGACCATCGAGTAGAGTGGGTTGCTCGCGGTACCCTGGTTCACGACGGACGCGCTGACCCCCGCATTGGCCTTATTTATCGCGTCTTTCACGCCGACGAGGGTATTGTTGGTGGAATCGATATTGATATTGACGGGGTTGCTGTCGACCATGATTCTGATGGTTCCAGTGCTGATGGCCGAATCCAGGCCGCTGTAGGTCTGTGAGGCTATCTGATGGCTCTTCGCGGTGTTGTTGACAGTGACGTTGTAGGTGCCGACGGTGGCGTTGGTGGACGCGGTGACATCGACGATGTCGGGCTGGCTGGACGTCGCCTGCTTTGTCTGGAAGTTGGTGGATGAGGCAATGGCGGCAGACTGGGTCTGCAGGGCGAGCACCCTGGTGTTCAGGTCTTGCCACGCGACCAATTGATTTTGGGCCTTGGTTTTCTGGTCAGTCAGTTGCTGTTCGGGCTGCCTGGCTATATCCATATACTTGGATATGATCTGGTCGGTCTGCAAGCCCGAACTCAAGCCGTTGATGGACATTATTCCCGGCATATCGATCCCTGCCTTCCGTTACGCGAATGTATTCGGCACATGAATTATCGGCTGATAGCGCCTGGACCCTGAGCGTCCTGTCGTCTGATCACCGAAACGAAAAATGGCTAAGCGACCGCGAGCGACGATCAGACTTTATTGCGGTCGCGTTAGCCTTTATTGTCTTTGGGTGGGGTCCGAGGCGGACCCCACCCTTAAGCATCCTTTCAGATTTCCGATTACCTCAGGAGGGTGAGGAGTTGCTGCGGAACCTGATTGGCCTGAGCGAGCATCGCAACGCCGACCTGGTTGAGCATCTGCAGCTTGGTGAAGTTCACCATCTCACCGGCCATATCCGTGTCGCGGATACTGGACTCGGATGCCGAGATGTTTTCCTGAGCCACGCTCAAGCTGTTTGCCGAACTCTCGAGAACGTTCTTCTGAGTAGCGCCGAGAGTTGCTCTGACACCCGATACGTCGCTGATCGCCTGATCCAGTACCTTGATGGCATCCTGAGCGCCCTGGGCCGTGGTCACGTCGATCGTCGACACGTTTGCGTTCGCGACCGCGCCGTTCCCAAGATCGTAGGCGAATGCGGAGCCGATGTTGATCATTCTGGTCTGGTCGGCATAGGCGCCCAACTGGAATGTCAGCGTGTTCTTCTGAATTGTGAACTCGCTGGACGCTGCTCCAGTGGCGCTTCCACCAGCCTCGGTAAGGACGATCTTGTTTCCAAGGCTGTCCTTGATTGTCAGACCCGATCCCACGCTCCAAGCGCTGTCGGAGACGTTGGTCGTGACACCGCCGACGGTCTGGGTGACCGCAGCCACGGCGTTTACACCATTGTCACTGGCGTTGGACACGCCGGTTCCGAGGAACATGGCTCCCGTGGTGACGTTGATCGACGCGGCGGAGCCATAATCGTTGCTCTTGAAGTCGACCTTGTTGGTCGTCGTGTTGTAGCTGGCTGTTACACCGGTCACCGCGCTCTGGGCATTGGCGGTGGTGATGAACGTGTCGACATTGTCGCCACTGGTATAACCGATCTTGACGCCGTTGATGTACATGGAGCCCGTATCCGTTGCGAACCTGCCCCAATTGACGCCCGTGGCCGAGCCGCTTGTAACCTGGACGCTGCCGGCGGTTGCCGTGTCGGTCGCATAGAATGTGGTTGCGCCCATAGTTGTGGCTGTCAACTTGATCTTGTTGGTCGCGGTGTCGAACGTGGCCTCGACGCCGGTGGTATCCTTGACAGCATTGATGCTGGCCATCAGGACGGCGGCCGTGGTCGTGCCGGATGTGTAAGTGATGTTACTGCCGTTGATCGAGATGCATCCCGTCGCCAAGATAGTAGTGGTGGTGGCCGCGTAGGTGGCGGTGCTGCTCATCGTGCCGGCGGCCAACTGGGCATAGGTGGCCGCGCTGGAAAGAGTTGCTTTCTCGGCAGCGGTAGTCACCTGGACCTTGATGTCGGCCCCATTCTTAATGCTGGATGCGAACGAGAAGTCGCCCGCCATGACGTTGCCGCCGTTGACGAATGTCTTGATACCGGCGGAGCCATCCAGCAGTTTGCGGTTGCCGAACTGGGTCTCCGAAGCGATCTTGTTAAGACTGTTCATCGCGTTCGCGATCTGTGACTGGTCGGCCTGAGCGGACGCCGAGTCAGTGGCGCCCGTGTTGGCCGCGTGGACAGCCAGGTCTCTCATGGAGCGAAGCAAGCTGTTCACTTCATTGAGAGCGCCTTCAGCGGTCTTCACCATGTTGGTGGCATCGCTGGCATTCTTGATTGCCTGGCCGATGCCGCTGACCTGAGCGCGCAGTTTCTCGGAGATAACCAGTCCGGCGGGATCGTCGCCCGCGCTGTTGATCTTGTAGCCGGATGACAATCTCTCGATACTCTTGCTCAGAGCGTCGCCGGTGTTACTCAGCGTCCGGTGTGCAGCTACCGCCGCACTGTTGTTGTTGATTGTCAGACTCATTTTTTGTACTTCCTCCCTGAATCTTCTGCCATTCCGTGGCGAGTGGGCCATTAGGCCTCGGTCTAGGCGCATGCACTTGCAGTTGGCTGCCGGCCTTGCGCCATTCTCCGGAAGCCCTGCCCTGATCGGCTGATTCGAGCCGATGAGTGCCGGTTGCGGAAGTCCACTGCGTTCTAAGCGGGCTGAACTCAATGGCTTCCTGGAGCGCGCACGTATGCGTTCTCCACACCGGTTGTTCCACATTCGGCTGATGTGTTGTGATGATATTGATGAGAAATATCGGCAAGATTACCAGGTAAAGAGGGTGGGAGCGCTGAGTCACGATAGCCGCTGTGTCCATGCGGCTTGTTGGGGCGGACTTTTTCAGGGTTATCCCCTACACGATCGGGATGTCGAAGTAACGGAAGAATTCCTCCAGGTAGGGATACCTGGAGGGATTGAATGCAACGAAAAACCCCTCCAGGCGGGGATACCTGGAGGGATTGCGTCGCATGCCAGTATCTTTCGATTGCGCCGGTAGATTACTGGAGCAGCTTCAACAGAGTCTGGGGCATCTGGTTCGCCTGCGCGAGCATGGCTACGCCGGACTGCTCAAGTATCTGGTTCTTGGTAAGGTTAACGACCTCTTCGGCCACGTCCGTATCACGAATGGTGCTTTCCGAAGACGCGATGTTCTCTTTGGCAACATTCAAGGAGGTTATGCTGCTTTCGAGAACGTTCTTTTGGGTGGCGCCAAGCGCGGCTCTTTGGGTTGTAATCTGCGTGATGGCATCATCAAGGATCTTGATGGCGTTTTGCGCGCCATTGGAGGTGGTGACATCGACGGTCGACAAGTTATTGTCCTCGACCGCCCCTCCGCCAAGGTCATTAGCAAACACCGAGCCGATGTTGACGTCTCTGACCTGTCCGGCGTAAGCTCCCACCTGGAACTGCAGTGAGTTGACGCCCAGGTTGAACTGGGTGCCGTAGTCCGCCGCCACGGAACCCATCGCTTCGCGCATCTTGATGGTGTTGCCGTAGCTGTCCTTGAGCTCGAGGCCGCTTCCTGACTGCCAGGCGGCATCGGAGACGTTTTGCTCTACCCCTCCGACAATCTTGGTTACCTGAGCTATCGCATTCGCGCCGTTGTCGTTGGCGGCAGTCTGGCCGCCAAGGAAGAGCGCGCTCTGGGTGATGTTGATCTTGGCGTCCGAGCCGTAGTCTTGGCTCTTGAGGTCTATCTGGTTGGTGAGCGTGCTGTAGGAGGCTGTGATACCGGTCAGATCTTTCTTGGCGTTGATCTTAGTGATAAGATCGGAGACATTGTCGCCACTGGCATAGTTAACCTTGATGCCATTGACATACATCATGCCATCGTTGTGCGCGAAGGTTCCCCAGTCGATGCCCTGTACCGCGCCGCTTGCAACCTGGGCGGTGCCGACGGTTGCCGTATCGGTCGCATAGAATGTGGACGCCGCGCCCTCTGTCGTGGCTGTCAGAACGATCTTGTTGGTCGCGGCGTCGAATGTCGCCTGGACGCCTGTGGTGTCCTTGACGGCATTGATGCTGGCCATCAGGACGGCGACCGTGGTCGTGCCGGATGTGTAACTGATATCGGTGCCGTTGATCGAGATGCATCCCGTCGCGATAAGAGTGGAGGTGGTGTCCGCGTAGGTGGCAGTGCTGCCAACCGTGCCGGCGGCCAACTGGGCATAGGTGGACGCGCTGGACAAGACCGCCTGTTCCGCCGCTGTGGTGACTTTGACACGAATAGACGCGCCGTCGGTCAGGCCGGTTGCATAGGAGAAATCGCCGTTCATAACCGCGGTTCCGTCGATAAACGACTTGATGCCGGCGGTTCCGTCCAGCAGTTTCCTGCCGCCGAACTGGGTTTCCTCGGCGATCTTGTTCAGAGACTGGATCGAGTTGTTGATCTGCGCTTGATCGGCCTGCACAGCCGCTCGGTCGTTTGCGCCCGTGTTAGCCGCGTGGACAGCCAGGTCCCTCATCGAAGACAGGATGTTGGTGACTTCGTTGAGGGCGCCTTCCGCGGTCTTTACCATGTTGACCGCATCACCGGCATTGCTGATGGCCTGCCCTAGACCGCTTATCTGCGCGCGCAATTTCTCGGAGATGACCAACCCCGCGGGATCGTCGCCTGCGCTGTTGATGCGGTAACCCGAAGACAGGCGCTCGATGGATTTGCTGAGGTTGGTGTCGGTTTCCGCCAACGTTCTGTGCGCGGTCATGGCCGCGCTGTTCATGTTGATACGAAGACTCACTTTAGGTTTTCCTCCTTGAAATCATCCCACCTGTCCATGTAGGCAAGTCCGTTTGGGAAACGACAGGTGTCTATTCAGAATCCTTGGTCAAGGCACAATTTTAGAGTTTTCTTCATAACACCTATCGACTGGCATTTAGAGGGACATTAGAAGTTTTTTGGATTTTGGATTGGGGATTTTGGATTGGGGAGGGTGGTCGGTTTCTTTGTTGGGCCGGATTTGCAATCCGGACCCATAGCGACAATCTCGGGATTTGAAATCCCGCCAGCCTGCGCTGTGGGATCACATGTCATGGCTGGTCGCATTCCGGGCAGGATTGCGAATCCGCGCGAACCAGCAGGCCGGTCAGTCCATAATAAGTCAGGCGTTTCGGCATTGAAATGCCGAAACATCAACATCACATTTATTTGCAGCTAGGCTGCTTTTGCGCCCAGCATTTCCTCGGCCATTGCCAAGTTGTTGGAGGCGTCGGTGAAGGTTGGGTCGATTGCCAGCGCCTGGCGGTAGGCGATCGCGGCCGCCTGGGGCACTCCCGCGCGCATATAGCAATTGCCGAGGCGCAGGAACGCGGGCGCGTGACCGGGATTGCGTTCGAGCCCGGCCTGGTAAAGGTCGGCGGCCTGTGTATAGCCGCCCCCGGCGTAGAGGGCATCGCCCGCGTTGAAGTACGCGTCGGCGGAGTCAGGGGCGATCTCGATCGCTTTCGTGAACAGATCGAGCGCTTCCTGGCGCCTGCCCTGCGCGAGACGCAATTGGCCCAGGGAGTTGTAGACTTGGGGCGCGGTCGGGTCGATCTCGATCGCGCGCAGGTAATGGCGCTGGGCTTCCTCGTGGGATCCGCGCGCCTCGGCCAGGCTGCCGAGCTTGACGCGCAGGGTGGCGGTTTCCTGGCTGATGCCGATCAGCGACTCGAAACGCCCGGCGGCTTCGGCCCAGCGGCCTTGCTGCTCATACATCTCCGCTAGGGCGACGATGGGCTTTGGATCGCCAGGGAGCTGGGCGCTGAGTTCACACAGATATTTCTCGCGCATCGGCTGATTGCCCATGCTCTCGTAGACCCTGGTAAGAAGCTCCAGCGCCGCGACGTTGCCCGGTTTTTGGGCCAGCGTGCTCTGGGCGTGTTCGATCGCCCTGGCGTGGTCGCCCATCTGGAAATAGGCGGACGCCAGGCCAAAATCAGCCTTGTAGCCGACCGTGCCGGCATCGCCCGTCCAATTCTTGCCCCGGCCCATCGCGATCGCGGCCTCGAACGCCTTGATGGCCTCCGCCGGCCTGTTCAACGCAAGCAAAACGTTCGCCTCGCAAAAGCTGAGCTGTGGATACTTGATGCCGATCTTGCCCGCCCGCTCGACTACCTCGAGCGCCTCGTCGAAGCGGCCCATTTCGCGGAGCGCATTCACGAGGTGCGAAAACACCATCGCGGCGAATGCGCTGTTCGGCTCGACGATGTCGCACGCGTGCTGCAAGTGGGGAATCGCCCGGTCGAACTCATTGCCCGCGCAAAGCGCCGACGCGAGATGGTGCAGGTAGAAAACGTCGTCGGGATTGTCTTTGACCTCGGCTTCGAGCATGCCGACGTATTTCTCGTGCTTGCCGCGCTCGGCCACTATATCCGTTCTGTAACCGTAATGATGCACCAGAACGTCCAACTGCCCGATACTCCCGCCACTGCGGGTGATGGAGTTTTCGACGTGCTCGTGCACGCGGCTTTCGTAGCGGTAGTCCGGCCTGTTTCTGAACAGGCGGCAGACGCGGTGGGTGGTTACGTCGGGAGTGACGCCATCGGTCATATAGTTTTTGAACGGAACGGTGTATGCGTCCGCGCGGGGGTTCGCGATTTCCGCGCGCAACAGATGCGCCGTCGCGGGGTCGAGCTTCTCGTCGGCGTCCAGGACGAAGATCCATTCGTGAGAAGCGTGCCTTAGGGCCTCGTTGCGGGCGTCGGAGTAGTTGTCGTTCCACTCAAATTCATAGACGTTCGCTGTATATGACCTGGCTATTTCCAGAGTGCGGTCGGTCGAACCCGTGTCGACGACGATGATTTCGTCGACGAAGTCGCGCGCGCCTTCGAGACACGCGGCGATAAAGGCTTCTTCGTCGCGGGCGATCATGCACAGTGAAATTTTGGGCTGGGCCTTGGGTTTCGGCGCGGTGTTTCGGGCCGGCGTCGAAGGTTTGGCGGCGGGACTTTTCGCCAGTTCCTTGGCTTTGGTAAGTAGACGCGCGGCGTCCTGGTTGTCGGGCCGCGCCTGGAGGGCCATGTGCGCTTGCTCGGCCGCGGCATCGTGGTGGCCCAGAGCCAGGTATGACGATGCGAGCCCGTATTGGGCTTTGTGGCCGTAAACGGACGGATCGCCGTCCCAGAGGCCCTTCTTGCCCAGCGCGATTGCTGTCTCGAAGGCCTCGGCGGCTTCATCCCATCGCTCGAGGCATCGCAGGATGTTGCCCTTGGCAAAACTGAGCTGCGGGTGGCTGATGCCTATGGATTCGGCCCGCTCGACGGCGCGCATTGCCTGGATTGGATCGCCCGCCACCATCAGCGACTCGGCCAGCCGGGCGAACGTCAGCGGGGCGAGGTTGTGCCCACGCGGCAGGAGATCAGCGGCTTTTGCCAGCGACGGAATCGCCTCGGCGTGCTCGCCGTGGGCGGCAAGCTCCGTGCCGAGGTGGTAGAGATAGTAAGCGTCGCTGGGACTGGCCTCGATTTCCTTGCGGAGCAGTTCGACATATTTCTTATGTTTCTGCCGGTTGTTCCTGACGTCCGGCCTGTAGCCGTGGTGATAGATGACGGCCTGGGTCCTGGCCGCGCGCCCGCCGGACGCGATGATGGACGGTGCGACTTGTTCGTGTACACGCCCCTCGAATCGATATTCGGACCGATTGCGGAACAGGCTGCATCGGGTCGATATCAATTCGAGGG
>Ga0209777_10006024_pt1 | contig 13767 bp, 19 predicted proteins | sample FrelakmetHBP12HB_FD_187147 | JGI IMG/M metagenome (GOLD analysis project Ga0209777, IMG submission 187147) | Freshwater lake sediment microbial communities from the University of Notre Dame, USA, for methane emissions studies -HBP12 HB (SPAdes)... | ecosystem: Environmental > Aquatic >...
TTAGTACCAACTAAAAAGTATCCGATTCGGAAGCGAATCGCTTAAGCAATTAAAATCTGCTTAAGAAGCCCCGCCCTTTAGGGCGGGGAGGCTTCACCTGATTCTTTGCCCATATAATAATCCTTCAATCAGTTTTAATTAATTTAACGAAATAGCATCTTTGCCACTTTCTGTAAATCATCAAAAGTTTCTTTTTTAACTGGAAATAGATTCAACACAGATGGGCACACCTCAAAACTTTTAAGCAAGCAAAAATCTGAAAAAACCCAATTACTACTTAGCTCGTTAAGACGCTTTATTGCATCTTGGTAAGTGTGATCAATGATCTGTGCAATATGGTGTGTACTGGCTTTGTTTTCCTTACAAAATTTAGTAAATCCGATTTCAAATACATTATTACATTTTTCAGACTTATCACATTTACCAGACCCGCAACAAAAATTAAGTTCTTTCTCTCTGATGATATCAACCATAATCGCAACACAATCGGAACATGCATTAACATCTGGACCGGCAATTATATATCCAGTCTCGTACTGATAACGCCCACAGAAATTACAAAAAAGACCTTTTTTAGTTTCTTTGGGTTTTTCTTTGGGTTTTTTTGGCCCCTCTTCGTCGGTTAGGTATTTGATGGTCATTTCTATTTGTATATCTTCTTCCATTTATTTTTCCTCCTGCTCTTTTTCTATTTCCGTTTCTGTTTCTTCATATTTTTTCTTTTTATTATCCATTAAGACGAAAGGTGTTCTAAAATACTCACCATATTTTTCACAGTCATCAATATGAATATCTATGTTTTCCCTGTAACAGTAATCACCTTTGGTTCTATCCCAAATATCTTGATCAATATATGTCTTATTTTCATCATAACCTTTCATTGAAGTTCCAAGCTTATGATGATAGTCACTAATAGAAAAGAGATGGGTATAATTAATAACATATCCTTCTAATGTTCTCTTAAACTCATCGGTTATTTTAGACCCTGTTATAATATGGACTTCAACACCAGCAGAATACCATATTGCACTCAATCGACTAAATAATTTTGGATTGGCGGTTATTACACCGTGATAATCTAAACCTATTTTCATCAATCCCCCTCACCCATTATTCCATTTTGATTAGGGCAATATGCTCTGTGTTTGTTGATGCTCAAATCGCACGCACAAAACCAACAAACCTTTCTTTTCTGCTTTAAAGATCGTATTCTTGCGCCAAATTGTTTTACTACTACTTTAGGTTTACCCATCGGATATGCGGTCCAAGTCCATAAGTTGTAATCAAACTCTTCGGCATTCATCTCAGGATACATAGAATGAAGTTGATTAATCATACCATCCCACAGTGCAAGCGGTTGTTGTATTAATAGATTTAAACATATCCCCACATAAAGGACATTTCAGTAATGCCCTAAATGGTAAAGGTGCTCCATCGCTGTATGTAAAATCAACACTTTTTATTGGACTACATGCTGGAATAGCCCTAGCGGTAATTAAAATATTTACATGGCAATTGCTACATTTGATTTGAGCACCTTTTTCCATTTACTCAACCTTCCTTTTCTTTTAAATTTAGCGGCTATCTTTTCTGTTGGTACATACTGCCATCCCCACCATACATATACATGCTCTTTTTGGCTTTTTCATCAGTATCTATTCCTTGTTTTCAAATCTTCTAATAATCTTTTAACTACAATTCTAAGTTTTTGTTGATGTTGATAAGTGGCTTCAAACAAACTTAAACCGTTATCGCATTTGCGTGTATCAAACATATCTACTTTATGTGCATACATCGATAGAGCTTGACAGGCAAAACTATCAGCTTCTTTTAGCATTTCAATGGCTAGTTCAATATCATCGACTATATCCCCATTTAGGCAAGTATCTCTCATCATAATACAGTTGTTACACTGCTTATTGGATGTTAAAGCACGATGATTGGCTCTTGCTCTCCAGTCATCCCCAAAGTCATCACTCAATTTCTTGCTCCTCAAACGGTATCCAATCCTTAAGCGTAGCCAAAGCCGTATAATACTTATCAGTCTGAAGCTCTTTCAGTACAGGTTCGTTTCGGATTTTGGACATAAAGGCAGAGATCGGTAGAATCTACCTTTGTCATATCTGCACTGGCGTAATAGAAGGTGTCGTTAGCGTTCAAAGCGATTTGATCTGACCACTGCTCTAGTAGCCGTACCAAAATGTCCTTATCAATTTTTGACCAATCTGTGAATTTCAAGTTATTCCCCTAAGTAAGGAGCATAATTACACTCCATAGAATTACGTACTTCCATGTATAGGGGGGGAGATACAATTTTCATTTTAATTCTCTTTTAATTGGATCTTTGTATATGTAAGAAGCTATATCAATTAATACCTTCCCCCATTCAACAATTTTCTGCTTATCCGCACCGCGATCTAAAAAATCTTCTATCACCTCTTCGTGCGACAGTTCACCGATTACTAAGCCAAGATGGAAAGAAAACTCACTAAATGTTTGCATAAATATTTCCTATTTTTTAGCACTGAATATTTGTTTTTATTGGACACAACCATTTAATATTATTGATATTATATCGTTAGATATAAATTTAACTGTATAATAGATTGGTTTTGGATGCAAGTAAAAATAGAACATTCTCTCATTGTGGTACAAGTAACGATATTGTCAGGTTCAATCTAGGTTATCTTTAAATAGAACATGATTAATAGGGGAACAGGGGAATAGAGGGAACAGGAACTATGTACAAATTAATAAGAACTTTACAAAAAATTGTAATAGTCGCTGATTTCAAAACGGTAACTAAAAAATTTATTGGCCTTGGCATAGATAAAGATCTTGTTGATAGTTACATAGAAGATTTTAAATCTCTTAAAAATAAAAACAGAATTAAAAAGACAGAAGATAAAAACATCGATAACTGGGGTAAAAAGCCTTGGGAAGATTTTGTTGAATTCGTTGACACATTGAAAAAAGAAAAATCTAAAACTGAAGAGAAAAAACTTAAAAAAATGGAAGGTGCGGAACTCAAGGCTGAAGATGATAACTGGTTAGTATATAAGATTACAACCCACGATGCCGCTAAGATTTATGGTGCCGGTACTAAGTGGTGTATAACACAGGAATCCAGTAGTTGGTGGAATAAATATATTAGAAGAAATGAGTTTTATTTTTTACTTTCTAAGACGTTAGATGAAAAAGATCCTTTTTATAAAATTGCAATGCAGTGTGGAAGACGTGGAAAAATATTTTATTGGGATGCTACAGATAAACGTCATGATTCGTTACCCGGTAGCCTAGAGATGATAAAATTTAAACCTGACAAATTTAAAGTAATAGAAGATCCTGTTGCATTGGTTATTGCAGACATAGAAGATTATATTACAGCGCAAGAAGAATACTATAACGATCCAGAGGGGGATTATGCTAGTTACCTGTATGAAGAAGAAATTAATTTAGAGGATAATACGTATGCTAGCATTCAAGATGACTTAGAAATACTTAAACAGCTATGTGAAAAATTAGAGTTAGATTTTGAAAAAATTGTAAAGGATGACACAACTACTGCAAACTACATCACTACTAGTTATAATCAAACCAATGAAATTGCCCGTTTTTATGTAGGTAATCACGAGTATGAGGAACTTCCTGAAGACCTCAAAGAAGCAATTAATGCCTTAACTGAAGATGAACAACAGGAATTAAAGCAATCTGGTCCTGATAATGGTTATCTATCTGACAATTTTAACACCGTTAGTTTTGGGGATACTGATGGTTGTTTTGTTTTAATTATTGATGAAGATAAACTTCAAGAAAAAATAGAAGAGTTTCAGGAAAACGAAAAAGTTTTAAAGGAAAAAAATACATCCGCTATAGATAAAATGGTTCTTAACGGTAAAAATTCTAGTACTAGAATTAGAGCAATTCAAAGGTCTAAAAATCAGGCCGTTATTGAAAAAGCATATAGGGATAAGGTTATCAGTGTTAGAGTAGCTGCCGCAGCTAAAATAAAGAACCCTGAACTTTTAGATAAAATTATTCTAAACCCAAAAGAGGATAGGACTGTAAGAGTAGCTGCTATCAGCAACAAAAATTTTAAAAATCAGGATACTCTCAAAAAAATAGTTGAAAAATATAGGCGATCAGAAAATGATGACTGGACTGTTTATACTACTGCTTTTGAGCATATCAAAGATATGAAATGGCTTAATAAATATGTACTGCAACCGAAGATAAGTCCGTCTATACGCGAGACATTAGTTGAAAAGCTAAGTACAAAAATGGCGGGTACTAAAACTGAAGCGTATATAAAATATCTTAAAAAATTAGCGGATCTTATGATTAAAGAAGATCAAATATCCAGTCTCGGTTGTATCATCGATGAACTACCTGCTAGTGATGAAGAGTTTTTCAAAAAAATAGCTCTTATGCGCCTCACCACAGAATATCATAATTACAAGGATAGCCATATTAAAGCCATTGAAAGAATAACAGATGAAAAATTCCTAAAAGACTTTATTACTACCAACATAACAAAAAATGTCAGGCATAATATTATCATAGAAGCTGCTTTCACAAATATAAAAGATCAAAGCTTTTTAAAAAAGTGTTTAAAAGATGAAAAATTTCATGCCTATTTTGATATAATTGAAGTTATTCTACGAGAGCACGATTATAGATAAGATAGACGATGAAAAATATATAGTTGATTGGTTAAAAACTACATCTGGAATGAATTTAGATAACCTCCTAAAATTAAAGATGAGAAATTATTGCAGGAATTGATTTTATGTCCAAAGATATATGAATTTAACAAGATCAAAGCAATAAAAGTGATGAGTGCGAAAGCATTACTGGAACTAGTAGACAAACTTCCTGAAGCATTAGAAGACGAAGATCATTTACAAACAATTTTAGTAGCCATTAAACAAAGACTTACTAGTATAGGGGAGAAAAATCTTACACGGCTTAATGAAATATTAGAGAGAAAAGAAAAGGAAAAAGAAAAAGAGCCAGAATCAGAAAAGGAAAAAGAAAAAGAAAAGCTTTCTGATCGTATGAGTCGTATTAAAGAATCAATTCAAAAAATTGAAAATCTGATGAAAAAAGCATCAAAATAACGTGAATAGGGATATATATATGAAATCGAAACAAAAAGTACATTTGACAACAGCCGAACTTATTAAAATCTTTGCTGGTGAGTTGTTAAAGCTTTCGCAGCATCCAAAATACCGCAAAAAGATGGAGCTACAAAAACGAAAAGAACAGAATGAAAAAGTTCTAAAGAATATGGATAAAAAAGGAAGAACTGAACCGGATAATACACAACATAAACGGGCAACAGAAAATTTGGTAGAAAAGATAGACGACATTCAAGATTTAGGCTCTGTTATAATTACATACCCTATGTATCTTCCCGATCATGTTCAAAAAATAATTTATGACTATTGGGATGCGGCACAGAATATGGATATAGAAGATGCTGTGGAACTGGCTAAAAAATACCAACAGGAAAATAAAAAAATTCAAACATTGGAAACGATATTAAAAGCGGTCTATAACGAATCTGAACCAAACTTAAAGGATTATGCTGAAATACAGTTTTATCTTTTACCTGAAGATCAGTTTGGTAAGGCTAATGTTGGGGTATCTTCTAATCTTAAAGATCCTACTATAAATGAAATAATAGATGCCATTGATTCAATTTTAGGTCAACTTCAATATTATACTATTGCTATTTATTCAGATGACAAGGAAAAATATCAAAATATAGTAGATAGGTTGGGAATGGAAGCCCAGAAATTTGGTGCATAGGTAAAAAAACAGCCCCTGAAAATATCAGGGGCTATCATGTAGGAATGTCCTATTAACCAAGCTACAAAACTACTCGAAAAATGTAAGAGCGAAAAAGCTAAATAAGTCAAAAGCCAAAATAACTCAAAGTAACCAAACAACTCAAACTGTAATCACCAAAAACCTAATATTATTAGGTGGTTGGAGGTGTCGTCTGAGCAGTTTTCACGTACATTTGGATCGAGCTAACCGCAGCAGCAAGTTGAGCTACAGTTTGGCTCAACAGATTACCTTGCGATTGAGGATCAACGCCAGTTCCCATCTTAACGATGGAGGTAGCTTCATCCATGCTAGGCTCTGCGACATCTTTTACGCCACGTAAAATCAATGAATCAAGTGCTCCATTGAGTCGTGCCGAGCCACGTACCAAGTTTTCGTTCATTTGTTTTCCGATAATACGGTTATCTTCCATCATACTTTGGAAGTGTAGAGTCGGAAATTCGCCTAAGTTCTTGAAATTTGTGTTGACGACCGCATCAACAATTGCTGGTTCTATCGTTGCACTCATATTTTATTCCCCCCTATAGGTAAATGTGTCTTACAAAATAAAAATAACACTGAAATACAATTTTTGATGGGGAGGTGTTAAATATTGCTAAACATCTTTTAAAAATAATACTTATATTGCTAGTAGAATAGCAACATGTTGACTCATTATAAGAAAGGGCCATCATGACAAGTACTGAAAAATTAAAGACAATTTTGAATTTTACGGGTAAAGTTACTATTGCACATAGATTTGAAACAGAAAGACTACTCAAAAAAATAGAAACAACTAGAAGTTTAACTTTAATCGAAGAAATGAGTATCGATAGCATTATTGACATATACGATATTAAGTAACATTCCTTTCCATATTCCTAAAATTAGAATATCCATTTTTGATTTTGACCATTATAGCGATCGTTATACTTGTTTATGACTACATGGTCAAAATCATATTCTCATTTCTTTGATTTTGTTTTTTGCTAAATCTATAATATCTTCTTTGCTTATCCCTGAACCAGTTGATTGGATATGGTAGAGTTTTGTTTTATCCTTAACACAACCAGAACATTTCAATCCAAAGCGGGCTATATTCATACTAATAACATATTCACTCACCTGACGTTCATATAGCTTACAATTGAGTTTAGCTTGGTCGTAGGGCATATTAAGCGGTTCCCATACATCGTGGGTAAGGTAGGAACTAAGTATAAAATTATCCGACATACCTATATTGCGACCATCCCTTAGAAAATATATATTAGAATGGAAGAAATGATCAGCCAGCATGATTGCTTCGGCTCTTACAATCATAAGATCGTTATCGGTTACATCCTCTAGTTCAGGATGGATAATGAAATCGGCATCTACATTTATATTCCATTGATAGTCTCTACCACTCTCATAGATTTGAAAGCGTTCATAGTTAGGTGGATATCCCTCAAATTTTGGTTTGGCTATAAGGTTGAAGTCGGCACCGATATTGGAAGCCCATTTTTGTATCAAAGGTAATGTTAGCTCACACAGTTCTGGGAACCAATTATTGATAACGACAACATGTACACAGGCTTTTTTTAATAAAGATTGCAAGCAGTTTCCTCTCATACTTTTTTATTTTTTTATTTTATCTTTCTTTTTGAATCATCTCTGGTAATATAACCCAATCACTTAAATTATTAAAGGGTATCGACATAAATTTTTTGGGGATATAATGAACATTATTGAAGCTATGTTACGTGGCATCACAGGGCAAAGAATCAAGCGTGAGTCTAAAAACGAGTGGATGATAGTAACTAGCAAAGGTACTGAAATACGCTGGGCTAGTAACCGTCAAAAAGCCGTAATTACAATCAATGATATTCTCGCAGAAGACTGGATGTGCGAAGAGGACGTAGTAGTTATTTCCCGCAATCAGATCGAAGAGGCTTTTAAGCTTCTAAAAATAGAACCAGAAGGTAAAATAGAATTTTTAAAACATCTGGGTTTCAAATGGGGCATTGAAGAAGAAAAGACTAAAGTTAAAGAAGAGATCAAAGAGATCAAAGAGATCAAAGAGATCAAAGAGATCAAAGAGATCAAAGAGATCAAAGAGGTCAAAGAAATCAAGGAAGAAATCAAAGTTGATTAAGAACCCACTGTTTGAATTGTACCGCAGCTAGAGAATGTTTTTAACGCATTGGAAGAAAAGGAAATAGAATAATGGAAAGAAAATTAGTAACATTTAGAACAATAACAGATATCAGACCTATTAAAGATGCTGACAATATTGAATTGGTTATGATTGATGGTTGGCAATGTGTAACAAATAAAGGTGATTTTAAAGTTGGGGATGTTGGGATTTATTTTGAAGTGGATAGTTTTTTGCCCGAAATCCCACAGTTCGAGTTCCTACGAAGGACATCATTTAAAAAAATGGCTGATGGTGATGGATTCCGCTTAAAGACAATTCGGTTGAGGGGGGAACTATCACAAGGGTTATTATTGCCATTATCCACTTTAGGATTAACTGGAAATGAATGCGAAGAATCATTAGCAGATTTACTAGATGTTAAAAAATATGAGCCACCAATCCCAGCACAATTAATGGGTACTGTAGTTGGAATGTTTCCATCTTTCATGCCTAAAACAGATCAGGAAAGAGTACAAAACTTAACGGGTAGGATATGGGGTACAGGAAAAACTATCACATATACTGATGGAGATGGTAATCCAATAACCAAGGAAATACCGCCAGCACCCAAAAGAAAATATGAGGTTTCAGAAAAAGTTGATGGTTCATCACTAACGGTCTATAATAATGAAAGTAATTTTGGTGTATGTTCTAGAAATCTAGAACTAAAAGAGGATGAAAACAATTCATATTGGAAAATAGTTCACAAATATAATCTAAAAGAAAAGCTTATTGGAAAAAATATAGCTTTACAGGGTGAACTTGTTGGTGAGGGTATTCAAGGAAACCCATTAAAACTAAAAGGCCAAGATTTCTATATTTTTGATATCTATGATATCGATAACAAAAGATATCTCGGTCCTGAAGAAAGAGCCGAATTCATTAAGAGTAATATCCCTGAAATCCCAACAGTACCTATCCTAGAAAGGAATTTTGAAGTACCAGATTCACTCGGGGAATTGTTAAAGTATGTTGAAGGCAAATCAGCTTTAAACCCACAAAGAGATCGTGAGGGATTGGTATTTAAAGAGGAAGTTAATTCTATAAATAGATTTACTTTCAAAGGAATCAGCAACAAGTATTTGCTGAAAAGTGAGTAACATAATCATAAATGTTCTTCGTGAACTAGAGAAAAAAGGACGAATTAGAGGATGAATATTTAACTCATCCCCCTAAGAGAAATCTGAGCGTAATTAGATAGTATATCCGGCACACCTGTTATTGAAATTACAAGTATTTGATTTAAAGCTAAAGGTATGTTTATAGTTCCACTTCCATTATTCAAGGTACCGCTACCTGCTGCTGGTATAGTTAAACTGGCTAAACCAACTCCGGTGGGTGGCGATGCTGGTAATGAATTAGCTGGTAATACATACAAATCAAAAACAGTAGAACTAGATCCCCCGTAACCACTATCCGCGAGGCCAACTGAAAATTGAGTTAGCGTAACAGCTTCTAAAACTTGATAAACGACATACGTACCAACTGTCAAACCACCATCTTGAGATATGAGCCAATCATAGGCATTATTTGCAATACCCATTGGACCGGTAGTACCTGCGATTCCTTGTGACCCTGTTAAACCCTGTAATCCTGTTATTCCAATGGTTCCCGTAATGCCTTGTATACCATAACCTGTACTACCCTGAATACCTGTGCTACCCTGAATACCTGTTGCACCACGAATTCCTTGTGGACCTACAAGACCTAATCCGGTAGCTCCGGCAGGACCGGTAAAACCATACACACCTGTTGATCCCATAATTCCGGTATGTCCATTAGGACCGATCAATCCTTGTGGACCAGTAACACCACGTTGTCCAGTTGTACCGGGAGTACCTAAAAGACCCGTAGCTCCACGTTGTCCTTGGATACCAATAGTACCTGTTGGACCATTAATACCTGTTGGACCATTAGCACCAATAGGACCACGTAAACCAGTTACACCATTTGATCCCGTAATTCCTTGAGATCCTTGTATACCATGTAAACCGGTAACACCCATTAGACTTAAGCCAGTCACACCCTGTGATCCCAATAATCCTGTGGAACCCATTAAACCAGTATATCCAATAGGACCAATATCCCCAGCGTCACCAGTTAATCCTGTAACACCCATTGCTCCCATCAATCCAGTATCGCCCTGATCACCCTGTATCCCAAGTCCAGTATCGCCTTGATCACCCTGTGGACCAATTAAACCGGTAACACCCATTAGACCAGTATTACCATCTGCCCCTGTAGTACCTTGATCGCCTTGTAGTCCAATGTTTCCTGTAGTACCCTGTGGTCCTATTAAACCAGCAATCCCACGTAGACCCTGCACTCCCGTATTTCCCAAAGCTCCTGTCTGTCCTTTAGGACCAGTTATGCCCTGAGATCCAGTAATTCCCTGTTGACCTCTTAAACCAGTAGATCCCATGTTTCCAGTAGGACCAGTTAATCCCATGCTCCCATCTATACCATTAGGGCCAATAGGCCCGACCACTGATATTCCTGTGGTTCCTTGTTGTCCTGTAAGACCAGTTATACCTTGTGACCCCATAGCTCCATCTGTACCATCTATGCCAGCAGGTCCAGTCGATCCATTTGTACCAGAAAGCCCAGTAGTACCCTGAACACCGGTACTGCCTTTTACACTGGAACCAGCACCTTGTGGCCCTGTTGGACCCCTATTCCCGGATATACCTGTCATACCCCGAATACCTTGAACACCTTGTAAACCTGTAGCACCTCTATTTCCATGTAATCCCTGTAAACCGGTAGCGCCATCATTGCCATCAAGCCCATCCATACCAGCAGAACCAACTTGTCCTTGAACACCTTGTGGTCCTTGTAAACCCCGTGGTCCCATTAAACCTGTTTCACCAGTAGAACCCATTGGTCCTGTTGCACCAATCTGTCCTTGCATTCCTTGTGGTCCATTGACACCTTGATGACCTTGGATGCCTTGTGGACCTTGTGGACCTTGTAAACCAGTTGCACCCTTTATACCTTGAAATCCTTGGATGCCTTGTGCCCCAGTGTATCCTATACAACCAATTGGACCTATAGGACCAGTAAGCCCTTGTTGGCCACTACCAGCGGGCCCGGTAACTCCCTGAGATCCTATTGGACCGGTTATGGTACTTAACAAAGAATCTAAATTTTTAAATCGATCTATATTATCTGCGGATATGGCTAAACCAGTAGGTGCATCCGGTGTAATTTCTAATAAATGTCTATTGACAGTTACCTCGCCTAAAATACCTGTACCTAGCGTTGGCTGTGCCGGAGCACCTAAATCATCCCAAATCACTTCTAGTATTAATGGCGAAACACTCATAACAGTAGTCACAACATATCGATTCGTATTTGCATCGATAATTGCATTTCCGCTTGATATCAGAGTAGCGTCAAATAGACCTCTTGAATCGTAAAAAGTTCCCTCGATTACGTAGGGGGTTGTAATAGTTGTAACAGCCGATATAGTAAAAATCCCAGATAACCTAACACTCATATATCACCTACCAAGTTAGAGTATTTACTACTTCAAAATAAGATTGTTGAGAAGAAATTGCTTTTACATACATATTATCACTAACTATAAAAATGAGTAATATCCCTTATAGTATTTTTTTAAAAATTATATTAAATATTTTATACTACGTGTCGAAGGGAGTAAAAGAGTAAAAGGGGTTTGTATGTGTAAGGTTCTTATTGCAGACAACGATGGATTTTTTTTGAAATGTTTTATAATTCCAATACTAACAGAAGTTTTGAAAAAGAATTGTTCTAGTTATTCTGCTTATAGTGGACAGGAGCTAGATGTAATCACAGCTTCAAACGGCTATGAGGCTCTTTTATTGTTTGCCGAAAAAAAACCGGACATTGTAATTACCGAATTTGATATCCCTATGATGAATGGGAAACAATTACTCGCACAGATTAATGGTAGACACAAAACAGAATCCTTTCTTATGGGTTATGATAAAACAGATACAGATACAGATATTAAGTTTATCCACAAGAAGGATGTTTTTAAAATGTTCTTTCAAGGAATCAAAGATGGTATCGTACAGATCAATAATAACTCAATATAATACTTAGGCATTATCTATTAGTAATCATAGTCATTAACGCACCCCGCCCGATAATTGACTTAATCATGATTATATATAGAATATAAGAGCAGGTAAACAACTAACTTAAAAATAAGGGATTGAGAACATGGTAAATAAAACTGAGCTTAAAAAACAGTTACAAAGTCTTGGGGTTGAAATAGTAGGCAATTATGTTAAAAAGAAAGATATAGAAATAGTAGTTTCTGATTATAGTGGATGGACTAATTGGGAAACTTGGAATGTGTCGTTATGGATTAGCAATGAAGAAGGTTTATATAGAGCAGCAAAACGAGAACAACCCTTTACAGAAGAATCTGCTGAAGCGTTTGTGAAAGAAGTATACCCTAAAGGAACTCCAGATTTTGAAAGTGAAGGCGGTGCAAAGTGTTATGAGGACGTTGATTGGAAAGAAATCGTAGAAGCCTTCAATGAATTTTAATTTTGAGGGTTAAAGTGGGATTATTCATTTGCGAAAAATGTTTTTGTATCGAGAATACGGCACTAGGTAGATACTGGACAAAAGATAGTAAATGAAGATAATGTGGGTAAGGCGCTATATTCTGAATGCGAACCCACGCAATTTAAAAGCGGCACAGTAAATGATAGTGGTGGAAAATGGCATGGTAGATTCGAGAAAACATTCCCCACGGTAGATGAAATCAGACAAGGGATGAGGGACAATAATAACAATACGCACCACTACCTAAATAGAGATACCGTATTGGCGCTATTAGAATCTGTTTCAGGTTAGCTGTATACTAATTAGGCAGCATCTCTAAAGATATCAGCCAGCATCTTACCAAACTCACCCTTAAAAACAACTTCCGCTGCCCTAGCCCTACGTTCGGCCTTATCGCTGCTTGAGGCACCTGCGCCACGTAATATGGCATTGGCCATGTTCCTTACCAGTTGAATAACCTTATTGGGGTCGTTGGCGGCTTTCCGTTTGATATCCTCTAACCTAATGATATCTTTTTCTCCGGGTTCTGTTCCCTTGATATCTTTGTAACCAGCGAGAACTAGTTTTAAAATATATAACAAATCATGATTTTTCATAACAACCTCCATGTATATCAAAAAGATAACACGGATATGGTCCTACTGTATGCTCTGATCACATGGTTATTTTTATGTAGGGCTTCCTTCAAGTCAGCTAACCTCTATTAAAGGAATAGACCATGAAAAAGTTATTTTATTTTGCTTCCATTCTTCTCTTATTACTATCTGCCTGTGGTACGGATAAAAGTCATGATGCGGAGATGATTACAACCAAGCATATGTTTGGAAATTCTATGTTTGGGTGGAACAATCATGGGGTTCAACGGGCAATGGTATCAATTGGTATAACCGGATTTGCCGATCATTCTGTTGATGGTGCCGTTGCGAGTGAAATTGAAAACGAATACATAACAACCATTCTTGGTGGTGGCGTAGTTTGTGGCGATAATAGATGGCGGTGCTGATAATGTATTTCAATCAACGAAAGAATGTTGGGGCTATACAACCCTAGAGCAGTCCTGCAAGGATGTTATTAATATAGCGATATTTGAAATTGGGGATATGGTAAGTGAAGCCTCCCCGCCCTAAAGGGCGGGGCTTCTTAAGCAGATTTTAATTGCTTAAGCGATTCGCTTCCGAATCGGATACTTTTTAGTT
>Ga0209777_10006025_pt1 | contig 13766 bp, 9 predicted proteins | sample FrelakmetHBP12HB_FD_187147 | JGI IMG/M metagenome (GOLD analysis project Ga0209777, IMG submission 187147) | Freshwater lake sediment microbial communities from the University of Notre Dame, USA, for methane emissions studies -HBP12 HB (SPAdes)... | ecosystem: Environmental > Aquatic >...
CACATATTATTTCTAAAATGGGTCCGGAATATTTAATCATTAAAAAAGGTGAACACGGAGCTTTGTTGTTCGGAGATAACACAATTTTTGCCGCGCCTGCGTATCCAATGGAAAATATATTTGACCCAACCGGTGCAGGAGATGCATTCGCAGGAGGATTTACCGGATACTTACAGAAACATAGAGACTTTTCATTCGATAATTTGAAACGTGCAGTCGTCTATGGCAGTATTATGGCTTCTTTCTGTGTAGAAAAATTCAGCACAAAAGGATTGGAAGACTTAAGCTTTCTCGAAATTCATAATCGTTTTATTGAGTTTAGAGAGTTATCAAGTTTCAGTTAATATGAAAACCATCCGCGCAGTTGAATTCAAGAATGATCAACTTCACATAATCAATCAGACTAAACTTCCCCTGATTGAAGAATTTATTGTAACCGATGATTATGAACGTATTGCTCTCGCAATAGAACTTCTTGAAGTCCGCGGCGCTCCCGCAATTGGCGTTACCGCTGCATATGCTTTATCGCTTGCACTGAAAAATATTACTAAAGGAAAACGAACGGAAATTTTTGAAAATGCTTTTAAAAGATTGGCTTCTACTCGTCCTACTGCGATAAATCTTTTTTATGCTCTAAATGAAATAAAAAAAGTTTTTGAAAAACATGCGAATGAAAATAATTTATACCAAATACTGATTTCAAAAGCTGTATCCATTCATCAAGACGACATAAAACTTTGTGATGATATTGCAAAAAACGGATTTGAAATTTTTTCTAAAAAAAGCCGAGTGCTTACACATTGTAACACAGGTGCACTAGCAACAGGCGGAAATGGTACGGCTCTTTATGTAATTCGCAATGCCTTTGAACGCGGTTTGATAGAACATGTTTATGCAGATGAAACTCGTCCGCTCTTTCAAGGTTCACGACTGACTGCTTGGGAACTAAGTAAATTAGAAATACCTTTTTCGATCAATACTGATTCAACTTCAGCATTCTTGATGCAGCAAGGGAAAATTGATTTAGTAATTGTTGGAGCTGATCGGATTGCAGCGAATGGAGACACAGCGAATAAAATTGGCACTTATAACCTGGCAGTACTTTGTAAATATCACAACATTCCATTTTATGTTGCCGCACCTTCAACAACTATTGATAAAAATTGCAAAAATGGTAGTCAAATAAAAATTGAGCTCCGGGATAAAAAAGAATTAACACACATAGACGATAAACAAATTACGATGGATGATTACCAAGCGTACTGTCCGGCATTCGATGTTACGCCTAATCAATTAATCACTGCAGTCATAACGGAAAAAGGTATTCACAAACCGATATTTGATTTCTCAAATGTCTGAGATAATAAAAACTGAAGCAATTGTTCTACGGAAATTTAATTTCGGCGATTCAAGCCGTATTGCACAATTCTTCACTCGCGATTATGGAAGAATATCAGCAATGCTCAAGGGTGCCCGCTCGCCAAAATCCAAAATCGGTCAGATGATTGATACGCCGAATTTACTTCAACTTATCCTTTATAAAAAAGAAACGAGAGAAGTCCAGTTCATCAGCGAAGTGGATTTGATTAAGCACTTTTCAAAAATTAAAGATGATTATGAAAAATTAAAATATGCTTCTGCAATTATTGAACTGCTTACAACCCTGATGTTAGAAAATGAGCATAACAAAAAACTTTTTGAAGGAACCGTTCGAATATTGACTTTGTTAGATACCACGAATGAAAATCCGGTATTTCTTTTTACTAAGTATTTTTTCTTTTTCTTAAAAGAAATAGGTTACGAGTTTCAGATAAGACATTGCAACATTTGTGGACGGGAATTGACGGAAAAGGATTCTGTTTCTTATAACTTCGAGAATGGATTGATTTGTAAAGAATGCAGGAAGGACCGTCTTACAAATTATGATTTTTCGGAGGAACTTTTTAATCTTATTCTTTGTCTAAATTCAAAAGATAACAAAGTTTCTTACAGAGAAGAAGATTTAAATGTGGTCATTAAGATATTAGAAAAATTTTTAACTTATAATGTACACGAGTTTACGGGAATTAAATCGTTGAAACTAAATTAATATATATAAAGGAGGATAAATAAATGTTAAGGAAAAATTTACTTGGCACACTTGCTCTTATCGTAATAGGAATTATTTTTGGTGCCGTTTTAGTTTCCGGGTTTGGATGGGTACGTCCCGGTTATGGCAATGTTCGGATTGGAGCCGAAAAACCCCCGGTAGAAAAACTTAGTCCCGATGCTGCGGCATTTAATAATGCATTTGTTGAAGTTGCAGAAAAAGTTACTCCTTCAATTGTTCAAGTAACAGTAGTCTCGTCAGTAAAAAACAATATGCCGGAAGGTTTTCACTTCTTTTTCCCGTTTAAGGATAATACCCCACAAGAACAGCAAGGAGGTGGCAGCGGAATTATAATTTCTGACGATGGATATATTCTTACGAACAATCATGTTGTTGATAATGCAAAACAAGTTTCGGTAACATTGCATGATAAACGAGTTTTAGATGCAACTGTTGTTGGAACTGATCCATTGACAGACTTAGCCGTAATTAAAATTGATGCAAAAGATTTACCTGAAGCATACTTAGGTGATTCGGATAAAATTAAAGTTGGGCAATGGGTAATGGCAATTGGAAATCCGCTTTCTCTAACATCTACTGTTACGGCTGGAATTATCAGTGCAATTAGCCGCGATATAAATGTTGATCCCGAAAAATTTGATAGATATGCGGTTAGAAATTATATCCAAACAGATGCGGCAATTAATCCAGGTAACAGCGGCGGAGCTTTAGTTGATCTTAATGGTGCAGTGATTGGAGTTAATGCTGCTATTGCAACAAACGGAATGACTCAGAGTTATATTGGTTATGGATTTGCAATACCAATCAATCTTGCTAAATCAGTTGCAAACGATCTAATAGCTAACGGAAAAATCAGCCGTGGATATATCGGCGTCAGTATTTCGGAAGTTGATGCGGCAACCGCGAAAGCTGTTGGACTTAACGAACCGAAAGGTGTTCTTGTGCAAGATATAGTAAAAGGCGGGTCAGCTTCTAAGGAAGATATTAAGGAAGGCGATATTATTTTGAAGATTGACGACCGTGATGTTAATCAGCCAAATGAACTTCAATCGTACATTGCTAGTAAACGAGCTGGAACAGTCGTTAAGTTAACAATTTTTCGTGACGGAAAAGAAATAACTCGCAACATAACTTTGAAAGCACGCGATGAGGATACAAGTGCAAAAACAACAAATGTTATCAATAAAAAAGGCAAGGATTTAGATTCAAAAGAGTCGACTTTGGATAATATTGGAATGACTATTCGAAATATGGATGATAAAGAATTAGAACAGTATAATGTTAAAAGCGGAGTAATAGTAACAGGAGTAAAAAGTTTTGGTCGTGCATATGATAAAAGAATAGGCGAAGGTACTGTGATTACTTCTGTAGATCGTAAAGAAATAAATTCTGCTTCAGAATTAAAATCCATTGTAGATAATAAGAAAGGACAAGCCGTTTTGTTAAAATTAGTTGATGATCAAGGAAATTCGCGATTAGTTGGACTTGATATTCCTAAATAAGAATATTGAGAAGTACAAAAATAAAGGCGCTCATCATTTGAGCGCTTTTTTTATATTTGCACTTAACCAATCAAAAAAAAGTATGATAAAATTTATAACTGCAGGTGAATCTCACGGCAAAGGTTTAATTACAATTGTTTCGGGTTTTCCGTCGAATCTTAAAATCTCGGAAGATTATATCAACCAGCAATTGCGAAGGAGACAAATCGGCTATGGTCGCGGTCTAAGAATGAAAATCGAATCTGATACGGCTGAAATTATTTCAGGCGTTCGTTTCAACAAAACACTTGGTTCACCAATCTCTATATTCATCAAGAATAATGATTGGGAAAATTGGACTGAAAAAATGAGTGTTGGGTTGCCTAAAAATAAAGTTGAGAAAATTACTATTCCTCGTCCGGGGCATGCTGATCTCGTCGGAGTGCTTAAATACAATTATGATGATATAAGAAATTCTATTGAACGCTCAAGCGCACGCGAATCTGCTGCCCGTGTTGCCGCATGTTCGATAGCAAGAAAATTTCTGAACGAGTTCGGTATTGAAGTAGGAAGTTACGTTGAAAGCATTGGTGGAATTTATCCGAAAGAAAATTTTGTAGATAGATTATTTGATGGGAAAATATCCAAATCATTCGATGCTAAAGCAGTGAATAATATTTCCGATAAAAGCAGTGCTAGAGTTTTGGACAACCTTCAAGAGAAAAAAATTATTAATAAAATAAAACTTGCTAAGAAAAATGGTGATACTCTGGGCGGAACATTTTACATCGTGGCAACTGGAGTACCGACTGGACTTGGAAGCTTTGTAGAATATGATACAAAGCTGGATGCAGAATTGTCAAAAGCGATAATGTCAATCCAAGCAGTAAAGGCGGTTGAAATTGGTTTAGGATTTAAAGCTGCACAAAAGTTTGGTTCTGAAGTGCATGATGAAATAGTTTTGAAGGGAAAAACTTTTACAAGAAAAACAAATCGTGCAGGCGGTATTGAAGGGAGCATTTCTACAGGTTTGCCAATAATTATTCGCGGAGCGATGAAACCTATTTCAACATTAATGACACCGCTTCAAACAATAGATCTTGCAACGATGAATAAAGTTAAAGCTCGCCGGGAAAGAAGTGATTTTGTCGCAGTACCGGCTTGTGCTGTGATTGCCGAATCAATGGTCGCATGGGTTCTTGCTAAATTCTTTCTAGAAAAATTCGGTGGCGATTCGTTTGAAGAAGTAAAAAGTAATTACAAGAATTATTCAAATAATATATTTCAAAATATTAAGAAAAATTTCTCTATTAAATAAATGCTCGGAATTCAACGTTTTGTTTTCAATTCATTTCTAGAGAACACCTATATAATTTGGGATCAAAGCTCAAAAGATGCAGCGATAATTGATCCGGGGTGTTATGACGCTAAAGAGAGGGAGACTGTAGATAATTTTATTATAGAAAATTCACTCCGGTTAAAATTTCTTGTCAATACTCACTGCCATATAGACCATATTTTTGGTAATGCATATATCAAAGTAAAATACAATCCGGTATTTCTAGCACCCGAAACAGATCTTCCTATTTTGGATTTGATGATGGACACTGCAAAGAGTTACAATTTAGAACTAACACGTTCTCCTAATCCCGATAAATTTATTTCTGAACATGAACCTTTCGAATTAGGTGAATTGAAAGGGAAATTTCTATTTACTCCGGGTCATACTCCTGGTGAGTTTTGCCTTTATTTCGAAAAAGAAAAAGTCTGTTTTACCGGAGATGTTTTATTTAAGGGCAGCATTGGTCGTACGGATTTATGGGGAGGCGGCTACTCTGTTCTGATTGGATCAATTAAAACAAAATTGTTTAATCTGCCCGATGATGTTAAAATTTATCCCGGGCATGAATCTGAGAGCATAATCGGAGAAGAACGAAAATACAATCCGTTTTTCAAGTAACCTTAAGTTGATTTAACAACTGCCATTCGATATATTGATTTAAGAAATCAAGAAGAAATTAGCTGCCCAAGTATGAAAGGAAAAAATAGCAGTACTAAAAATAGTTTTTCTTTATTTATAGCATTGCTATTTGTATATGTTTTGTTATTCGAATTTATACTGCCCGTCAACAAGATATTACCGCGACCAAGTTTATTTTTTGATTCCTTCGTCCATATTTGGCGTGATTATAATTTAACCTCGGCGTTTACAATAACAACTTCGGTTGTCTATTTATCATTGATAATCAGTTTTATTGTTGTTTTCGCTGCGATATCGTTACTATTCAAAATTTTTATAGAGTTAGAAGGGACAATTCTTTCTCTCCGTCTATTCAGATATTTACCGGCATTTTTTTTCGCAATCATTTTTAATTTTTGGTTTTCAGAAAAATTATTTGCTGAATTCGTATTTGCATCACTTGCAGCAATATTTTTTTCAATACAAAAGCTTTTTGAAGAATCTAAAAATGTAAAAGAAGAATATATTCTTGTAGCTCGTAATCTTGGTTTAACCCCATCTGATATCTATGAAAAAGTTTACTGGAAATCTGCTCAACCTACGTTGATAAAATATTACGAAAGGATTCATTACTGCTTATGGGGAATTGTTTTGATTTTCGAGTTTATCGGTAATTCGAATGGATTTGGTTATATCTATCGTGTTGCTCTTTCCTATAAAGACTATACGGCACTTTTCACATTTGCAATAATAATCTCGCTTATCATTTGGTTCGGTAACTTTCTAATAAGGGTTATTAATAAAAAATTAATTCACTGGACTCCTTAAGAATGATTGAGATAAAGAATCTTTCAAAAGAATACGTAAAGGATTTAGGTTTTAAAACCATACTTCTTGATAAAATTTCGTTTTCCATTTCGTCGGATAAAATAATATCGGTCATAGGTCCAGTTGGTTCAGGAAAATCCACGCTGCTCAAAATAATTGCCGGGCTGGAAAAGCAAACATCTGGTGAAGTTCATCATCGTACAGATCAAAAAATTATTTTCATTCCAGCTCAACCTTCTTCATTTCCTTGGCTTAATGTTAGTAAAAACATTTCTTTTGGACTGCAGCAAATTAATGGCGATGAAATAAAACGTTTAATAAATCTAGTCGGACTCGAAGGTTACGATACATTTCATCCCGATAATAAAACCTATGGTTTCCGTTTAAGGATATCACTTGCTCGTTCATTGGCACATAAACCGTCTTTGATTGTTTTAGATGAGCCGTTCAATCAAATGGATGTTACAACAAAAATGGAAATTTTAGTTTTGATAAGAAATATCAACAAAACTCAAAAAACTGCGTTTTTGCTTGCAACATCGAATATTACTGAAGCGTTATTTTTATCGGATGTAATTTATTTAATGAAGAAAAATCCGTGTGAAATTTTTTCCAAAATTGAAGTTAATCTTCCGGATAAACGGGATGAATCCATTATGGACTCGGAAAAATTTACTCATCTTAGATTATTGATTGAAAATTCATTCCAACAAATCGAATCGCAGAAGTTGTTTCGTATTACTATCTAAAAATGGATTAACGTATGAAAGATAAAATTGAATATCTTAAAAAATTGCGCGAAACAGCAAAACTTGGCGGTGGTGAAGATAAAATTAAGGTTCAGCATGAAAAAGGAAAATTAACTGCACGTGAAAGAGTACAATTATTAGTTGATGAAGGAAGTTTTCAAGAAGTTGACATGTTTGTTAAGCATAGGTCTACTGATTTCGGATTAGATAAGCAAAAAGTTGCCGGTGATGGAGTAATTACAGGTTTCGCTAAAATTAATGGAAGACAGGTTGCACTTTTCAGCCAAGACTTCACTGTTTTTGGCGGATCACTTTCTGAAACCCACGCGGAAAAAATTTGTAAAGTTATGGATATGGCTTTAAAGATTGGTGTGCCGGTCATTGGACTAAATGATTCCGGTGGAGCACGCATTCAAGAAGGGGTTGTGAGTCTGGGTGGATATGCAGATATTTTTCTTCGAAATACTCTTGCATCGGGTGTTGTGCCTCAAATATCTGCTGTCTTAGGCCCATGCGCAGGCGGTGCGGTTTATTCGCCTGCCATTACGGATTTTGTTTTTATGGTTAAGAACACGAGTCATATGTTTGTTACGGGACCGAATGTAGTTAAGACCGTCACTCACGAAGAAGTTAGCTTTGAAGATCTTGGCGGGGCAGAAACTCATGCATCAAAAAGTGGAGTTGCACATTTTATTTTTGAAAGTGAAATTGAAGTTCTTGAAAATGTTAGAAAACTTTTGAGTTTTCTTCCATTAAATTGGAAAGACTTAACACCGGAAAAAGATTTTGATTTCACCCAAGAGTTAACCAATCTCAAATTAGATGAATTAATTCCTGATAATCCTAACAAACCTTATGACATGAACGAAATTATTTCATTACTTCTTGATGATGGTGATTTTTTAGAAGTTCATGCAAACTATGCCCAGAATATTATAGTCGGTTTTGGAAGAGTAGGAGGAATTTCGGTTGGCGTTGTTGCAAATCAACCGGAAGTACTAGCTGGAGTCTTAGATATAAATTCGTCGGTTAAAGGTGCACGATTTATTCGCTTTTGTGATGCTTTCAATATTCCATTATTAGTTCTAGAAGATGTACCAGGATTTTTGCCTGGAACAGAGCAAGAATGGAACGGGATTATACGCCATGGTTCTAAATTACTTTTTGCATTTTGTGAAGCAACAGTACCAAAGGTAACAGTTATTACTCGTAAAGCTTATGGCGGTGCATACGATGTTATGAACTCTAAGCATATACGTGGCGATTTTAACTTCGCATGGCCAAGTGCAGAGATTGCTGTCATGGGACCAAAAGGGGCTGTTGAAATAATTTTCAAAAAAGAGATCAATTCAGCAAAAAAACCGGAAGAAAAACTGAACGAAAAATTATCAGAGTATATCGAAAAATTTACAAATCCATATATTGCTGCTGAGCGGGGTTATATAGATGAAGTCATCATTCCGCGTGAGACAAAAATAAAAATTGTTCAAGCGTTTCAACTGCTAAAAACTAAGGTTGATACCAATCCTAAGAAAAAACATTGTAATATCCCTTTATGATTAATTTAAAACCTAACTTATTTGATAACAATCATTAAACACCAGCAGGTTCATAAACAAACTTGACAATCCGTTTTGTAGGCATTAAATTGTTATTAGAAATCTAAACGGCGGAGTCTGTGTGAAAAAAAAGTTTTACCCAACAATAGTTTTATTTTCCATCCTCATTTTTTCTGCATGCAGTTTATTTACTTCTCCAGTTAAAATTACCAGTGAGAAAAAAACAATAGATACCCTCAAAGTAGCCGAATCCTCAGTTGTAAATGAAATGTTAGAAAGTGCACGACGCGACTATGTAAATGCACTATACCAACAGAAATTAGGTTTTAAGGTTGAAACACTTAACTATTATGAATCTGCATTATCAACTATTAATAAACTCAGTTACTATCCTGATATTGATGAAAATGCTTCATATGCTGAATTAGAAAGTTCTATAGTAGAAGATTATCAAAAATATATTGAAAGTTTAGAAGAGTTACCAGAGAATGCATCAATTACAGCATTCGAAAACTGGATGAATAAAAAAATCCCCGATATTATTCCGGAAGACGATAGTATTAAAGTGGAAAAAGTAAATAGCACTATAGTAGTAGTAGGTGATTTTCCATTAGAAGTTAATCGTTATGTTGAGCAATATATAGAATATTTTACAGGGAAAGGGCGGCATTACATTGAAGATTGGTTATCGCGCTCTGGAAAATATTTTCCTATAATGGCTAAAATTTTTGCTGAAGAGAAAGTACCACAGCAACTTATCTTTTTGAGTATGCCGGAAAGCGGTTTGAACCCAAATGCTCGGTCTTGGGCAAGAGCAGTTGGCATGTGGCAATTTGTAAAAGGTACAGGCCGTTTGTATGATCTCAATGTTAATTTCAGTATTGATGAAAGACGCGACCCCGAAAAAGCTACACGGGCTGCCGCAAGACATTTGAGAGATTTGTATTCCTCATTAGGGGACTGGTATCTAGCCGTTGCTTCATATAACAGCGGAGAAGGCAGAGTCCGAAAAGCGATGAGAAAAGCAGGCGGTTCAACTGATTTTTGGGAATTGCGTAGATTCTTACCTCGGGAAACCAGAAACTACATTCCACAATACATTGCTGTTACTCTTATTGCAAGTCAGCCGGAAAAGTATGGCTTCACAAATATTCAGTACGAAAAACCTCGTGAATACACAATTTACAAAATTAAAGAAGCTATTGATTTAAGTATTTTAGCTAAATGTGCGGGAATAAGTGTTGATCTTCTGCACGAAATGAATCCGGAATTAACACAAAATAGTACTCCTGCCGATTATGAGGATGGGTATCCGTTACGTATTCCTTCAAAATCTTATGATGCTTTTGTACAGAATCTGAAAAACATTCCAGATTCAGCTAAAATTTTATATGTAACACATACCGTGAGACACGGTGAAAAACTATCCGAGATTGCAGCTAAGTATGATGTCAGTATATCACAGCTTGCAGATTTAAATAATATTCCAACTCGTGGCAAACTACAGACAGGTACTGAATTAAAAATTCCGGTATCAAAGTTTAGTCCGGCTGATTTAGCTATTAATACTGATATTCTTCCTGCAATTGAGCAAGAAATTAAAACATTGGATCAGAATCCTTCTTACAAACTTCAGTTAACCAATAACGTTGATCAAGAAAAATTTGCAAAGATTTACCAGGAGATGGCTGGCGATTCCATAAAATATTTAGTACCTGAAGGGAAATCTGCGATCAAATACACGGTAAAGAGCAAGGATAATCTTATAGATATTGCCGATTTGTTCAAAGTACGTGTTTCTGATGTTAGAAATTGGAACAACTTACCTTATACTTCCACAGTTCGTGTTGGTCAAGAACTAACTTTATTCGTCCCAAAAGAAAAAGTCGATTATTTCTCTTCGATAGATAACATGAATGAAGGAGAAAAGAATAATATTCTGTTTGTCAATTCAGGTGATACATGGGTAGAACACAGAATTCGAAGCGGAGAATCATTATCAAGTATCGCTTCAAGATACGGTGTTTCAGTCTCTCAGATTAAGGAATGGAATAACCTTAAAAGCAACCATCTTGTCCGTGGGAAAAAGTTAGTTATTTATTCAGGAGATAATAAGAAATTTGCAAATAACAATTCCGGTTCTAATGGTACAGGAAGAATTACAAAGTATAAGGTTAAAAGAGGCGAATCACTTGGAAAGATTGCCGAAAAATTTGGTGTTACAACATTACAATTAAGAAAATGGAATCTTCTTAATTCAAATAAAGTATTAGCTGGGAAAGTTTTGACAGTACATGGTAAAGATAATGCGAGTTCTATGGGAGATAATACAACACGCAAAGAATCTAATATAATGCGTTACACTATTAAATCTGGTGACACGATAGGAAAAATTGCAGAGATGTTCAAAGTTTCCGTTTCTGATATCAAGAATTGGAATAATCTTAAAACTAATAAACTTATAAGCGGCAAAGCATTAGCTATATATACAGATCGTAATGATTCAAGAAACGAAAAATCAAGTAGATCTTCAAAAAATACGAAAATCACAAACTCACAAGAGCTGCACGCTAAAAATTTATCCAGTCTTCATAAAGTTAAACAGGGAGAGACAATTTCTACTATTGCAGAAAAATATAATGTTGATGCTAATGATATTGTACTCTGGAATAATTTAAAAAATAGTAATATTGTTGAGGGACAGGTACTTGTAGTTGATAAAAATTCTGCGAATAATAAAAAAGATAGAACCAAAAATAATTCTAAAGCTAATAATAGTAACACTGTTCATAAAGTAAAAGAAGGCGAATCGCTTTGGACAATAGCAAAACAATATAAAGTGATGGTTGCGGACCTCATTACATGGAACAATTTGAAGAATGAACGTGTTAAGGTAGGACAGCGGATTAAAATTTTGAATTAGTAGAGTTAGTTCTTTTATCAAAGAAAGTCGTTAGGGGTGCCCTCGTAAGAATAAGAGTGGCTGAGAGTAAACCCTTGAACCTGATCTGGGTAATGCCAGCGTAGGAAAACGGTAAGGAATAACCGAGAGTACCCGTTTTCCCGAACGGCTTTTTATTTCTTTAGAAAGGAGAAATAAAATGAAACACTTGATTATTCTTTTTTTATTTTCCACAATTTCCGTTTATTCTCAAGTTATTGAATTAAGAGGAAAAATCTTAAATGATGCGGACAGATCTCCATTAAGTTTTGCTTCTGTTATGATTGAATCAAAACAAATTGGAAGTTATACTAATGAATCCGGCTTTTTTTCATTGAAAGGGAATATTGATAACGAAGATTTTATATTAATTAGTTACATCGAATTCGAATCCAAACGGATTAAAGTTGCGGACTTCTTGAATCTAACCACCAAAGAAATCTTACTTGAGAATAAAATAATTACAAGCCAGACAATATTAGTTAGAGGAAGCATAGGCCGTGAGGGCTCAACGCCAATAAGTTTTTCCAAACTTGATCAATCAGAAATCAAAAAAACATATTCAGTGCAGGATATTCCGGAAGTTCTGAGTTACCAGCCATCAGTAACATTTTATTCGGAGAACGGAAACGGGATTGGTTATAACTATCTGAGCATTCGCGGGTTCGACCAACGAAGAATCTCTGTTGCAATAAATGGGATTCCGCAAAACGACCCGGAAGACCATAACGTTTATTGGATTGATTTTCCTGACTTACTTGAAAGTACTGAACTTATTCAAATCCAGCGCGGGGCGGGTTCTGGGATGATTGGTTATCCTGCTGTCGGTGGATCAATAAATATAATTACATCAACTTTTTCCGATAAACCCAAAATTGAATTAGCAGCTTCCTATGGAAGCTTCAATTCAAGAAAATATTCGATAGAATATTCAAGCGGTCTATTTTCGAATAAATATTCAGTCTATGCAAAACTATCTCAAATATTGAGTAGCGGATACCGAAATTCAAGCTGGACAAATTTAAAATCATATCATTTGAGTGCAGTTAGATATGATGAAAATTTGACAACTCAATTAAACCTATATGGCGGTCCGATTGAAGATGGTCTGGCTTACACCGGATTGCCAAAATTTGCCATAAAAGACAAAGATTTGCGGATTGCAAATTATTCTGATTGGGGAACTGATAATAATGACTATTCTTATACGGTTGAAAGACGACCGGTAGAAATTGAAAACTTTTCGCAACCCCATTTCGAACTCTTGAATGAACTACAGTTGAGTAAGAATATTTCTGTAAACTCTGCACTGTTTTTAGTTCTTGGAGACGGCTTCTTTGATTATGATGGTTCCTGGGCGGATACAAATTATTTTAGACTAACCCGTGAGTTTGGATTCAATGTGTCACAGAATCCCTCTAATGCACTCATAAGGGCACAGGTTGATAACAAACAATGGGGTTGGATTCCTCGTGTAAGTATTAAACATACTAATGGAGAACTGATTCTCGGCGGCGAGTTGCGAATTCACCGCTCTGTTCACTGGGGAAGTATAAAATCAGCTGATAATCTGCCGTCAGGATTCGATAACAATTACAGATATTATTATTTTGAAGGCGGTAAAGATATTTATAGTTTTTATGCTCACGAAAATTTTGAAATCAACGAACAATTTCGGCTTTTAGCTGAAGCACAGCTTGCTTATCATAAATACAAACTTTTTAATGAGCGTTTTGTTCACAATGATTTCGACATTAAAAATCTTTTCATAAATCCGCGTATCGGACTCAATTACAAATATTTACCTGAACTAAGCTTCTATTTTTCTCTTGCCAGAGTATCTCGTGAACCAAGGTTAAATAATTATTATGATGCGGCTGAATCAAGCGGCGGCGCAACTCCGCAATTCGAAATGAATAACAACGGTGTTTATGATTTTAGCAAACCACTTGTAAATCCCGAAACGATGAATGATCTTGAAGTTGGCGCTATGTTCTTAAAAGATAATATTACTGCATCAGTTAATTTTTATTATATGCTTTTTAAGGATGAAATTGTTCAGCAAGGTCTGATCGGCGTGCGACTTGACATGCATGGCAAGGCCTACTGCGAGCGAGGCGAAGACAAAGCTGTTCAGC
>Ga0209777_10006026_pt1 | contig 13764 bp, 14 predicted proteins | sample FrelakmetHBP12HB_FD_187147 | JGI IMG/M metagenome (GOLD analysis project Ga0209777, IMG submission 187147) | Freshwater lake sediment microbial communities from the University of Notre Dame, USA, for methane emissions studies -HBP12 HB (SPAdes)... | ecosystem: Environmental > Aquatic >...
TCGGGATCGTACTTACGACACTCTATGCGTCATCGGTTGTCGTGCGTCCCGCAAAACGCTATTTACGACTGGGGCTCGACTCGGTGGTCGCTATACTCGCGTTTGTTATCGGCATTGCGGGATTGATGTTGATCGCGCATTGAGGTCGGTCGATTCTGGTCGTGCCTCCCGAAAGATCGCACTCATTGCTCGATAACGACTCACGGATGATGGCGTAGTTCGAGGAATACGCCAAGATCAACCTCCATCCAAGACGTGCAAGAAAGACAGGAACGAGTGGAAGCCATTTAACACTACGATGCCGGTCAAGGAGGTGAAAATGTGAAAAAAGTTGCTTGCGCGGTTCTTATTCTCACAATGATCATCTTTCTCATAACCCCATTGTCCAGTGATGCAGGAGGCTATTATGGTGGTGGTTATGGCGGCGGTGGACATTGGGGTGGTGGCTATAGCGGCTATAAGGGCGGCGGCTATGCGGGTTGGTGGGTGCCTTTGGCGATAATAGGAGGTGCAGTAGCTCTATTGTCTAATCGATATTCACCTTATTATGCAGCTCCTCCAGTTTATGTTCAACCGGCCCCATCAGTACCGCCAAGAAGCTTTGTCTATCCCCGGTAGGACCAGAGCGAACAGCAACAGGCTAAAGATCGTTACGAGTGCCACGGCTGGGACGTGAGCCAGATAGGCTATGATCCGACCCAGCTGGCTAGCGGCGTGCCATCAGTTCAGAAACGTGCAGATTATCAACGTGCGATGGCCACGTGCCTCGATGCCCGCTGGTATACTGCGAAATAGCCGAAGAAATGCACTAGTCCGCAAGTAAATCCCTTTCCCCATCTTATTATGTACACGACAGATAAGGAGCTCTTTTTAGATGTTTTCACTTATCAACTTCTCAATTTATGGGATGAGATTATACAGCTCATGGTTATGAATGTTTAGTTTAAAGAGCAAAATAGTTTGTCATTTTTAGAGGAGAGGCAGGGTCAAAGTGGCTCTGCCTTTTATTTCGGTACGATTAAGGATTACTGAGTGTGTTATTGAACTTAATGCAGATGTTGGATTTTGATGACTTCGGGAAGTACGCATCAACCGGATGAACGAAAGAATACAGATCTCCCGAGCGTGACGGGGCGCCGGCCGGATTATTTGCGGTCGCCTTCGATGTTTTCCTTGGTGCCGCTGTGGGAGACTGCTATCATGATGCCTAAACCCATCAATATTACGACTCCGATCACTGTCCATGTCATGCCGATGCTGGCCAAAACTCCCATTTTCCAGAGCGCGGCCAGAACACCACAGATTAGCACGATATACCCTATAAGATACATGCCGGCCCATTTCATGATGAATCTCCTGTGGATCACATACTGTAGTTTGATAATGTATTGCTTTCGATGGATAAAAGTATAGGGAGGCTGTTTTTGCATGTCAAGGGATATCTGGCGTCGAAAAGCAGGGGCTGGCGATGCGATCTGGAAAGGGAGGTGGAGCGACATCCTTCCTTATGAGAATCCTACTCACCTTTTGGTCTGTTCACCCACCACGAAGGCTTCTTTTTTCAGAATTTAGACAGACCTCGCCGTCACGCCTCCTTTCACGATGCATTTTGATTGGATGTATTCATCCCATGTGTAATCGGGGTCGTGACATAGATGATTATTACCATTTGAAGCCTTGTATATCTTCAGTAAAATCGGCTCTAACGATTTCAGGAAGAAGCAAATGCTGAGAAAAGAAGCAGCTTAAATTCGCTTACCGGAAAGAGGTTGATTTTTTCGCATAAGAACTGGACCGGTTTTAGGCGGCAGGTCAGCGACTGGCAAGATGGGTATATTATGATTGGCAATGAAGTGTTGCAGATTTTTCTCTCTAAGAACTATCATCAATGGAAGTCATAAGGATAAGGAGGGGTATGTGAGAGTGCAAAATAAACCAGATTTAAACGGTAGCTGGCATGCGAATCTGGCCGCCAATCTTAAATCCTAAGAGCTTCAGATGATTCAAGCGCTTCCCGGACAGACACTCAATATCTTTGTCGAGCCGCACTTCAACGTGATCGCGAGCCATCAGACCCCGACTTCGACGGACCATCAGAACGCGACTTCGAGGGGCCTCCAGAACGCGACTTCGAGGGAATAGACGGCATCGAGTGGGATGTAGGTGCGGATCTGTAAGCTTGCGCAGGTGCGTGGCCACCTCCACTGGTTGGATGATGGTCACCATCGCGAAACGGCGCCACTTGGTAGCCATGTCCCCAGCCACCGTATTCGACACCTGAGGGTGCATAGTAAGCCGCCCCAATGCCCCCGCCGTCGTCGTATCCATATCCGCCGCCAGCTACGACGCAGCCGGACAATATGACCGTCAACGTCAAAACCACGAAGGCAAACCCCAACCGGCGTAATAGTAAGATATTCACTTGGGCACCTCTTTACTCTCTGTGTCCGGCCATTCAAGCAATCCGAAGGGCGCCCCCGAAGGGTCGGCGACCACCGCGACCTTGCCGCCGTGGCGATCAATCCGTGGCTCGACCAGCACGCGGCCACCGAGCGCTGCGACCTTTGCAGTCATCTTGACCGTATCTTCGACGCGTATGTAATTGAGCCAGTGGGGATGTGCATTGGGCCGATTCGCAGGCAGCGTATTCACGCTTGCACGAGCATAGTTGTCGGACGCGAGCAAGAGATGTCGGTGGCCCTCCCTAGCGGGCAACTGGAAGACTTCGTAGGCGAATAGAGTCTGGTAGAAAGCAGCATTGGTGTCCGGATCTTTCGTGATTAACGAGCTCCAAATCCATTCTCCCGGTGCTGCCAGAACATCTGGCGGATCACCGCTACTGGAAGCGAGAACCGCAAAAACGGCTCCCTGCGGATCCGCGAAGACTGCTTGCCGGCCGCGGTCAGGGATGCTACGCGGCTCGAACAATACCTTCGCGCCATTTTGCAAAGCAACTTTTCTTGCTGCGTCGACATCGCTCACGGCGAAGAAGCTCAGCCACGCTGGCTGTCGATGCTCGCCCGCCGGCACATTCTTGTGAATCAGTCCTGCGACAGGACGACCGTCGAGAAATGCCTCGGCGTAAGCTGTCCCACCGGCCTGAATGTCGCGAAATGTCCAGCCAAACAGTCTCGCATAAAACTGCTTGGCGGCGGCGAGGTCCGGCGTCACCAATTCAACAAATATAACTTTGCCAATGTGATGCTCTTGGCTGGCTGGCTCAACAATCGCTGGCAGCTGGATCGGTGCGGCAATGACCGGCATAGCACACGCAACGCCGAGAAATATGGCGAGCAACCCTTGCCTAAGAAAATGTCTGCCTCGATCAGGCTGCACCCTTTGCGGACTGATTTGATTTGGTGTTTTTAAGTAAATCAGGTTTGAGCTGTGTTGCGGATGCATTGTAGTCACCACGTTGTGTTCTTTGCTAGGACGTCGTCGTCCAATTATTAGGGATAAAAGTCAATTCATACAAATGTCTCTATCTAGGATTAGTAATTTACTAAAAAACTATAGCCATGTCAATCGAAATGAATTACAAATTCTCTGAAAATCGTGGGAAACAACTTAAAAATTCGGTATATTGATAAGCAAAAATGATTTGCACGGAATCGACATAAATTACAGAGAAAATTATCTGATTTGAAAACTAAGGACATATGTTGATTTCCTGAAGAAATGTTGCGTCAATCGGAAGACTTGAGAAATCTATCTTTTAAGAGGTTGTCAATATCGATCCTGACTGTATGTCTTCAAGTGGTTTTGGACAAATGAGGTCTGAAACTAAGAGAGGGTTTCAGCACACAATAATCCTTTTCTGCCTTTTAGGCAAGCATCAAAGAGCGTTTATGCTTCCTCATAGAAGTATCGTCTTTTGTTTAATCTGCTCACGTCGTTCAAGTACTTCAAGGTCACGCCCATAAGACACATCAGCAGGCATAACATTGTTCAATGCCTCAGCGCACCAAGGTAGACAAGGCTTAAGCCGAGAAGGCGAATTGTGGCAGGTTCAGGGACACTTGTGCTCGTCACCGATACATCATCAAGATAGTAATAGGATTGGATATCACGTCCCGTGAACTGGGATCATAGAGGAATCAGCGCTTTGTCTTCCCGATAGGAGAATCCGTTCGATAACTGTCCTGTCAGATTTGCCTGAAGATGTCATAGGGATTTCTTCAACAATGACAATGCGCTTGGGAACAGCATAAGATTCACTGACCAAGACGATATCCCGTCTCAATTGAAGCTCATCGAGATCAGTCACCACGAGGGCAGCCAGTTTGTTTTGAGTACCCTTCCCGGTGGGAATAGCTAGAACCAAGGCATCACGGACCCCCGGTATCTGCTTAAGTTTAGCCTGCACAGCGGATAGATCTACCCTCTTTCCGCCTATCTTCACGATATTGTCTGCCCTGCCCCGGAGGGTGAACCGTTCATCGCCTTCATAATCGGCAAGGTCGGCTGTGGCAAAAAACCCAGCGGCGTCGCGAGGCAACGTCGGAGAGATAAATGAAGATCTCACATGCAATCTCCCCTCTTGTATCTTCCATGCAACAGGATCAAGGGATCGCCAGGATTCGCCGTCCGTTAAACGGGATCTTGACGCAACCCCACCCGTTTCCGTTGATCCGTAAATCTCTATAATGTCGAGGCCTGTTTTACTATAGAAATATGCGGCATCCTCCTTATCTAGCGCTCCCGCTGATGAAAAAGCCATCTTGAGATTATGGCGCTGTAAATCATCCACCTTTAAAACCCTGTAATGCACAGGGACGCTGACAAGTATGGATGCCCTGTGATCCTGTATGGCCCGGAGAATCTCTCTGGGAAAAGAATATACGCCATCAAGAACACGCGAGGAGCTGATCAAGGGAATTATTACAGAAAAGAGAAGACCATAAATATGTTGAGGCGGCGCCGTTGACAAAAAGAGATCGTCGGGAGTTATGCTGAATTTTCCGGTCAGGTACCGTGCCTCCGCAAGTATATTCCTGGGTGTCTTCGGCCACACTTTAGGTTTCCCCGTTGATCCGCCGGTAAACAGCAAGAGAAAAGGCTCATCAGGATCATGGAAAATATCCGGGATTATGTAGTCACAGCGCAGCATCGGGGGGGTTATGACTTCAGCTCCGGGAGGGAAATCAACCGGTTGATCCGTGAGTATTAATGAGGGAGACATGATCTCAAAGACTTCTTTGACAGCCTGCCGCGAGAAGGCATAGGGAAGAACGATATGGGGGCCTTCAGCAAGTGATGCAATGATGGCAGCAGCAATAAGCGCTTTATTATCTGTGCAAAGGCAAATCAATGTGCGGCTCTCTTCCCTCTGGGATTGAAGCTGCCGAATCCCCGCTGCAAGGCGATATACCTCCTCGTAGGTGCAGCGTTTTAGGATAAATTCCTTTCTCGGGTTAGTCTGAGGGGAGAAGATATCCCGATACAACTCAGGTGCGGTGTTACTTTTTGTGATGATGGGATGCTTTGTCATCAATAATTCCCCTTGACTTCTTTTGCAATTTTCCATTATAGCATCGACCATTATCATACTTTGATTATTTTGAACATCTGGAAAAAACCTAAGAGCTTTGAATAACCTTCACCTGGATATTGAGAAGCTGATCCCACACCGGGGCAGGATGAAGCTGATCGATAGTGTTCTGGATATAAACGCCGATACAGCCGTAACGTCATCGCTCGTCTCTGATCAATGGCCCCTCTTTAATGGTTCTTCTGTAGATCCCTTAATCCTCATCGAACTCGTAGCTCAGACCGCAGGGATCCATATAAGCTGGAGAAAGGGAGATGACAAGGGCGGCGGCGGCACAGGATGGATTGTTGGTATTAAGAGCGCCGACTTTTTTCTGGATCGGATTCCACTTTTCACGCCGCTGATAACTACTGTTAATAATTTGTATTGCGCTGAAAATTACAATGTTCTGGAAGGAAACGTCAAGTCGGGAGAGGACATTCTGGCCAGGATTCAGATACAGGTGTTCCGTTCAGCAGCCGGTTGAGTATAATTCCCACCGTAGGCGTACTTTAAACATTGTTACGGAGATTTTGAGAAAATACCCAAGAGATATTTACTCTAATTTCTTGACACGTCCTTGGGAGTAAACTGCATGAACAAAGAGCATGTCGCCCTCGTGACGGGGGGCAGTCGAGGCATTGGCCGTGCCATCGCAGTTGAACTGTCTGAAGCAGGATATAGGGTCATCATCACTTACAAATCTAACGATCTGGCAGCCGATGAAACCGTGGAAATTATCCGATCTAAGGGCGGCAGTGGAGAAAAAGTCCGGTTTGATGTGGCCGACTCGAATGAAGCGATGAGGCATATGGATGAAATCATCTTGCAGTATAAATACATTCGAGTCCTGGTCAATAATGCCGGCGTCACCGCTGATGGCCTCTTTATTATGATGTCGGAAGAAGATTGGGATAGGGTGATTCAGACGACTCTGAAGGGCTTTTACAATGTGACGAAACCAGTCATAAAAAGAATGGTGCTAAACCACAGTGGGTCCGTGGTATCTATCTCATCTGTGGCAGCCCTTATCGGAAACAGGGGGCAGGCAAATTATGCTGCTGCAAAATCAGGGTTAATCGCCGCCAGCCGTTCCCTGGCATCCGAAGTGGCAAGGTTGGGTGTCCGGGTCAATGTTGTTGCTCCGGGGCTGATCGATACAGAAATGATCCAGGGGGCGCCGGTAGATAGATTTAAGGAGATCATTCCCATGGCAAGAATAGGAAAGCCGGAAGAAGTCGCGAAGGTCGTGCGTTTCCTGTGTTCCGATGACGCCTCTTATATCACGGGCCAGGTCATTTCTGTCAATGGCGGCATGTTTTAATGAGATTCATTACGACAAAAGGCAGTGCAAAAAGAGAGGTCCTCGTCGTCGGTATACTTTTTTGCAGTGCTGTTATGCTTGGATGGGCGGATAACTGGGAGGATATTGAAAAGGAATCATCAAATATAAGATCCGTAAGCGCTCATTTCTCTCAGGAAAAACACATGCATATCCTCACAAAAGCCCTTATTTCAAAGGGACACTTTTATTTTCGGGCGCCAGATTCGGTCAGATGGGAATATACATCTCCCGTGAAGAGCGTTCTGCTTATGCGCAAGGGTGATATAAAAAAATACACCCTGGGAAGAAGAGGTTTTGTTGAAGATTCGGGCGTTTCCCTTGAGTCAATGCAAATCGTACTTCAAGAGATCAGCAAGTGGAGTAGGGGCCAATTCACCGGGAATGAACATTTTTCGGCGACTTTGAAAGGGGGACAAGTACCAAAGATTATTCTTACGCCAAAGGAAAAAGGGCTTTCGGCCATGATATCGCGTATAGTGATAACGCTCTCGCCGGACAGGCAGGCTACTATAAGCTCCGTTAAAATAATAGAAAATAAAGGTAGCTATACCCTCTTTGAATTTACGGATGTGCAGATTAATGGGGAAATCTCTGAAACGATATTCAGGGAAGTGGAATGAAGGCTTTCGCGTTGTATAAACGCTGTTTTCTCATATTGATGACAGTGTTTTTCATCATTTCATGTAGCCGGCTCCCCGTTATCAAACCCGTTGATCCGGCGATGGCGCGGGACACCATGCAGCGATGTCACCTGCCATTCCTTGATATTCCCTATCGGTTCGTTCATACCATTAAGGTAGCCTTCCCCGGCGGCAGGACTGGAACGGTTGTGGGCGTCACCGCCTTTGATCCGGCAACTAAAACAATCCAAAGTGTGATTATGACTATTGAGGGATTTGTTCTATTTGACGCCAGTTATGAGAAAGAAGTGCGCGTGAATCGAGCGGTGACGCCATTTAATGCAGAACATTTTGCCGGATACATGATGGATGATGTCCGTCTCATTTTTCTCACCCCCGATGGACGACTCTCGGATACCGGCGTATTTGAGGACGGATCAACCGTCTGCCGATATTATGTGAAACAGAATGGTGTTATCGATGTGATCGTCCATAAAGATAACACATGGGAGATAGAAAGGTATAGCGACAGTAATGAACTCCTGCGGAAGGTCACGACCTTTTCCCTTCAGGACAGGATTCCCGGCATGGTGGAACTGAACGCCTTCGGATTTCGGGAATACACTCTACGCTTGAATTTGATCAATGCAGAACCTTTCTCCCCTGAGGCGCTGCAGCTGCGCCCCGATAATGCCCCGGAAGATGATGAATAGGATTCGAGGTGAGAGGATCAAGGAACAAGGTGCAACATTGTAAAAGAATGATATTGGGTGTAGATTTTCAAAGAGCTGAGTAATTTATTTAAAAAACAGGTGGCAGATGTGAAGTTCAAACTTATCTATCCAAAGTGGAAAAAACTGGAGAGGCAGACGGAATTCCACCTTCCACCCCACGGTCCTGTCGTCTTCGCTGCAACATTACCCGATGATGTTGAAGTAGATTTTATAGATGAAAATGTTGAACCCATCAACTTCGACGATTCCCCTGATTTCGTTGGTATATCAATGATGCTTACGTGTCAGGTAAAACGTGGCTGGGAAATAGCCGACAGATATAGGCAGAAGGGCATCAAAGTCATATTCGGCGGCATCGCGACGATGCTTCATCCCGAAGAAACGATTCAACATGCTGATGCCGTCTTTCTCGGCGAAGCGGAAGGGAGAATGGATGGGGTATTTCGTGATTTCAGAGACGGCCGACTCCATAAGCGATATGATTACATGAACGATTTCCCGTCCGCTGAATCTATCGGGACTGCCAAGCGAAGCATACTAAAAAGCAAATATTACTATTACAGGGGTGTACAGATGGTGGATCTTGTTCATGCATCGCGGGGATGCCGCTTCGACTGCTACCCTTGCTGCGTGGCCTTTCTGGGAGGAAAGAAGTTCCGCCCCCGCCCCATCGATCGGGTGACCGAGGAACTGGAGGCAATAGATAACAACCGCCTATTCATCGTGGACAATTCCCTTTCCCAGGACAAGGAATGGGAACGAGAGTTGTTTACCGCAATGATCCCCCTGAAGAAAAAATGGTGCTGCCATCCTATCGAGGATGATGATGAGATCCTCGATCTGGCTGCCCAAGCAGGGGCCTGGTACGTCTATCAGGCTATTTTCGATACGTCCGACTATATCCGGGACCGCATCCGGCGCTACCATGACCATGGCATCGCCGTGGAGGGAACGATCTTATTGGGACTTGATAACCATACGGAGGACGACATCCGGCGGCTCATTGATTTTCTCATGAAGATCAATCTGGACCTCGCAGAGTTTACCGTCCTCACACCGTTTCCCCAAACTCAGGCCTTTGACGACCTGTACCAAGCAGGGCGTATCATCTCATACGACTGGAACAATTACACAGCGGACAAGGTAGTGTTCCAGCCAAAGAATATGACGCCGGAGAAGCTCCAGGATCTTTACACATATGCCTGGGACGCATTTCATAAGAGTGAACCTCAGAGCTACAAAATGTTTAAGCTCTTGCAAAAGGTGATGGAAAAGGAGAAGGCCGACGGGACGTTCCGTGGCCGCCGGCGTGAACTGATGGATAGCCGGTTCGGAAAAATGGAAGGGAGCACCGGAGATCAGTCATGAAACGAGGTACAACAGAAGAAGTGATTATTGGCGAGGGACCGGTTACGCTCCCTCAGATTGTTGCCGTCGCCCGGGGAAAATCTTCCGTTAAGCTTAGCCATATTCACTCCTTCCGAGAGCGGATCCGCCGGAGCGAGGCTATGCTGCATACCGCCATCCATGACGGTATTCCTGTCTACGGAGTTTCTACGGGGTTTGGCAAGTCCTGCGGAAATCGTTTGAAGCAGAACCAAGTGCGGAAGAACCGGGGAGCCAATCTCATCCGGTTTCATGGTTGCGGTACCGGCGAACCCATCAGCATTCCCACTACACGGGCAGCGATGCTCTGTCGTCTACTCTGTCTCGCCACGGGGTATTCTGGTGTGTCTTTTGGGCTTCTGGAGAGGCTGGCATCTTTTCTCAACCACGGTATTACACCTGTTGTTCCCTGTGAAGGTTCCGTGGGTGCTTCCGGAGACCTAACGCCTATGTCCTATGTAACGGCGGCACTCACAGGAGAGCGAGATGTTTTTTATCGGGGTGAGCGCATGCCTGCCGCTGAAGCATTGAGACTATCTGGACTTGTTCCGTACACATTTGCACCCAAAGAGGCCATCTCCATGATGAATGGCACATCCACCATGACGGGGATAGCAGCTCTCGCAGTCGAGAGAGCGGGGCATATCCTTGATGCTTCCATATGTGCCACGGGTCTCACCATGCATGCCTTGAAAGGTAAATTAATCCACTTCCATCCCACCATCGGCAAGGCTAAGCCCTTCCCGGGGCAGGTCCATGTGGCTCGGCGGCTGACGGAGCTGCTCCAGGTGGATACAGATATTGGCGATCTTGAATACCGGGCCAGGGGAGCCTTACAGGATCCCTATTCCCTCCGGTGCACACCGCAGATCGTAGGTGTTCTCTATGATGCCCTGACATGGATTCGCAAATGGGTGGAAACAGAGGCTAATAGCTCCAATGATAATCCCATCTTCGATCCGGAGACAGGTCATCCGCTAATGAGTGGTAATTTCTACGGTGGACACATGGCCTTCGCCATGGATTCCTTGAAGGCCGCTCTAGCGTCCATAGCGGATATGTCTGACCGGCAGGTGGCCCTTCTGGTGGATCCGCTTCTCAACCGCAGTCTCCCGGCAGACTTGGTTCGGATTACGGGGGAGGACTCCGTGTTTCACCATGGCTTCAAAGCGATGTCCATTTCCACGTCGGCACTGGCGGCAGAGGCGCTGAAGTTGACTATGCCTGCCGCTTCCTTCTCTCGCTCCACGGAATCTCACAACCAAGACAAGGTCAGTATGGGAACCATCGCAGCTCGGGATGCGGAACGGATCTGCACCCTGACGGAACGGGTCGTGGCCATCCATCTTCTTGCCGCCAGTCAGGGTTGCGAGATCCGGGGGAACCTCGATGCCCGTCCCATGCTGGTTACCTTTATCGGACAAATTCGGTCACTTTCAGCAGCTGTCCTGGAAGACCGGGAGATGGATGCTGATATCGAACGCATTGCCACTGCTATCGCCGAATCAGACTTTTTCGAGGGAAAACATGATAACCCCTAAGTGGCATGAGCTGAAACAGACTCTTGGTTTCGAGCCATGATGAAGGATTTCCGGCAGGCCCTAGTCACCGGCGTTGAGCGCCTCTCGGCCTGGGCGGATATTCTTGACCAGATCAATGTCTTTCCCATTGCCGATGGGGACACAGGACGGAACCTTGTCATAAGTTTAGCGCCGCTCCGCCGGCCTGACCGGGATACGCAGTCCCTCTCCCGTGATCTTCTTCTCTCAGCACGTGGGAATTCGGGGAACATCGCCTCCTGGTTCTTCCAATATTTCATTCATGCAAGCTCAAGGAAAGACCTGCGCGATGCTGTCCGGCTGGGGCGTGACCGCGCCTGGCAGGCTGTGCACGATCCTCGCCCAGGGACGATGCTGAGCTTCTTCGATGCCCTCGCGGCGGCTCTTTCCGACGTCGATGCCTCATCCAATCACGAGAATATCGCAGCAATCCTGATGCACTTGGAGGCCGCTGTCCGGGATACGATTAGCCAGCAGCCGAAGCTACAAAAAGCCGGGGTTGTGGATGCGGGCGCTCTGGGCATGTTCCTCTACTTTGAGGGATTCTTCCATGTCCTCACGGGTGGCCGGATACCCTTCCGTGACGTAACAGAGACATTTCGGGATGGAATTCAAGTCTCGCCTTCCTACGGTGAGGAACCGGAGGCTGGTTATTGCGTAGATACAGTTCTCCACAGCGGGGCGGATGTGGGAGAAGCTGCACAGGTGCTTGCCTCTCTTTGTGAATCCGTTATCGTAACCCGGAAGGATGCCTATCTGAAAGTCCACTTCCATACCCATGACCGGGAGGATACCCGCCAGAAGCTCATCCATCTTGGCCGGGTAATCGACTGGGCTGAGGATAATCTGTATCAACAAACGTCTGCATTCGCCGAATCAGTCAGAGAGCCCGTCATCCATATCATGACCGACGCAGCCGGTTCACTGACGAGGCAGGAGGCGAAGACCTTGGGGATGAGCCTCTTGGATAGCTACATCATCATCGGGGAACGATCTCTGCCCGAGACCTATTTCAACCCGGAGGAACTCTACGGCGCCATGCGATCCGGCACACGGGTATCGACCGCCCAGTCCTCCGTCTTTGAGCGACATCAAATCTACGCAAGCATTATGAGTCGCCACAAGAGCGTACTGTATTTGTGCGTCGGTTCAGCCTTCACCGGGAACTACGGCGTGGTCATGGATTGGAAGCGGGAGCATGATCCGGAAGACCGCCTCAAGGTCATAGACACCGGCACGGCATCGGGACGTCTCGGGGTAATCGCCCTATCTGCAGCCGATTATGCCTTCAAGGCCAACGATTCAGGAAAAGTTATAGCGTTCTCCAAACAGGCCATAACGCACTCAGAGGAATATATTTTTCTTGACTGCCTTGAATATGTGGCTGCCGGAGGTCGGCTCTCGACAACAGGCGCTTTATTCGGTGATATGTTCCGTATGAAACCCATTGTGAGCCCCATGGCCGAAGGCGCCCGCAAGGTTGGCGTTGTGCGTAATCGGAAAGATCAGTTGCACTTTGCTCTGGAAGCCCTGGGACGAGCCCTACAGCCGCAGGATAAGGCTCTCATCATGCTGGAATATTCGGATAACCTTTCCTGGGTGGAAGAGGTCGGAAGTGAGATGACAAGGCGCTATCCGAGAGCACAGATTATTGTACATCCTCTGTCTCTGACTTCAGGCTCTCACATGGGACCCGGTACATGGGCAGTAGCTTTTCTTCCCGACATCCAAATGCCATGACCACCCTTCCTCTCTCACGATACCTCCGGTTTTCACCTTTGCTTCCGATGTTTTCATGGCCCTCTTCGTGATCGCTTCCGGTATTATGCGGCATGGAATCACAGGCATGTTCTTAATCTAATCGAGGAAAATATCTAATATCTTCATTCGGAAGGTTCCCTTCCCTTGACAAATTTCTCACTTTATCTTTATACTTATAGAAAGATTCAGGTTCATATTATCATGAAAAATCTAATAATAATATTGATGGCTTGTTCCATCTTATTCACAACAGATGCAAACGGGAATACCGGCAGTAGAGAAGAATTCGTGCATGAACCAATATTTGGCTCGAAGATCTATCTTTACGAAGCTGGCAAACAACATACTAAAAGCGTCGTGCTGATACACGGAGTTGGGAATGAAGGCGCCAGAATATGGATGAACCTTATACCGGAACTTGAAAAACAATTTCATGTAGTTGCCTTCGACCTCCCCGGACTGGCCCGTTCAAGCGAGGGGACCCAACTCTATTCTCCCGCAAACTTCTCTGCCTTCGTTAACTGGATCGTTAAGAAATACACGAATGGACCAGTAATTGTCATAGGACATTCACTAGGCGGAGCAATTTCACTTTATTATGCTGGTACATATCCGGAGAATCTGGAACGTCTTATTGTCGTGGATGCAGCGGGGATACTGTACCGCGCTGCATTCATCAAAAGCTTCATCAATGTAAGACCAAGTAAACTACCACCGACCTTGTCGGTGGCTTTCTTAAAGGACGACAACTCCTGACAATGTCATTCGCTGTCGTCCCTCCATAACCCAAGCTGCTCTTCTCTCATTTGAGCTTCTACCTGTTCTTTTA
>Ga0209777_10006028_pt1 | contig 13762 bp, 21 predicted proteins | sample FrelakmetHBP12HB_FD_187147 | JGI IMG/M metagenome (GOLD analysis project Ga0209777, IMG submission 187147) | Freshwater lake sediment microbial communities from the University of Notre Dame, USA, for methane emissions studies -HBP12 HB (SPAdes)... | ecosystem: Environmental > Aquatic >...
AATTTTTTTCGGGGGGTTGCTGGAGAAAAATTCGTGATTGCTTAAATAACGATCTATGGCGGGGTTACAAGGTCTCGGCGAAACACCCCCAGGCCGGAGTTCCTTAGTGTCTGAATCACAATCCAGGTCATTTCTGTCAGGAGATTTCCTCCATAATATCCCAATAATATTAGAGTGTTATGTCCTCAATTGGGCTGTTTTGGAGGGAGGCGTTTCAGCTGGTTGCTTTGGACTTGTGGCTCCTGGATCTCCCCCCGTCTTCATATTCTCTTCATGGAGATGGCCATGCGGGTTCTCCTTATTGGGTCCCCTTTAAATCCACCCTCCTCCGAAATAATTGGCCATGCTCCACTTCTGTCCACCCACTTGTTGAGAGACGGTTTTGGCGAGTTCACCTGGCGTAACCGTTTTCTTTCGAATCATAGACAATTCGGTAGACCTTGAAGCCACTTCCACCAACGCCTGCTCCTCCTGTGAATGTGATTCGACCTTCGCCTTTGTATAAATGCTCCATTCGCATGGTGTCTCCCCCGAAGTAAAAAGGTATGAACCCCTTACCGGTTCCATAGTGTTTCGTGTCGGTGGGAGGACCAATCAGATCTGTAACCTCCTTCATGGACATCCCGATTGATATCTTTTCGAACTTGCTTCCCTGAGTAATGCTCCCAGTAATTCCACTTACGGACTCAGTACGGGATGTTGTTACACAGCCGGCCAGTGTAATGAGAAGAAATACGAACAATATGGAATGAGTCATGACATGTGGTGTTTTCATAGGTTGTGTCTCCTTTCTTGTTTGGATGCAGTCATCACCGAATCAACCGTCCAATCTTCGATAGTTAAGGGAAATCCTTTTGGTTTAGTAAGTTGAAAAACAGATTATTGCTAATCTGCCTTACTGTTCGACCCTAAAAACCTAAGGAACTCTTTTCATCACAATGGAACTCGTAATGTCTCCTCGGGGACTACCAAAAACTGCTTCGCCCGATAATGAGCCATTATCCTTCAGGGTGAACTCAATTTTTCTCCCATTTTCCGCTCTGAAGAAAATGCCAACTTTCTTTCCCTTGGTCCAAATCTCTGCTTTATGACGCTGCCATATTCCTTCGCTCCATCTGCTAGTTGCTACGGAATGGACTATTATTGTATTGGTCTCACTAATAATCTCTTCGACAACCAGCATGGCTGGAATAGGTGACCCACGAGATGATACCCATTCTCCAGTCCACTTGCCAGACAGCGCTTTGATTCCCTCCGACAATGATGGGTCCGGTGGGACAACTTTGAAATCGTCCGGTAATTGAATTGTTGAAGCAGCCTGACTTCTGATAATGGGGGTAAGAGTGATTACAAGAACTGCTGCCATTGCCACCAATAGAATCATTATCGTTTTCATAGCCTTTCCTCCTTTTCAATTTCAAAAGGGTTTCATCACGATGTAACTCGTGTTGTCTCCCCGAGGTCCGCTAAAAGCTGCAGCTCCAGTAAGGGACCCATTGTCTTTGAGAGTGAACTCAAATTTTCTCCCGGAGTCTGGTCCTTTGAAGAAAATTCCGGTTTTCTTCCCTTTAGTCCAGATCTCACATTCGAAACGATTCCACGGCCCATTTGCTGCAGCGTAGACTATTGTTGCTTTGGTTTCAGAAAGAATTTCTTCAACAACCAGAATGGTCTGAAGAGACCCGCCACGCCATATCCATTCTCCAGCCCACTTACCAGAGAGCGCTTTGATATTCTCCGGCAAAGAAGGGTTTGGCGGAATGACCTTTAAATCGTCCGGCAGTGGAATTGTTGAAGAAGCCGACGAATTGGTAATATGGGTAAAAGAGATCATCAAGACAGTCATTGCCACCAATAGAATCATTGTCTTTTTCATAGCCTTTGCTCCTTTTTAAGGTGTTTTGTTTTTCAACTTACTACTTTCCAGAGCTCCCAATAGGCTTTAAGTGTTGAACCTCAAAACGGATTCATTATTACTTGAACTTTCTGTTCGCCCAAGCCCCTGCCCACTTTTTGCCAATTTGTGCCAATTAACTTTCCATTCTGATAATAGAGTGTTATCGGCCCGTGAACAAATTTAAGCTCTCCTTCGTTATAGAAAACCTTGGTTGGTCCCCTATAATAATATCCACTTCCCCAATTTATTCCATTTCCCGACTTATAAATAATATTTGCTGTGGTTGTATTTACAAAGTGTTCCACAATAAAAACCACATCTAATGACCTATTCCCTTCTGATATTAGCCAAGTACCCTCCCACTGACGGGGAAAGTGTTTAAACTCCAGAGGCAGGGAATCGTCAGCAGGAACGATTTTCACATCTGTCGGAATATCGAGCCGTGAATGTATAGACGCCTCTGCAATAGTGACGCATCCTGCCCCCACAGCCAGACAACAACAAACGAAGGCTATCAACATGAGCATCTGTTTCAGAACCATTAGCCCCTCCTTTTTTGGTTTAAGATTGTTAATTCAAATATCGCTGTTGCAAGCGATAATGGAATCCTTGGAAACTTCCATCGTTGCGTTTTGAGACCAATCTCTTATGTTGAGTAAGCATAACCCATGCCGTTGGACAGCATTCTATGCAATTGGGTGAAATTACTAATGATTCCACGGCCTTTTTGTAACAGGGCGGAATGATAATGCGAATTTTCTGATCACTTCTGATGCACTTTTGCAGCATTTTTGTCCTTTTTGAGCCAAAATTTGGCATCCTATCATAATCAGACCCACATAAAGAGAGAGCCTTTCATTTAACTTTCTCCTCTCCTCTGTCTACCACCTGCCTCCCTTTCTCCCCACGATCCAGGATAGACCCAAGGAGCTATTTATATAAATATTCGAGAGGTGAAGATCTGGTCTCTTCTCACCAGGAACCCCAAGGAATTCCATCCGAATCCTCCCAAATGTCCATGAAAGTTCAGACCCATTCCAGACGGTTTCCCACTCCAACAAAAAGACTCCCACACCCTCCGGAAGGAGATAACCAACTTCCTGACAGTAGGATTCTTCACTATTTTCAACCTGGAAAATTGCTACTGTGATCCATGGACAGCGACCGAGCACCTCATTCCTACTTAAATTTATGGCCGACAGGATAAAGCTTCCCTCTCTTGTTGAAGAGTTTAGAAGTTAAGACGTTCCTGCTTCAATCCCCCAATTTCATCTCCACCCCATCTCCCCTCTCCAATAACCACCTTCCTGAAGTTTCCATCCAATGATTCAGGCCTATACCCCCATTGAATTTCCATAAGGCCAATTCCCCCTTACTCAACTCCAATTCCAAATCCCAACCAGAAAGGAGGATCCATGAACTCTGTCGCAGAAATTCGCAGAGAGAAGGTATTCATTCCACCCACGATGACGACCCAAGAAATCAAACAGCAATACGGGTTCTCATCGGAAAGGTCAAGAAGGGTAAAACAACAAGGGTTCTTCGTCAGGAATTACGGAAGGAAGCAGATCATCATCGATCCAGAGAACTTTGACCCAGCAGTCTCCTATTCCACTGCAAAGAGAGTCTTCTTTAAGAACTTCTCCTGGAGCTCCGTAGCAAAGAGTATAAAGGATGACCTGATCCAGGAGGCTGTGACGAGAATGTTTGAATTATCCGGTAAGGTTCGAGAGGGAGCTAACGAGAAATATGGAATCGGGTATGGCTATTTCTGGGTCGCACACAACGCGATGTTGAGCTACTTAAAAACATGGGAACGCCAAGTCAAAGGGAGGGTCTTCGGAGATATTGAGGACCAGGAAATGGCAGCAAGGATTTATCATCTGAAGAGCATGGAGTTTACCCAGTGATCATTCTTTGGGTTGAACAGTTTTGGTCTTTCATGGAGTATCTCAGGAGTTGGGTGCTGACTCCTTTTTTTTGTTGCCATTCGGGATCGCTGGGATTAGAGAGGTTACGTGAAGGGGTATTACGGACAGGGTTAGGAGGGAAGATCGGTTAAAACAAACAAATTAACTTTAGCACCCCTATTCGCAGATTATGTAACCTCGAACATCTGATATTCCAATTTTTCAATTTGACAAATCTTTTTAATCCTGGGGGACTTGGGGGCCGGAATCAAACGGAAGGAATCGTTGTGAACTGGGAAATTACAATTCCTCTCCTCTCAAATGCTTTTTGATTTCTCTAATATTTAGTTAGCCATTTCCAGTTGCAGCCTGCAAGAGCCAAGATAGAAAGAGCTACGAATAAACCAATGACCAATCTGATTAAAAGCGATCTTTTCATGGAATCTCCTCCTGCAGGATTGTCTTAATCTTGGGACCCCAACTCCCAGGCCGGCATATCTCTTCCCCTCTTTACCATCAACAACAACGGAAAGCCTGTTCGCAGTTCTTGCTCCATATGCCACTCTCTGCCTGTCGGGACTAAAGACAGGAGTGCCTCTCACTATACCATCGTAGCATTTCCCCTCCATCTGGTCCACCACTACAAACCATTTCTTTCCTTCCATGGCTGCAGAAGCCACATGTTTACTGTCAGGGCTAAAGATCTCCTTCCCTGTTCCGGGGGATTACTCTTCCATGGGCCTGTCAGATTTGGAATTCTTATTGAACTCTTTTGGATCGGCTAAAACAAAAAAGCCGAAATTCTCCCTTCTTCCTTGGATCTACTGAATAACCCTTACTTTTTCAGCTTGAGGGCCTTTGGCTCCTTGGGTAACTTCACATTCAACTTCATCCCCCTCGTGGAGAGATTTAAATCCTTCACCCTCAATGGCAGAATAATGAACGAATGCGTCATTTCCGTCCTCCATCGTTATGAATCCGTATCCTTTCTTTTCATTGAACCACTTGACCTTACCTTTCATTTTTGGCCTCCATATAAGTCCTTTTGTCAATCAGACAAGAAAACACCTTCCTTTTCTGCTATTCATTTATAATTTATCTTCATATTTATCTCCTCCTCTTCAGTGGAAGTTGAAAAGGGCTGAAGGCTAACATTAATTCACTTCTTTAAGTTGACCGCTGTTTATTTACCACCTCCACTTGCGGAACTTGGCCAGGAAATTCCTTTGGAGAACGTGGATTGGGAGTAGCTAATCCCAACTGGCAACCTCATTCGGTATCCCATTCTTCATCCTACGCATCCTCTTCAGCCAACATCTTCTCTCAATGTTCCCCTTCTCCTATCTGCCGACAGAAATATTGGTGCCCACCACATTGGTCTTTTTTGTCTCTCCGCCACTGGTATACTCGACATAGCATTCCATCCGATGAGAACCACGGCCAAGGCCAGGAAGTCGCACGTCGAAGCTGCCTCGTGGCCCAAAATCTAAATCCATAATATCGCTAAAACACCTTGGGCCATCCCCTCCCGGCTCGGAACAACATGCTCTTTGAATTTTCGGCTCACCGTTTGCCGCGAAGACAATCTCGGCTGTGTACAAAATGTCCTCACTGACCGGTACATCTCTTAAGACACCGATCTTTAACAATCTTAGTTCACCGGAAGTGAGAGGTTGGCTTGGCACAGTAGCACAGGAAGAAACCATTAACAGGACTACTCCAACCCAAACTGCCCCTAACTGAGATTTCATGATCAAGACCTCCTTTCCGTTTTACCCCCGTTCCTTCCTCATTCCCTCCGAAGGTTGGTTCTACTCCGTTTCTTAATCCATTGGTGAATTCTCTCTTGGTAGATATAAAAGACCAAAATCATCAGAGCAGATATCATCAACAGGATTAATAGGGTCACGTATTGTTGATCAAAAGCCTTCGCCCCTTGAACGGTTGCCATCAATGTTCCTGGTATCCGACCAATGGTCGAGATGATGAGAAAAATACCCAAATGCATCGGCGTCAAACCTAAGATGTAGCACAAGGTATCCTTTGGAAAGCCTGGGATCAAAAAAAGGAGAAAACTGAGGATAACCCCCTCATGTCCAACTAAATAATCAAATTTTCTCCTTAGCTCTGGTGAAACAAACTTTTCAACAGCCCGCTTTTCAAAGATCCTTGCCAGACTGAAGGCAAACCAAGAGCCCAATATGACCCCGATCATGGAGTAAAGCATCCCAGCCCATACTCCAAACACATAGCCTCCCAAAAACTCAATGGCCTCTCCCGGAATGGGGGCGACAACCACTTGTATAATTTGGAGAAGGATGAAAATCAGAGGAGAATATGGTCCATAGGATCTCAGAATTACCTTTAATTGGTGACGATCCTGAAAGAGACCCCAAAGTTTAATCGCTTGAACCCACAGCGGGGAATGATATCGATAAATAATAAGGGCCAATAGCCCGCCCAGGAAACAGGCGACTCCCACCCACTTGATTTGTGATTGGAAGGACACTTTCATAGATTGAACTTTAATCCATCATGTCAAGCTTTTTGTCTTGGATGGGGCACCGCAGCTTAATTGTCTTCGTTCAGCCTGAATCGCCCGGAGCCCCCCTGTTTCTTGTAGACTCATCTGTGAGAATCCGTCCATGTTTCCTCCCAAATATCTTACAGAGCAGAATGCTCAACTCATAGAGTCCGATCAGAGGAAGGACCATGAGGATCTGAGAGATGATATCGGCTGGAGTGATGACGAAGGCGAAGACGAGGATGAGAAGAATGGCATATCTTCTCCCCTGGGCCAACATCTTAGCATTGACCACTCCGATTCTTGCCAAAACCAGCAGGAGCACGGGAAATTCGAAAATCAGGCCGAAAATCAACAGAATTCGAACGCTGAAAGAAAGGTAAGCATTCATATCCGGCATGGGCCTGATAAATGGAGTAGCATACTTAAGAAGGAACTTGCACCCGAAAGGAAGGGCAATAAAGTACCCGAAGAGAATACCCAAGGCAAAAAAGAAAGAGCCAGCAAAGACAAACGGCGCAACATATCTTTTCTTGTCCTGATCCAGGCGGCGGCCCACAAATCCCCAGATTTGATAAAGGATGAAGGGAGATGCCAACATCACACCTGCGACGAAGCCAACCTTCATATAAGTAAAGAAAGCTTCAGCCACACTACGAAAAATGAGTGTACTTTCGGGTGGCATTATTTTGATGATGGGGGCAGTTAGAATATCGAAGATGGAATCGGAAAAACCATAGCAGATTAAGAAAGCGACTCCGACGGCAATGGAGGAATAAATGAATCGCTTCCTTATCTCTTGGAGATGGGTCGCAAGGGTGGCTGTTTTCTCATCCATCCCTTTCACTCCCCAATTTCTCGTTCTTCCCTGCGTTTCCAGCAGAACCGGGAGCCAGAGATAACGTCTGATCAGAAACAGTTTTTTCTTTAGGCGGCGAGGCGTCTTTGGTGTTATCCGAAGGCTCCATGTATTCGGACGTTTTATTAGCCAGATCAACAAAAAGATCCATTCCCGTCAAATTGCTTCTCATCTCTTCCAAACCCTTAATCCCAATACCCTCCTTTATCTCTTCGGTTGTCTTCTTAAACTCCCCCATCATCTTGCCAATGGTTCTGGCTAATTCCGGAAGTCTTTTGGGTCCAAAAACAACCAAGGCAATCGCCAGGATAACCAACAAATCCGGTCCTGCGAGCATAACCCCTCCCTTCTTCTCGAAAAATCTTCAAAAAGCCACTGATCGACTTAAAAATAACAAATACCTCTTCTACCCTTTGATCTTCGAAAAGTAGCCATCCAAATCACGAAGGATACAAGAAGCCTTCTATTGGTGCGCTCCTGAAACCTCTTCCGGTTTTCTTGGGGTTACATCGATCTTTTCTTTCTCTGTCGCACTTTTGAAGTTTCGGATCGCTTTTCCCATGTTTTCCCCAATCTGAGGGAGTTTGCCAGCTCCGAAAACGACCAGAGCGATCACCAGAATCACTATCAATTCCGGCATTCCCAGACCTCCCATATTCCTTCCTCCTTTACGAGATAAAGACCCATCAATTGCCAATCAGCTCGGTTGTTATCCTTTTGATAAACCACACCGCAGCTTATCCATTCCCGAGATACGAAATGTCAATTAGAAGGGGATACTGAGCATTAGCAGCGAAGGATGAAAGCCTTCTGATCAAGAGGCTGGGGAAGAGAAAAAAGATGGTAAAAATGGTCGAAGCCGTGGACGCTTGGAACGAACTTGATCAAAAAGACGCTGAATAAATAACTATCGGATTCATGCTTCCCATGATCAAATTGGTCTTGTTGATCTGCAGCCTCAAGACTCAGATCGGTAGAAAAAAGGTTCGTTTCTGCCAGATTGGCGAAACGGAGATAGGCAGGAAAAAGAAGAACGGAAATTGAAATCGTAATCACCAAAGAAATCTGAATGAGCCTTATTTTCATGTTCAAACCAAAATCGGTCACAGGATCAAGGATTTGCTTCCCGTCACTAATTATTAACCCATTATTCCCACTGCTGCTCCTTTTCTGAACAAAGAAATTCTATCTTTATTTGTGGCCAGTGTCAAGTCAACCAACGTACCACTTAGGATCGACAGGATCACTACCCTTTACCTCCTTATCAGAGCTAAAGGCTTCATCATCGCCCCTCTTTCCCCACCTACCTACCTCCCTCTCTTCCTTTTGACTCTCTTTGCAGCACTCTTCCTTCGATCTTTTGAATTGTAAGTGAAAAGAGGGGCAGGAACATCCCAGCCTAAATCCTTATGCTTCTTAATGATCGACCAGAAATTGCTGAGTTCCACAAGCTTTCCTATCATGTGGACGGGGAGTCTTTTTTTGAAATAAATTTGGTATGCCCGCTCGGCCCTTCTGGAGTACAGCCTCCCGAACTTCTGAGAGACAAGTCCCTTATTTCTGAGGATGCGGATATGGTAAAGAAATGCTGCCTTTCCAACCCCCAATTCTTTTCTGATCGTGTGAGAAGTTAAGAAGTCGCTGTGTCGCCTACTGGCAATTCTGATCAGAGCCTGACAAATTGAGCACTGTTTCGTGTGCTCTCTCGCTGGCCTCTTCACCCCCTTGCGTCCGATAAAACCGTAAATGCTTTGCCTGCTCACCCCGTACTTTCTTGCCAACTGCGAGGTGGGAATGACGGTTTCCCTTAAATCCTTTATCAGTTCCTGTTCTACTCCCTTGAGTTGACCAGAAATTCCCATAATCTTGCCCAGTCTCTTAACTCCCGGATTCTTTCCCAGGCAAAAGGCAGACACCTTCGTTCGAACATTGGTTCAAGAGACGTATGCCACGGTGAGGTTAGATCGCTATTACTTACAGTCAGTCGGCACCTTCTCCGGGGCTATGGTAGACCCCTTGAGACTACAGGAGCCTATCGCAATCAAATTGTCTTTAGAATCGTACTCATAACTCATGCAACTCAAGGTGCTGAGGGAGGCTTTCTTCAAGGCAGACCCATTCGTTGTAATCTTCATGGTAAGGATCAGGTAGACATAAACACCGTTGGGGGCATTGTCAAACCATATCGGGTCGCCATCAAAATTCCAGATCTGCCCTGCACCGTAAATATCATCCAACGGGATTGGATATCCACTTTCTCCAACGTGCCAGATGCCCGAGTTATTACTATCCTGTGTACATGTTGTCACAGTGAAGGAACCCGCACCTGCATCATAATTCATTTTCAGGTATGTGGTGCCCGCCCCCGAGGTTGGGCCTACGACATTGCTGCCGTCGATCTGGTAGCCTTTCAGGCTTGCTTTTACCTGAAACCACTGACCATTGAGGATACCAGGACCATAGAGGTTACCAGGGTCTACTGCCTGGACTGAAGCGACAGGTGCAATCATAAGAGCCAGCAAAACCACCGCCAATGCCATACCAAAGATCTTTGCCTTCATCGATATGTCCTCCTCTCTTCGAAAGTTTGGTTTAGATCTGTCCTTGCTAACTGAGATCGGTCAGCTAACTTCCAGGAGAGCGATCCCATCTTCCCTCCCGGAGGTCATGGGCGTATGTTCAGCATAGAAACCTCCCCTCACAACATAAGTGCGCACCGCAGAGCGACTTAGAACCTGCCCCCGAAGTTTCCTCTCTGCTGGTGAGCCAACCGATTTAGTTCGACATTATATCCCTCAGATCCTTCAGGGTCAAGTAAAAAAAACACAGCAAAAAAAACACAAATTGCAATTGAGACACTGGAGACATGTCCGGTGTGTGAGTACAAATTCACTGATTCCACTGGCTTGTAGCGGAAGTAGAATCTTCAGGCTATTCCCTTCCCTTTGGGCCGAAGGTGATTTTAGAGTGCATACTATAGATCTGGAGAAAGTGGGGGAAAGCCCCTCAGGGAGGTTGAAACAATGATCGCATGAAATAGCCTTTCTCCATATTCAAAAACTGGTGAGCCTAAACTCATCAATTCGATTTAGCAAGTAAATTCCTGGCATCAGGTGGACGAACTCATTTCCTACCCAGCCTTTCTTTCCTCAAGCAGCTTCCTTACACCATCCTTACCCATCTTCCTGAGCCCAACGAGCACAGCCATCTTGTCTTCTTTAGGTCTAAATTTCCCTTTCTCCCAGAGTTGAATAGCCCCAATACTGACTCCAACCAGAGTCGCCAATTCCCTTTGCGTAATCCCCAGGTTCTTGCGAAGGATTTGGAGCAATCGAGGAGAAAAACGGGATTTCTCAACCTCTTCCGGACTGGCTATTAAGGGTTTCTCCTCCTTTGGCTTCAGCTTTTCTTGTTGGGACACAAAGCGTTGAAGCTCTGAAACTGACTTACGGAGTTGAGAAACCACTCCCTTTAGCTGCCGGACATCCTTGCGTAAAGGAACCCAGACCTTACGCATCTCCCTCGACGACAACCGGATAATCTCTGACGTGACAATAGATTCAATCTTGGCCATAAATTCCCTCCTTTGAATTAGATTAAATTTTTGCCTATGCAGCAGCAAACCGGTAACATGTAGCCTCGCTCCGTTCTTGCAGATTGCCTTTTATAAATTACACTCCAACCCCATTTTTCGGAAATCGCAGGCAGGTAAGTTCTTTATTTGCAAAAAATCTACCAATTTGATATAAGAAAGTCAACTAAAAAATGACGAAACCTGATAGCCTGGGGGTGACTCATGGGGGACTCCATCCTTAATGGCAAATGTATCCTGGCAGTAGACGATGAACCAGATATCTTGGAGGTTCTGGCTGAAGAGATCCTGGCAGAGTCCCCAGACTGCAAATTTGATGGAGCCACCACCTTCGAGGAGGGGTTAGAGAAGCTGGGTTCTCAGGCTTATGATCTGGTCATCCTGGACATCATGGGAGTGCGGGGATTCGACCTCTTGAAGCGGGCCGTAAACAGGGGTATTCCCGCCATCATGCTGACTGCCCATTCTCTTAGTCCCAATACCATGAAGGAGTCTTTTGAATTGGGAGCAAGAGGTTACATTCCCAAGGATAAGCTGGGAGAGATTGTCCCTTTCCTGGAAGATGTGATGCAGTATGAGAATCTACCTGGGGGCCGGATTTATGACAATCTTCGGGAGTACTTCAATGAACGATGGGGCAAATACTGGCAAAAACCGGAGGAGAAGTTTTGGAGGGAATTTGAGGGGAAGACTGGGCCAGGAGGGAGATGACTATTGAATTCTCAATTGGAGAGGGAATTCTATGAAAGCGATTATTAATAAATCCGATCTCCTTACGCATAAGAAACTCTTCCAAAAAGTAGCTAAACCCAAGAGAGGGAAGGCAAATCAGACTGTTGTAACCCTCACGACATCGGATAAATTCACAGTGGCAGGCCCAGGGGAGGATTCACAGGGACGTTGTTGAATTTGTGTACTTTTGCTTTCGCGGATTAGGGTCATGGCCAGGCCAGAAATCCAAAAACAAACGTAATGGAAATGCTGGGTCAGGTATTGGTAAAAAGGTATCCTGATTTTTATAGGTTAAAACAGAAAAATACTTCTTAAGACGGTATTTCGTATTTTCTGTAAGCGTGAACATCCGACAAACCCATTTTTCAAATCTCACGGTGTTTTTCAATCCTTCGAGAAGCCGTTCCTGCCAGAGGTCACACTATCCATGTTTCAGGACTGATTTCGGTCGTCTCCCTGATTGCACTGATGGGCATTGCGAAAGGAGGACCAGCAATTCCTTGACCAACTTTTTGAAAAGGCGAGACTCCATGTTGAGGCTGGGAGTGAATCCTTAAGACCTTGGCCTTTTAAAACAATCCTGATCTCCATACTCCTCGAACACGAGAAGGCCTTGGCTGAGATGAAATCAAAAATAAAGGTCTATGAAAAGCGGGATGGGTAGAGCTTGTCGTCTCCTTTCTCAAAGACCGACTTGACTGGTTGCTTTCGGTCAACCACCCACCAGAGTTACCAACTTGCTACGCTCCCGTAAGGCCTATGTGGATGATTTTTGAGGTGCTGATGTCGAGATAAACTTCTCACTTGCTTCCTCTCCCCTTGTCTCGTATACTACAGCCATCTGAAACTAAACCCATTTTCAAACGAGGAGGGAACAAATGGCAAAGAAACCCATGACGAAGGCCCAGATCGTAAACCATTTTGCTGAGAAATTTGAGCTACCCAAGAGAGGAGCTTCTGCGGTGATTGAGGAAATGTCAGCTTTAGCCGTATCTGAAACCAAGAAGACCGGGTCCTTTACCATTCCTGGAGTCGGAAAGCTTGTCCTGATAAAAAGGAAGGCCAGAAAAGGGAGGAATCCTGCGACCGGTGAGACCATTAAGATTCCTGCTAAAACGGTGGTTAAGATGCGGATAGCCAAGGCATGCAAGGAGGCGATTGTTCCGGGGAGAGGGAAGTAGAAGGAAAAACCTCAAATTGAAACGATGGATTTGCTGTGGGAACAGGTCTGCGGGTATTCCTCATTGACGAGAATAATAATCTGCAACGCCTTCCAGCCACACGACTGAACAGGTTGCTGCGGTTCGAACCACATGAGCGCTTTCCCCATTATGCTGGAAAACAGATCCGATGTGCGATGGTACTGTTGGAGGTGGATGGAAGACGCCCGCTTGGGATTAGGCATATCGATTATTTTTTTATCCCTTTTGATAGTAAAGGGAGGGTCAACAAAAAAGAATGGGAAAAGGGTATAAGGCTTGCTATGGAACTTATGCCTCCTTTCCCCAATGAGCATCATCCGAAGGGGGTTATTGACGCTCAGCACCGTTTTGCTAAAAGGCGTCATGACCACCAGGTCAAGTGGAAACCCAGTCGGAAGGTTGAAGATGCGATTATGGATGAAATATTTGGCTAAAGGGTGAAGGTTGAGTCTCGTCTGGACACACGAAGACCGTTGTGACAGATTTGTGACCGAACCAAATCAAAAGAGGTCAAAAAGACTGGAATAGACTGAAATAGGGCCAATGGGAATTTATGCTAACTTTTCAAATGGTTACGGGAAACCAGATCAATTCCAAAGAGTTAGAAAAATCGTCGTTTTTAGTTTTGTAATCAGCGGGTCGGCGGTTCAAATCCGTCCGTGGGCTCCAAATTTCAATAACTTGCAAAATCGACTGATTATCAAGATTACCTTTTTTCCCACTATTTTCCCACCATTGGGTCCAAAAACCTAAGCTTCCGCCGGTTTTTCAAGAACTATCTTCTCGATTTGTTCCCGTTGGTATTCGATGTCGGAGCCGATGTAAAAACTCTCAGTCGTCTTGACGGTCGTGTGGCGAAGTTGATCCTTGATCGCCCTGGCCATTTTGTTTGTCACTGCCGGTGTGAGCCGGGCTGACAAAAAGCTTTAGTATCGTTCAAAAGGTGAGGCATAAATGTTTTCATGGCCAAACATGTTAATCAATTCTTTTCAATGTACCTCTGAGACTTCCCCTCCCCTGGTGGGAGGGGATTGAGGGGAGGGGGG